>Ga0247842_10005073_pt1 | contig 15871 bp, 20 predicted proteins | sample LaCruzMarch2015__3_FD_192411 | JGI IMG/M metagenome (GOLD analysis project Ga0247842, IMG submission 192411) | Freshwater microbial communities from meromictic Lake La Cruz, Castile-La Mancha, Spain - LaCruzMarch2015_19m | ecosystem: Environmental > Aquatic > Freshwater > Lake | place: Spain...
TATATCGCAGCCTAACACATACTTCCCAGACTGGTAGCACAATCGAAGCGTAAGCGACAGGCTACCGCGGCGAATAGGAGCAGTAGCCTGTCGCGGGGAACACTAAACCTTCCCAATAAATTTAAGTTGATTCCTTCAACAAGAACCCTTATAATAAGTTCGAACAAAGCGATAAACACACCGCCAGTTCTCGCTCAGCAGGGATTCGAAACGAGCGAGCGCCGAGCGAATAGCGAGTAAAAGGCCGTAAGCCGAAGGCCGGCCGACAGTGAGCGAGGTGAGCCTACGCAGCGAGGCTCCGTCCGAGCGTAGTAGGCGAATCCCTGCCTCTCCGCCAACAATTTTACGCAAGTAGCAAATTTCCCTCACAAAATCATCAAATCTGCCATAATCACTATAAATCCCAAAGACATATAATGGGACTGTTGCGAAATACACTAATTTACAATGCCGAGCATTTTAATTCCTCGTCGCCCTGTAAAGGGATAAAGTTCTTGCTGTAACGAGGATTTAATGATATGATTAACAGAATAGAGAGGAAAAAACGTGATGTAAAACGTGATTTTACGGGTATTTTGGCTATAAATCAGCCCGAATCCCTCAGCGGCTATAATCCTCTTGTACGTCGGATTGCTTTACGCCACTTCAGGATCATATCCTCTTCGAAAATATGAAAATCCGCATAAAAATACAAGGCGGCCTTATGTTTTTAGGGCTGGGGGCAGTCATTATGCTCTCTAATTTCGCATTTCCTCATCAGAGGCCGGTGGTTTTAGATGGGGCGTTGAATGTATTTGGCATGGGGCTTATCTTGCTTGGGTTTTTATTCCGCATTTCAGCAAGGGGGCATAAAGAAGAAAAATCTTCCAACGGCAATGCCCTTGTTAAAGATGGGCCGTACGCTATCATAAGAAACCCGATGTATTTTGGTACATTTATAATAGGCACGGGGGTTGTGATGATGCTGCTGGAAGGGTGGTTTTTTTTCTTGTTTAGCATTATATTTTTATTAATCTATATTCCTCAGATGAAAAAAGAAGAAAAGGCCCTTTCGGAGAGATTTGGCCAGGAGTACAAAGAATATTGCAAATCGGCCCATAAATATTTTCCCAGGATTGATTATTTATTAAGGATTGATAAATATGTGGCATTGAAGCCGTTCTGGATAAAAAAAGAGATAGTTCCGATGATAACGACTGTTATTGTGGTTATGTTAATAGAAATCTGGGAACATATCAGGTTATCAGGATATAAATAATATGAAAGAATTTTTTATAGGTATGATATTTTTAATATTTGCGGGAGTGATTGCAGGCCTGTGGTTTTTATTTTTTCCGCTTCTTCTTTTAACAACTTTTGTTTTACGCCTTGTATTGAGCGTTGCTATTATTATATTTTTTATATGGTTATTAGGCAAACTCATCCTTTTTCTAAGTAAAAAATAATGCGCAGAATAGTTTTTATCATAATTTTTTGCATACCTTTAATTTCGCATTCTTATGCCTCTCTGGAAGATTTAAAAGGCGTTATTGATTTTACTAAAGATGACAGAGTTCTGATTCTTGCCCCTCATCCTGATGATGAAGCCATAGGCACGTGCGGGGTTATACAGAAGGTTTTGAAACAGAACGCAAGAGTCAAAGTTGTGTGTTATACAAACGGGGATAGTAATGAATTGGCGTTTATTGTATATGAAAAAAGGCTTACGTTTAAAAAAAGAGAATTTCTATATATGGGCGAGGTCAGGAGGAAAGAAACTATGCGGGCCATGGTTTCTCTTGGAGTAAACCCGGTTGATATAATTTTTTTAGGCTATCCTGATTTTGGCACGCTGGAAATATTTACTAAATACTGGGGAGATGTAGTTCCCTGTAAAGGTTTATTTACAAGGGTATCAAAGGTTTCTTATCCTGAAGCTATGTCTGTGGGCGCCCCTTATGTAGGAGAGAGTATCCTTAGCGATATAAAGAAAATAATAATAGATTTTAAGCCGACAAAGATATTTGTTTCCCATCCAGGAGATGTAAACAGGGATCACAGGTCTCTGTATCTATTCTTGCAGATTGCTTTGTGGGATTTGGAAAAGAAGGTCAAAACTCCTCAGATTTTTCCTTATATCATACATGTTGCGCAATGGCCTGTTCCCCGCGGTTATCACCCTGAATTGGAACTGAAAATACCGGATTCATTAGCTGACAGCGGGATAGAATGGCAGAGCTTGGCATTGACCGAGGAAGAATTAAAGATTAAACATGATACCATAGCTTATTATAGAAGTCAGAATCAATGTAACCCGTGGTATCTTTTTACATTTGTGCGGAGCAATGAACTTTTTGGAAATTTTCCTGTAATTAAACTAAAGGCGCAAGTTTCAGGAAGGCCTTTATGGCAGGATTTAGAAGCTTATCAAAATCTTGAGATAGATCCTGAGCATAAAAAAGATACGGAAAACAGCGTAACATCTGATATTGCTTACGCAGCCATGGATAATAAGTTACTTATCAGGCTGCAGCTTAGAAAAAGCATAGAAAAAGACATAGGCGTTTCTGTTTTTCTTATAGGCTACAGCAGGGAAGTGGATTTTAGCGATATGCCGAAATTATATATTAAAACAGATACTCTTGGAGTGCATGTAAAAGATAAAAAACAGCTTCTAAAGACTAAAGATGTTGAATTTGAAACTCAGGACCACACATTGATCCTGAAAATTCCTTTTAATCTGCTTGGTAATCCTGACCGCATTTTAACGTGCGCCAGGACCCATCCGAATGATTTGCCTTTGGATGAAACAAGCTGGCGCACAATATATTTACAGGAAAAAACTGATTAACCAATGATTAAAATAACAAAACATATAAAACATATATTAATATTAATATTTCTATCCTACCTGTTTTTTATGCTGGGTAACAGTTTGCTGAGCCTTACAAACCCTGACGAAGTTTTCTATGCCCAGACAGCAAAGGAAATGGTAAAGCACCATAGCTGGCTTACGCCATATCTATTTGATGCGCCGCAGTTTGAAAAACCAATACTTACATACTGGTTTCTTCGGATCGGGTTTATAATTTTTGGGGTAACTAGCTTTGGCGCCAGGTTTTTTCCAGCTTTATTTGCAATGTTTGGAGTAATAGCAGTATATTTTTTGGTTGTATTGGGATACAGAGATAATAAAAAGGCATTTATGTCTGCTCTTATTTTGATGTCCTCAGGGCTTTATATAGGGCTTGCAAGAACAGTATTTACAGACATGATTTTCACAGTTTTTATTCTATTGGCATTACTTGCATTTTTTTGGGGATATTCTTACCGCGAAAAGAAAATGCCCGGCATTTTGCTATTCTTTATTTTCTCTGGCCTGGCAGTTTTAACTAAAGGGCCGACAGGCCTTTTAATCCCAGTATTAACTGCGGTATTATTCTTACTTGTAAAAAATGATTTAAAATTTCTATTATGTAAATGCGTTTTATGGGGGGTCATTCTTTTTTTAGGCATATCTCTTCCGTGGTATATTATCATGATACAAAAATATGGCTATAGCTTTACGCATGAATTTTTTTATAATGACCATTTCAGGCGCATTATTGAAGCTGAGCATAAAAAATTTGATACGTGGTATTTTTATCCATCTTCTATGATTATGTATATGTTTCCATGGAGCTTATTTGTGTTAATGGCCACGGTGTATTTTGTCAGAAATCTTAAATATGATTTTAAAAATATCCATGTTTTTTTAGCCTGCTGGATATTTATTGTCTTTTGCATATTTCAGCCTGCCCATTCTAAATTATCCAGCTATATCCTGCCTTTATTTCCAGCGCTTGGGATTATTACAGGGGATTTTATTCAAGGGCTGATATTATTAAAGCCTGGGAGTCAGCGAAGGTTTTTTATTTCAATGACCACCTTTTTTTTCATTCTTTTAATTCCAATAGGGTTAGTTGTACTATTAAATAATTCGAATTATGTAGAATACAGGGTCCCGATTTCTGTTTTAATTATCATTTATGCAGGCATGGGTCTATTGAGCCTAGTTTTTATAATGAGGCGCAGTTTATTAAAAAATATTTATCTGTTTGTATTTTCAATGTTTGTGTTTTTATGGGCAGTTTTAATCATGCACTCTTATGTAGAACCTTATGTTTCTTCCAAGATTTCCTGCGATTATTTATTGAAAAACTATGATGTAGAAGGCTACATACTTTGTTCAAAGCCTTTTGTAAGAGGCGTAAGGTATTACACAGATAAACCTGTGGCTGTTGTGAATATTCATTCTTCCGAAGATAATTTTTTTAGCCCTCACCCCATACCTTATTTTCATTCAGGAGAAGAGCTGAAAGAATTCCTGAAAAAACAACCTGTCACATACTGCGTTCTTAAAAAGTCTTCTGTAGATGAGATTAAAAGCTTAGCAGGGAAAGAATTTAATTTTACCTTGCTCAAAGCCTTTGGGAACCAGTATGTTTTTGTAGTTTCTTTTCTTCATAATCTGTGATAAAATTTTAGCCTATGGGATACTTACCTTTTGCGCGTAAATGGCGGCCGCAGGACTTTGATGAGATAGTAGGGCAGGAGCATATTACTACCACCCTTAAAAATGCTATTTCAATGGAAAGGCTTCATCACGCCTATTTATTCACTGGTCCTAGAGGCATAGGCAAGACCTCTACTGCCAGAATATTTTCTAAAGCTTTGAATTGCGAAAAAGGCCCTTCTTTAAAACCGTGCAATGTTTGCTCTGCTTGCAAAGAAATTACATCTGGCTCTAGCATGGACGTAATAGAGATAGACGGCGCATCCAACCGCGGTATAGACGAAATCAGGAATTTAAGAGAAACAGTAAAATTTTCGCCTTCAAAAGGCCATTTCAAGATATATATTATAGACGAAGTGCACATGCTTACCACAGAGGCGTTTAACGCTCTTTTAAAGACCCTGGAAGAGCCGCCTTCGCATGTAAAATTTATATTTGCGACTACAGAACCGCACAAGATTCTTCCGACCATACTCTCCAGGTGTCAGAGGTTTGATTTCAGGCGCATACAGATTAAGGATATCATAACTAAGCTTCACGAGGTAAGTAAAATCGAGAATTTGAATATAGATGAAGACGCATTTTTATATATCGCAAAGGCATCTGACGGAAGCATGCGTGACGCAGAAAGCATACTTGACCAGATAGCGTCTTTTGGTAAAGGAAAAATTCACTTGAAGGATGTTATAGAGTCCCTTGGCATGATAGACCAGGATACCCTATTTAAAAGCGCAGATCTGATTATTAATAAAGATGCAAAATCAGGTATTCATCTGGTGGATGAAATATTGAATTCAGGAAAAGACGCAAAGCAGTTTCTCCTGGAGCTTCTGGAGCATTTCAGGAATATAATGATTATAAAATCAGGTATAGAGTCAGACGAGATAGTTTGCCTGCCAAAAGATTCTATAGACAGGATTAAAAAGCAGGCAGGTTTGCTTACGCAAGGGGATATATTTTACATTATAAACGTTATTTCCAATGGCCTGAAGATGATAAAACAGCTTCTTCCTGAAAGAATAGTTTTTGAGCTTTCAATGATAAAACTTGCTTCCAGAGAGTCCATTGCTTCGATAGAAGAGATACTTTCGAAATTGCATGCGCAATCCAGCGGGAGTGTTAGTGAAACTCAAAAACCAGTTTCAACCAGTCTAGCTCATGAAGAAAAATCTTTTTTTAAAAAAATTCTCCCAGTCGTTGAAAATAATAAAAAACCAGAAACTCCTGGCCACACACAAAACAACCCTGTTCAATCGTCGATAGATATAGCCAGGGTTAAAGATGCCTGGCCCATACTTGTAAAGGCAATGGCTGTTAAAAGGATGTCTATCTCTTCATACCTTGCGGAAGGCGAGCCTGATTCTGTTAAAGGGAATACTATAATCATAGGTTTTCCCAAAGAACTTAATTTTCACAGGGAAGTGCTCGAGGAAAAACAAAATAAAGACGCTATAGAACAGGCGCTTTCGCAGATAATGGATATGACTGTCAGAATGAGTTTCATCCCGACTGATAGAAAACAAAAAGAACCTGCAGCTAATAATAGCGAGATAAAAGAAGAGTTGAAAATCAAAGAGCCAGGAATAGATTCAGCTTTGGATATATTCGGCGGCAGGGTTTTCAGGACAACAAAGAATAACTGAATATGAGCGCTTACACAAAGTCAATGCAGGAATTAATAGAATGTTTTAAGAGAATGCCTGGGATAGGCGCAAAGACTGCTGAGAGAATGGCTTTCTACGTGCTTAAGGCGCCTGGCGATGAAATGGTAAAGTTTTCTTCTGTGATACGCAAGGTAAAAGAGGATGTCAGGTTTTGTAAAATTTGCGGAAACTTAAGCGAGACAGAAACTTGCTCAATCTGCAATGACCCAAGAAGAGATAAAACTATTGTATGCGTGGTGGAGGAGCCAACGGATTTAATACTTATAGAAAAATCAGGCAGATATAAAGGGGTTTATCACGTTCTTTTTGGAGTTATATCCCCGCTTGACGGCATAGGGCCTGATGAATTAAGAATAAAAGAGCTTATAACTCGCATCAAAGATGATAAGGTGAAGGAAATAATTCTTGCTATGGATTCAAATGCAGAAGGCGAAACTACGGCATTATATCTTTCAGAGAATATTCAGCCATTAAAGATTAAGATAAGCCGCATTGCGTATGGTATTCCTGTAGGCGGGAATCTGGACTATATAGACCAGGCCACTCTGATAAGGGCTCTTGAGGGAAGACTGCCTATATCTAAGTGAAGATCCTCAGGATCAAGAAAATCTTTCGAAATTGTAATCTAAGGCAGATTTTCTTGACAAATAAAGGCCGGGATTATACAATAAAAAGACGTTTTTATTAATAGAGAGGTATTCTTATGGCAATGGTGGAAGTTTGCTGGCATGGAAGAGGCGGCCAGGGAGCAAAAACAGCGTCTCAGTTTTTAGGGGAAGCTGCTCTTGATATAGGTAAACATATACAGGCGTTTCCTGAATATGGGCCTGAAAGGGCAGGCGCTCCAATGAAGGCGTTTACTCGCATAAGCGATGAGCCTATTTATGTCCATAGTTCTGTCAAAAATCCAGATGTAGTGATAGTGATAGACCCTACGCTTCTTAGCGCGGTAAATGTTACAGAAGGTCTGGAAGACAATGGGATTCTGCTTGTAAATACCGATAAGTCTCCGGCTGATATCCGCAAAGAAACTAATTTTAAACACGGCCAAGTAGGTACAGTGGATGCTACAAAAATTGCGCTGGAGACTTTAAAAATACCTATGCCTAATATGCCTATGCTTGGCGCTTTTTTAAAAGTGAATAATATTGTTTCAATAGATGAAGTTAGCGAGATAGTAAAGGCAAAGTTTATTAAAAAGCTGGGCGAAGAAAAGACTAAAGCTAATATTGAAGGCATAAAAAGGGCATATAGCGAATTAAAAATAGGATAATTTATGGCTGAAAAGAAAAAAAGCTGGAAAGAGATACCGATAGGCGGCCTGATTTTAGAAGCAGGCAATGCTGAGGAATACAAAACAGGCGGATGGCGCACATTTAGGCCTGAAAAAAATGATAAGAAATGCATTAATTGCCTTTTTTGCTGGATGTATTGCCCTGACTCTTCTATAAAAGTGGAAGATGGCAAAATGGCTGGTTTTGACTACGATCACTGCAAGGGCTGCGGCATATGCGCGTCAGTTTGCCCTGTAAAATGCATTGATATGAAAAAGGAATAATATGGCACAGATGAAATCTAAAAAGATACCCCTGACAGGCGATCAGGCAGTGGCAACTGCGATGAAACAGATAGATCCTGATGTAGTAGCTGCTTATCCTATTACGCCTCAGACTGAAATAGTAATGTATTTTTCAAATTATGTTGCGAATGGCCAGGTCTCAACAGAGTTAATACCTGTTGAATCAGAGCACAGCGCTATGAGCGCGTGCGTAGGAGCTTCAGCAGCAGGCGCGAGGACCATGACAGCTACTTCCGCGAATGGTTTGGCGCTTATGTGGGAGATTGTTTATATAGCAGCTTCCCTGAGACTTCCCATAGTAATGCCTGTTGTAAACAGGGCACTTTCAGGGCCGATTAATATTCACTGCGACCATTCTGATACAATGGGCGCAAGAGATTCCGGCTGGATACAGATTTACTGCGAGAGCGGCCAGGAGGCATATGAAAACACGATACTTGCCGTGAGGATCGCAGAACATAAAGACATACTTTTACCTGTGATGGTTTGTCAGGATGGTTTTATAACTAGCCATGCTGTAGAGGGCGTCCAATTATTCGAAGATAAAAAAGTAAAAGAATTTGTAGGCGAGTACAAAGCAGCTCACCCGCTTCTGGATGTTGACAATCCTGTGACTTATGGTCCGTTGGATCTGCAGGATTATTATTTTGAGCATAAGCGCCAGCAGTCAGAGTCTATGAAAGGCGTATTGAAGATATTGCCTGAGTTGTTTGCTGAATTTGAAAAGACATTCGGCACCAAATATGATTTTATAGACACTTATAAGCTAGAAGACGCTGATATCGCGATAATCGCATTATCATCTACAGCCGGCACAGCAAGAAGCGTTATTGACGAGTTAAGAGCCCAGGGTGTAAAGGCAGGGCTTTTGAGGCCAAGGGTTTTCAGGCCGTTTCCAAGAGAAAAGATTTTAGGTGCGCTTAAAAATATAAAGGCAGTAGCCGTGCTTGACAGGGCAGAATCATTCTCAGCAGAGGGCGGACCTCTTTATACTGAAATTAAAGCCGCGTTATATGATTCAGATATAAAGCCTATGGCAACAAATTATATATATGGTTTAGGCGGAAGGGATATATTCCCGGATGATGTAAAGAAAGTTTATTCCGATCTAGGAGCGATATTAAAAAATAAAAAAGTTGCTAACCCCATAAATTATCTGGGTTCAAGGGAGTAGGGAAATCACCTAGGTTGTAACAATAAATTCCTTAACCAATTTCACAGATTGCTGAAAGCAATCTGTGAAATTCGAAGGCGGTTTTACATATGGCAAATATAAAAGAACTTGCGAAGATACCAGAACGGCTTTCAGGCGGACACAGGCTTTGCGCAGGATGCGGAGCTTCAATAATAGTGCGCCAGGTTTTAATGGGCACAAAAGATTATATTGTAGCAGGCTCAGCTACAGGATGCCTGGAAGTGGCAACCACGATCTATCCTTATACCGCATGGAAGATACCTTTTATACACAATGCTTTTGAGAATGCGGCTGCTACAATGAGCGGCGTGGAGACAGCTTACAGAGCTCTTAAGAAAAAAGGCAAGATCACAAAAGAAATAAAATTTGTAGCGTTCGGCGGAGACGGCGGAACATATGATATAGGTTTGCAGTCTCTTTCAGGCGCGCTCGAAAGAGGCCATAAGTTTGTTTATGTGTGTTACACAAACGAAGCTTATATGAACACGGGCATACAACGGTCCGGCGCTACACCCAAAGGCGCGTCTACTACAACCGCGCCCGAAGGAAAAGTAAGTTATGGCAAGCCGCAATCCAGAAAAGACCTTCTTTCCATTGTAGCCGCGCATAGGATTCCATATGTTGCGCAGGCTTCTGCGTCTCACTGGAACGACCTGGTTACAAAAGCCGAGAAGGCCTTTAATGCCAACGGCCCAGCGTTTTTAAACGTTATTTCTATGTGCCATCGTGGTTGGCGATTTCCTCAGGAAAAGACAATAGAAATTTCAAAACTGGCAGTTGAAACAGGGTATTGGCCGCTTATTGAAGTCGAAAATGGAATATGGAGATTTACATACAAACCTAAAGAACGCAAGCCGGTCATAGAATTTTTGAAGCCACAGGGTAGATTCAAACATCTCTTCACAGACGAAAACAAACATATCATAGATGAGATTCAAGCGGAAATAGACGAAAACTGGTCGCGTCTTGAAAATCTTTGCAATTCAACCTGTAAAGTAGCGTAAACTATAACACAATTAAAAATGGGTTACGCTGGAAAAGTAAAAGAAAAAGATATTGCCCGCAGGCTAAGACGAAAAGGGTATTCCTATCGGGAGATATTAAGCAAGGTTAAGGTTTCAAAGAGTACGCTCAGTCTGTGGTGCCGTGATATAGGGCTTTCCCATAAACAACTTAAAAGATTGCTTAGTAAAAAAATAGAAGGTGGCCTAATTGGTAGTGCAATTGGCGCTAAAAGGCAGCAGGCAAGGCGAATTGTAAGGACCGAACAATTAATTAAACAAGGTGTCGCAGAGCTTGGAAGACTAAATACCAGAGATCGTTTTGTCGCAGGTATAATGTTATATGCGGCAGAAGGAACAAAGGCCGATGGTGAAGTTAGTTTTGCCAATGCCGATCCAGCCATGATAAAATTCATGGCCAAATGGCTTAGAAATTTTTGCAAAGTTGCAGATAGAGATCTAAGGGGTAAGCTTTATATTCATGATAATCTTAATGAAAGAAGCGCAAAAGAGTATTGGTCAACTTTAACAGGGATTTCGCTTGCACAATTTCATAAAAGTTATATAGTGAAGAATAGAAATGGATTTAGAAAAAATAGATATAAAAATGGTATTTTTACAATAAGGATTTCTAATAGAGATTTATCTAGAAAGATTAAAGGCTGGATAAAAGGAGTTTTATCCAGGCAATAAATAGTTCTTTTATAGAAGCATACTCCCTGGTAGCTCAATGGTAGTAGCGACTGGCTGTTTTAAAATGGCAGCTTCCACAGGTAACTGTGGTCGAAAATTGGGTGAATTCAAGAAACCCTAAAGCGAAAGCTAAGGCAATCCTGAGCGAAGCTCGCTGAATGATATATATAGGTAAGCGAGAACGTGCAGAGACTAAGGGATGAGGATATCAACCGATAAACCCTATTAGCGCCCGACATCCTAGAAATAGGATGATGAGATAGTCCAGGCCTGATATAAATATCAGGATTAACTGTAACCAGTAGGTTGCTGGTTCGAGTCCAGCCCAGGGAGCCAATTGTGTTTCATTACCCCTATCAGTACTGATAGGGGTAATTTTTTTGGGAGCGGCTGAGGCATTTTTTCGGACTGCGGCTGGGTGGGGGCAGCCGCAGTCCGAAAAAAGAGAATCCTCTTCTTCTAACCCTCTTTTATAATAAAGCGTTATAAAAATTTCTTCTTTTGAATAAAGAATATTTTTTATAAAGCTTTTCGCCCAAATATTTCTATCAATTCCTTTTCTTTCAGACAGGCCTTTTACAAAGAGGCGAAGGGTTTGCTCGAAAATTTCTGGTGAAATTTTCGAGGACTCAGGTTGCAGTTCGAGTCCTATGCGGTCGGCCGCTTGCGAATTATTGAGCTTAAAGATCAAACTATCGAGATAATGCTTGTCTACAGAGATTCTTTTCAGGTTTTCAAAAATAAAATCCTCTAATCTATTCGCGTTTACTTCTTTTATATCACAGCTATCCCAGTCTCTTTTGAATGTTTTTGTGCAACGGTAGTAATAATATCTTGTTCTTTTGCTTAGTTTCTTTTTGTTTGTAAAACAAGGCGTCATGGAAGAATTGCAGTTTTTGCATTGTAAAAGCCCTGCCAATGGAAATTCTTTATATAGCCGCATTGTTTTATCCTTGTTTTTATGGATTTCTTGAGCTTTGTTGAAAATTTCATCCGAGATAATCGCTTGATGTATGCCTTCGTATATTTTATCTGCGTATTTAATTTTTCCAGTATAGATAATATTTCTTAAGATATAGGAGATTCTGCTTTTTGGAAGCATAGTTTCTTTATAAATTTTAAAAATAGAACTGGAAGCGATATAAGAATCAAAGATTTGTTTTATGATGCCCGCCTCTTTTTCATTGATAATCAATTTTTTATTTTCTGTTTTATAGCCAAAAGGCACATTGCCGCCATTCCACATACCTTTTTGAGCGCGCTGAAGCATTTTATCTTTTGTTCTTTCGCTCGTAAGCTCTCTTTCAAACTGAGCGAAGGTGAGCATAATATTCCTAAGAAGTCGTCCTGATGGGGTAGAAGTATCAAATCTTTCAGTAACTGATATAAAATCCACGCTATGTTTTTCAAATAGTTCAATAAGATGATAGAAATCTCTTGGCGACCGTGTTAACCAATCCATCTTATAAACAATTACAACCATATTGTCATTGCGAGGCCGCAAAGCGGCCGAAGCAATCTCAATATCTTTCAGCATCTCTTGTATAGCCGGCCTATTCAAATCCGTACCGCTATACCCTTCATCCTTATAAATTTTAAAAACCTCCATATTGTCCTGGCTTTTAATAAAGGACTGGATTTTTGCCTCTTGCGCTTCACATGAATTAAATTCTACCTCTGCTTGATTATCCGTACTTACTCTTGTATAAATAGCACATTTCATTTTAGCATCTCCATAATTATACGAATTAACAGTGTAATCAATAATATGACTATCCCAGATATTAAACGGTCACGATAAAAATTTAAAAATCTATCCATATCATTGTCCTTGATTTAATCATTTTATAGAGTTAAAATAAGCCCAAGTGCAAGAATTATATACTATGTATTATGATACATAGTATTGTGATATAAGTCAAGGAGAATTTATGCATCTAAAGAATCTATCAAAACTAAGAAAAGAAAAAGGCTTGACCCAAGAAGGATTGGCAAGAAAAGCAGATATTTCCTATCATACATTAATAAAGCTAGAGAGTGGCGGTATAGAAAATCCCAAAATAGAAACGGTGATTAAATTAGCCGATGCTTTAGGGATAACTATAGATAAGCTGACTGGAAGATGAAAAATAAAGAGATAATAAAATCTATATTGGTTTCTATTGTAGTCATATTGATATTTGTTATTGTTTGGTTTTTATTTGATTTAGCGCTGAAACTGTTGGATACTTTAAGAAAAAATAGGAACTTTGTACAAGATCTATCTAGAGCTCTGATTTCTCCGGGTTTCGCAACTTACTTTGCAATATTGGGTGCCAATAAAATTTTCAAGACTTATAACAAAAAATTAGTATTATATATTTTCTCAGGGAGTTTTATCTTGTTTACTTTCTGGGCGTTATATCTTATGATTCCAGTAGCCAAACAAGATAGCTTTGGGTTATACGATTTCTTTATTCAACTAGCTACGCCGATGATAGCTATAGTAACGGCGCATTTCACAATAAAATATTCATCTTGATAAAATCGAGTTAAAAAATGCCTGGAGAAATTTTTATTAGTTGCGGACAAGCGAAATCCAAGGAACGGGAACTAGTAGATAGCATCTCTTCTTTATTAAGGCGCAAAGGATTTACTCCTTATGGTGCCATTGAAGCTCAAAGCATACAAGATATTAATAATGAAATTATTGGTATGCTTAAACGTTCAGATTATTATATTTTTATTGACCTTAGGAGAGAACGGATTTCTGGATACTTTTGGTGGGCGAAATATAGAGGGTCATTATTTAGTAATCAAGAATTAGCTATTGCATATACCCTAGAATTCGAACATGCCTTATTTCTTAAACAAAAGGGAATAGTATTAGAAGGCATTGGTAAATATATTCTATCTAATGCAAAAGCTTTTGAACGTCCTGATGAGATAATTGACTTGATTGAGTCAGAAATAGATAGAAGGAATTGGTCTCCAAACTATTCTAGGAATTTAGTTGCACAGTACATCAGGTTCTATCCAAGAGTTCCTTATATAGATCATACACTTCTCTATCCTCAGTTACGGCAAATCTATCACATTGGTATTAGAAATTGTAGGAATGACGCTGTTGCCGTTAATGTAATTGCGCATTTGATCGCAATAATTCCCTTAGGAGATAGCACTTTTAATCATGTTGATAGAACAGATCTTAAATGGGCAACACAAATGGGGTATACTAGAAATATACCCCCCGACGAGACAGTTCCTTTTGATGCCTTTGTATTAGATGAAGAGAATCCCCACCATGTTTACATGCACAGTCTCAGTGATGCTCACCCTCGTATTCCGATTATAAGTCAAATAGGTCGTTATATATTGCAGTATCAAATTTATTCTGAAAATTTTCCAGTTTCTGAGTTTAAGATCGAATTAAATCTTACAGGACAAACAACTACGACGACAGTGCAAATAGTATAGTAAGACGTTTTTTCTTAGAGCCCATTTTTAAAACTTCTAAATAATCCCTTTTCTTTAGAAAACTTAAAAATCCCGCTCCTCTTGAAGAGGGCGTGGGTTTGCGGCCAGCAGTCGCATAGCAAACCCTTTGCCTCTTTGTAAAAGGCCTTTCTGAAAGAAAAGGTATTGATAAATCGATAAAAAATATTCTTTATTCAAAAGAAGAAATTTTTATAACGCTCTATTATAAAAGAGGTTTTGAAGAAGGGGATTCTCTTTTTTCGGACTGCGGCTGCCCCCACCCAGCCGCAGTCCGAAAAAATGTTTCAGCCCCTCACAAAAAAATTCCTCCTATCAGTACTGATAGGAGGAAAGAAACATACATGGCTCCAGGGTCCGAATTATCTCGAACCATTGATATAATCTTACCAAATATAATCCACGGCTGCAAGAACAAAAATCTTTCGTAGCTCAACGATTGCTCGGCGATCATCTGGCGGGTTTGCCCCTACCCAAACCCGCCAGATGACTGTGTCCGCCATAGCTTTGTAAGCCACAGAAAAGGCGGCCACTATCCCGCCTATCATATAATCTAAGATACCGTTACGGCGGGATGCCGAGCCTCTCTTAGTTCAATACTCTCGTGCGCCTTTATTACCAAGCCCGCAAAAGTTTAAATGCTTCAAAAGAACAGGCGAAGTTTTGTTTATATGCTACCAATAAGTAGCAAGAATATAAATATATTATTGCTATCTATAAGTAGTCGACTTATAGGTAGTATTTGTTATAATACTTTCGGTGAATATATGGCTGAAATAAATAAGAAAGTCGGGCTTAGCATAAGAAAATATAGAGAACAAAAGGGATGGTCTCAAGAGCGGCTTGCTTTTGAGGCCGATCTCCATAGGGCTTATATTGGACAGATCGAAAGAGCAGAGAAGAACATCGGCTTGGTTAATCTCCAAAAAATTGCTAAAGCTCTAGAAATTAATCTCATAAAATTATTTAGTTAAGCTATGAGCCAAACCTTGCAAAAATTAAGAATCCATGGCGATAATATATTAGAATGTGAAAAAGCTTTAAAGCTCCTAATTTTGGCTCTTGAGGCACAAGATAAGGATGTTATTTTTTTAGGAAAAGCTGCATATGCCCCAGTTTATAAAATTACAAAAAATTCGAAAATATTCGAGATAAAACTTTTTCCAGGTTATGATCGTTGGGGAATGAACCTAAGACAATATTTAGTTGACAGTGGCGCTGTTTTACGTGAGGCTACGGATGCCATTGTTACCAAATTAATAGAAAAAGATGGTAATTCATATGAGGAACCAATATTATCATTAGAATTTTGTGGCGCATTACCCGCGGGTAATAATGCATGGCAAAGATGTGGAAGAGCTTTAGCATCCGCATATGCAAAAATACCATACTTATATTTTGCTGAGATAGGAGGCGTTGAATTAGATGCAGATAGGCAGATAAAAGCGTCTAGATTTCCAAATCCCTTAGTGCCATTTTCGTATTTAACTTTAGGGGAAGTTGAAAAAACAATAGCTATTCCTGTTTTTGCGGGAAGCGCTTCTTTAAATGATGCTATAAAGCAAAAATTTGATAAATATTTTGGTTTAAATGAAGCTATAATCGAGGGTATGCTAAACTTAGTTGAAACTATGTAGAAATAAAGGCTGGGTTCTCCTATAATAGAGCTGATTGATTAACGACTCTATTAAATAAACGAAAGGAGAAACCCATGCCTATAGGTAATATAGC
>Ga0247842_10005075_pt1 | contig 15863 bp, 12 predicted proteins | sample LaCruzMarch2015__3_FD_192411 | JGI IMG/M metagenome (GOLD analysis project Ga0247842, IMG submission 192411) | Freshwater microbial communities from meromictic Lake La Cruz, Castile-La Mancha, Spain - LaCruzMarch2015_19m | ecosystem: Environmental > Aquatic > Freshwater > Lake | place: Spain...
GAAAACGCCGGGGAGACGAGATTGCGAAGACAAACGCGGATGTCGTGATCTCATCCTGCCCGTTCTGCGAGTTCCATATTGTCGGGCACACCGACAAGCCGGTGAAAAATCTCACGACGGTTCTTTTAGAGGGGTATAAGGAGAAGGACCGGAAGGCGGGGGTTTGAGAGGATTTGCGGAAATCCACATGAGACGTGTATAAAATTCCGTAGTTGAAGTAATTCTTTTACCGGTATCTGTTATCGGACAGATGAGAAAATAAACTCTTTTTACTGTCACCCCACTAATAACATATAATCTGAATTTTTCCGAAGGCACATAATGACCGAGAGAAAATCCGCATCCACAAAACAACCAACCGGTCATAATAATTCAATGGCAAAAGAAATTTCTCCAGCCGCTCCGGAAAAACTCTCCCTTAGTACATTGGAAAACTGGCTCTTCGGTGCTGCAAATATTCTTCGCGGTCCGGTGGATCAGGCTGATTACAAGACCTACATTTTCCCGCTGCTGTTCTTCAAGCGCATCTGCGATGTTTATAATGAAGAATATCAACAAGCACTCAAAGAATCCGGTGGAAATAAAGAAGAAGCAGAATTCCGGGAAAATTTCCATTTTTTTATCCCGGATGACTGTCGCTGGATCGATGTCCGGGAAGAGACGGAAAATATTGGGCAGGCACTTTCTGATGCAATGCGCTGTATCGAGACGGCAAACAAAGAAACACTGTATGAGATTTTTGGCGATGCCCAATGGACAAACAAGGAACTGTTCTCAGATACACTTCTCGTCGATCTCATTGAACATTTCTCGGAGCACGATCTCTCCAACAGGAATGTCGAGCCGGATCTTGCAGGTCAGGCATACGAGTACCTGATCAAGAAATTCGCGGATCTGTCAAATAAAAAAGCCGGTGAATTTTATACGCCTCGCCCGGTGATCCGGCTCATGACGATGATCCTCAAGCCGCAAGATTCAGAGACGGTCTACGATCCTGCATGTGGAACCGGCGGTATGTTACTTGAGGCGTTCAATTATGTCCGGGAACATAAGGGAGAGTATCGCCGGCTCGGGCTTTATGGTCAGGAGAAGAATCTCACCACTTCGTCAATTGCCCGGATGAACCTGATCCTGCACGGGCTTGAGGATTTCCAGATTATTCGTGACGATACACTTCGCCATCCCGCTTTCTATGTGGGCGATAAAATCAGAACTTTTGATTGCGTCATCGCCAACCCGCCGTTCTCGCTAAAGAAATGGGGTGAGGAGGTCTGGGAGAATGATCCTTATGGTCGGAACTTTGCCGGGATGCCTCCCGCGAGTTACGGAGATTATGCCTGGGTCCAGCACATGATCGCGTCGATGGCAAAACCGCACGGGCGGATGGCGATTGTGCTTCCGCAGGGTGCTCTGTTCCGGAAAGGTGCGGAGGGGAAGATCCGGACGAAACTGCTTGAGTCGGATATGCTGGAAGCGGTGATCGGACTCGGACAAAACCTGTTCTACGGGACAACACTTGCTGCGTGTGTCTGTATCTTCCGGCTCACCAAGGACGAACTGCACAAGGGCAGGGTGTTATTCATCGATGCGTCAGGTATGTTCAAGAAGGGCAAGAACCAGAACGAGCTGCTTCCGGAACACGTAGACAAGATCTATTCCTGGTATGGAGCGAATGAAACCCGGACGGGGATTTCCCGGGTTGCGACGCTCGACGATATCCGAGCGCAGGATTACAACCTGAATATTTCCCTTTACGTAGAGCCGGTGATCGTGGAGGATACGATGACGGTTTCGGAGGCACTTTCGGATCTGAAGAAGGCGGCAGCGGATTGCGAAGCAGCCGAGAACCGGCTGAAGCAGTTGTTATCCGAGTCGGGGGTGCTCTGAATGCCAGAAACGATCTCACAGCAGGATCTCGAACGGTACTTCTGGGGCGCTGCGGTACTTCTTCGCGGGTATATCGATGCGAGCGACTACAAGCAGTTCATCTTCCCGCTGCTCTACTTCAAGCGCGTCTGCGATGTGTTCGATGAGGAGTCGACAGAAGTTGCGCAGGAGTACGGTCCCGGTGTCGGGGAAGATTTCACGGAATACCACCGGTTCCGTATCCAGAAAGGCGCCCACTGGAAAGATGTCCGGGAGAAGACGACCGATGTCGGTGTCGCGATCCAGAACGCGATGCGGGAGATCGAGAAATCCAATCCCGAACGGCTTGCCGGTATCTTCGGGGATGCCCCGTGGACCAACAAGAGCCGGCTCTCGGATGAGACACTCCGCGACCTAATCGAGCATCTATCATCAGAGACTCTCTCGCTCTCCCATGTACCGCAGGATGAGCTCGGGCAGGGCTACGAGTACCTGATCAAGAAGTTCGCGGACGATTCCGGGCATACGGCTGCGGAGTTCTACACGAACCGCACGCTCGTCAAGCTCATGACCCTCATGCTCGACCCGAAAGAGGGCGAGTCGATCTATGATCCGACCTGCGGGACCGGCGGGATGCTGCTCGTCGCGGCGCTCCAGCTCAAGGATCAGGGGAAGGAGTACCGGAGCCTGAAGCTCTATGGGCAGGACATCAACCTGATCACGTCCTCGATTGCCCGGATGAACCTCTTCCTGCACGGCATCGACGACTTCGAAATCGTGCGGGGCGATACGCTTGCCCAGCCCGCGTTCCTGAAAAACGACAAACTCCGGCAGTTCGATGTGGTGCTGGCAAATCCGCCGTACTCGATCAAGAAGTGGAACCGGGATGCGTTCGCTGCCGATCCGTATGGCAGGAACCTGTACGGTGTGCCGCCGCAGGGACGGGCGGATTACGCATTCTTCCAGCACATCATCAAGAGTATGAACAAGAAAACGGGACGGTGTGCGATCCTATTCCCGCATGGGGTGTTGTTCCGGGATGCGGAACTGGATATCCGGAAAAAGATGATCGATGCGGATGTTATCGAATGTGTGCTTGGGCTCGGGCCAAAATTATTCTACAACTCCCCGATGTATTCCTGCGTCGTGATATGCCGGATGAACAAACGTCCTGATCAAAAAGGGAAGATCCTGTTCATTGATGCTTCAAAGGAAGTCACCATAGAAAAGACCCAGAGTTTCCTTGAAGATCACCACCGGAAAAAGATTCTCGAAGCATACCAGTCTTTCAAAGACATCGACAGTTTCGCAAAAGTTGTAACGAACATGGAGATCCAGACGCACAATGCGAACCTGAGTGTCCAGATGTATGTCCATTCAGCAACCGAACAAACCCGTGCAGAATGCGAGACGCTAGAGGATTGTATTGAGAACTGGGAAGTCAGTACCGCGGCATTCAAAAAATCCTATGCGGATCTGGTATCTTCACTTGGGGAGGTGGGCTTCCATGAGTGATTCCGTGCCTGACGGGTGGAAGTCAGTCAAACTCGACGATGTTGCCGAGGAAACATCAGATCGGGTTGATAATCCCTCAAAATCCGGTTATGACCGGTTCATTGGACTTGAACATCTCGACAGCGGAGAACTCACTGTACGCAGATGGGGAAGCACAGCCGACTTACTTTCCGCGATGAAACTTTTCAAGTGCGGGGATATCTTAATCGGACGCAGGAATGCTTATCTCAAACGGGCATCGAAGGTAGAATTCGATGGAGTCTGTTCCGGGGATGCATATGTTGTACGTGAAAAACCGGGAACAATAGCGGAAGGACTTCTCCCGATTATTCTCAACTCCGATTCTTTCTGGGATTACACGATCGCTCACGCTTCTGGTACGATGTCAAAGCGGGCGAAATGGCGTGATCTTGCTGAGTATTCCTTCCTGCTTCCATCACCGGAAGAGCAGCGCCGCATCGCCACCACGCTCTGGGCTGTGGAAGATTGTATCGTAAAGGGCGAGCGGTTCGTTTCGGTGGCGGATCTGGCGAAGCAAGTACTTCTAAAAGGAACATTTGAAAAAACTTTGGAACACATTCCGAAAAATTGGGAACAAATTTCATTGTCGAAATGTATCATTGAAAGAAGTGTAGGAAGTCAATCACCTCATAAAAAAACAAAATATGTTGGTTTAGAACATTTTGAATCAGGTCATAATCATTTGTTGGGTTATGCGGATAGTCGGAAATTTGAAAGTAATTGCTCTGTATTCGAAAAAGGTGACATCCTCTATGGCAAACTACGTCCATATTTAGATAAGGCAGCAATATCTGACTTCGGCGGAATATGTACAACTGAAGTGATTGTTTTAAACGCAAATGAAAAAACTACAAATGAATTCTTGATTCATTTGCTCCATTCTAAAAAATTTGTTGAATGGGCATCTCACCGATCATACGGAACAAAAATGCCAAGAACCTCAATTGATCTAATCGGAAAATATATTTTTTCACTTCCCCCACTTCCCGAACAACGCCAGATCGCCGGCATCCTCACCCGCTGCGATGAGACAATTGCCGCTGCCCGTGCGAATGTCGTGGCGGCGAAGGCGCTGAAGATGAAAATGATTAATGAGATGCTGAGTCCAGAAATCGGATAAAATTATGACTGATGAATCTGATAAAACCAAAAAGGCAGAGGAGTCAATAGAGAATAATCCCATAGTGAGACAACTCCTTGAAGCTTCTTTTAAAAAAGATATGGCTGATTCAAAATTAAAGGAAGAAATTTCTGAATTAATTAAATCTGGAACAAGTGAAAACAAGATCCTGGCACTAGAAAAAATCGAAACCTGCGGTATGAGTTTTCCAGGTAATTTTGAAAGACCAATTTTCACTCAATTACTTAAAGATCCAGATGAGCGTGTGAAAACTAAGGCATGCGAGATTTTTTACAAAAAATTTGGTCCTTATTTCAAAGAATTTTCAAAAACCGTGGCGGATTTCTCTAAAACATATGTAAGGTCATTTCAAAATTTATCTCTGAATATGGCTGCAACCTCGGCCGTATATGACACATCTCATAATATTGCAAAAATTTTCAGGAATTCACTGACTCTCCCGATGAATTCGATTGCCCAAATCCCTGTTTTAGAAATGATGAAATCACAACAAAAATTATTGAATTCTTTTGCAACATCATATACGGTGTATCCAAAATTTTCACCGACTTTTACAACTTCCGCCCTAATATCCCAACTTTCTGAAGTTTCAGACCCGAAACTCACGATCCCTCAAGTATTAGGAAAAAGTATTTCGGAAGTGGAAACAGAATTGGATGAAGTAATCAACAATAATGAAGATTTTATTTTTAATTATCCCGCATACCAACTTATTGTTTGTCTTGAAAGATTTTTACGTGATATCATTCATGAGAGAATTTGTGAACAATTTCAAACTACACTAACTGAAAGAATTGATCTGAAAATAATTAACCGCTGGGAATCTCGAAAAAAAAGAGAAGAAGCCAATCCACTTTTAGATGGAAAATTTAGGTTGATTGATCATTGCGATTTCAGCGATTTTAGAAAGATATTGGAAAAAGAAGAAAATCGCCAAGAGTTTTCAGATATACACGATAGTCGTCAATTCAAAATCGTCATTTCAAAATTAGACGAACTTGAGCCAATTCGGAATAAGATTGCACATTCTAAACCACTGACGAAAAGGGAATTTGATAAAATAAAAATGCATGTGGAGGATATCGTACGCATATTCAAGAAATAATTGATGATGTACTGCGGATATCAACAAAAGTATCCTCACCCGCTGCGATGAGACGATTGCCGCTGCCCGTGCAAATGTCGGGGCGGCGAAGGTGCTGAAGATGAAAATGATTAATGAGATGCTCAGTCCGAGGAATTGAATGCATATCGATTTCGAAAAAGAACATGAGGTATTATTCTCTGGAGCATCGCTTCTACTTGGCAAATCATTCTGGTATATTCTTCGTGCTGATAGTATTGCCAGAGCAGCACAAGTGAGTCAATTTTCAACATCATTAGGAGAACTTGTTTCTTTAAGTAAAGTATTGACACAAAGTGTTGATGAGATACCTTTAGATGAGATCAATTGGTGGGTATATCAACAGGAGAAAGATCATGACATCCTGCAAGAAAAAACAATGGAAGTATTACAACATCTACAAAAATTGAAAGACGATGCAGAAAAATTGGATCCGCGAGCTCCCAAAGATTATTCCGAAATTATTACAGAATTAAAAAAATTTACTGAATCGCATTCTGATGAGATTAATGCATTTTATGATTATGTCGAGTGGCTTGTGCATATTGATCCTGTTGCTCCAATTGTTTTATTTTCTAATCAAAGATGGGGTTCAACAAGGCGTAATGACCGAACCCTGTTTGTTTCAGAGCAACCGATCGATAATGATAAGGAACGAGTCCAATTATGCACAGAGATCGCGTTAGGAATTCGAGATAAATTGGGAGTAAAAGTAGTTTATGTTTTTAGGGAGTTGGATTATGAGAATCACGAGAGAGATCCTGAAATATACGAGCCTGGTAAAATAAATAAAAAAGATTTGATTTTTCGAACCTCTCATCAGGTTTTTAAAGAACTAATCATCTTTTTAGAGCTAATTAGAGACTCATTGCGAGATATTCTGAAAGAGATCGACGGATTCAATTCTCATACTTTACCGGTAATACGGAAATTAAAACTCGGAATACGTACGAAACCAGATATCCGTGTTTGTCTGGTCCAATTGGCTTTCTCATTAATACATTCAACGGATAATTTTGGTTTCGTACCTGAAAATGAAAACCTATTGAAAGAAAAAATATTCTCTGCATTAAGGATTGCACAAGAAAATCAAGTGGATCTAATCTGTTTCCCTGAATTGAGTTTCAAAAAAGAATGGGTAGAGGAATTGCGTCCACTATCCTCTAATATGGTCATTGTGTGTGGAAGTTACTATGAGGATTCCTACAATGTGTGTCCGGTAATTATTCGTGGCCAGATTGTAGAACCACCTTACAAGAAACACACACCGTCTCCTTCGGAGAGGGGTGTTGTGCTTGGTGAAGGGATGAAATCTGGTAAGATCATCTACATCTACAATACGGATATTGGTACATTTTCTACATTGACCTGTATCGATTATACCCAGTTGAGCCACCCGATTATCTCACAAGCAAAAGGCGAACTCGATTTCATCGTGAACCCTTGTTATGATGATAATATCGCACGATTCCAAGCACAATGTAACTCTGACTGTGAGAATCATAACCTTACCATCATTCAGGTAAACCGGGCCGATAGTCCTGATGGTAAGTATGGGAAATCTTGCATAATCAGCAAAGAACACAAAACAATTATCGATTCCTTTACTTCAGGACATTTTCGAGATTCTGATGATGAAAAATATTTACTGATTAAGTTAAGGAATGAAGAAGTGATTGTTGCAGATGTGAATCTTGCAGAAAGAGCGCCCCCAGTTGATCTTCCTGTGTCTTATCTTGGGCGATTAAAAATAGTGAGACATTATGAATATACCAATTCAAATTGGGTAGCTAAAACCAAATCGTAAAAAAGAGAGACAATACCAGATCGCTGCAATCCTCCCCCGCAGCGATGAGACAATTGCCGCTGCCCGTGCGAATGTCGGGGCGGCGAAGGCGCTGATGATGAAGATGATCGATTAGATGCTGGGGGCAAAGACGAATTAGGTTGTGTAAAGATCTAACTGTAAATTCGACAACCCTGATTCTAATAGATCAAATGTACCTAATCAGTGCACCATAAATCCATCGAATTGATAAAAGCCTATGAGCCAGCTCCGCTCACCATACAACCTTGGGAGCAATCCCTCCATTGTGAGGGGGATGCTTGTCCATCCCCCGAACTGATTATCGAATAAAGTTAGAGATCCGCAATCGATACAAGGGAAAGTTCAGTCGATGGACAAACTATGATCTCTGCATCGGAACTTCTTTTATCGAGAAATTCCGCCATATTGAGATAACGGTTGCCGGTAACCCAGTCTTCATTCATATCGATGAGGATCGAACCGATGAGACGCAGAAGCGATTCACGACTTGGAAATGCTGCTACGACTTTAGTTCTTCGTTTAATTTCAGCATTCACCCGTTCGACCATGTTTGTGGTTCTTATCCGTTTCCAATGTTCAGTCGGAAAATCACGGTAGTTACCAACATCGAACATAAACAATTCAACGGTATCGGCGGCCTTATGAAATCCCATACGTTCGAGTTTTTCAGCGACTTCAGACAACCGGTCTTCATATCCGTTCAAAGCAGATTTCACCAACGGTATTACTTCAGACTGACGTTTTCTTGGGATATTCCGGAGAATCGCACGAAGGAAATGAACCTGACACATTTGCCAGCTTGCGCCGATGAATGACGTTTTAACCGCTTTTTGTATCCCTTCGTGGCCATCGGATATTACCAGTTGAACACCGTGTAATCCCCGGGACTTAAGTTCCTCAAAAAGTGATAGCCAAAATCCTTCATTCTCACTGTCAGCAACATGAACCCCAAGGATCTCGCGATACCCATCTTCACGGATGCCAGCAATAATCAGTACAGCTGTGTTCAGATACCGGCTATTCCGCCGGACTTTGACATATACCGCATCAACAATGAGATATACTATCGGTTGTTCAATCGGCCGGCTGAGAAATTCCTTCACTTTTTCATCAAGGGCCTTTCCGAGATGGGATACGGTCTCAGCCGAAACACCAGTGACTCCGAATTTTTCCATGATATGGCGAACCTTTCGGGTTGATACTCCCTGGATATACGATTCAAGGATCACATTGATGAGTGCTTGTTCTACCCGGCTATATTTTTCAAATACAGCCGTTTCAAACGATTTTTCCCGAAATTCTGGTTTTTCCAGAGTTAGTTCACCGAGTCTTGTACGTAAGACTCTCGGTTTACTGCCATTTCTATGAGCCGTCCGTGATTCTGTTCTTTGATAACGGCCAGCTCCGGCTTGTTGTTCTGCTTCATATTGCATTACAAGATTTAGGAAAAAGGTGACGAGTGCTTTCAGACCCTCATCCTTATCGATAAGATAATCTTGGATAAAGTCATTCATTGACATAGCCCTGTTCTCCATTTGTTGTTGCATTAGAGATCAGGGCGTTTTTGAATTTACAGAAAATTGTTTACACTATCACGAATTAATCCACTTCAATTTTCTTTTACGTCGAATTCTGAAATTTGCCAGACATCAAGAGCATCAGAATAGACATACACATAATGTCTTCCTGCTTGAAAAACAGGGCGAACAATAGTTGCCTCCCATGTATTAAAATCTCGACCTTTAGAGATCGATGCAACTGCTCCAAAACCAGCCACACCAAATACATTTTTTATTTCTGATTTTTTAACGGTTACAGCTGTTACTTCAAACAATAAATCGTGTTCAGAGGAGATATTGGTACATCCTTTGACCAATATGGACTGTCCTACAGTTACATTCTCGATAGGATCGATTGTTATCACTGGATCTTCTACCAAGAAACTTAATTTTGTATAGGTATCATCAACATGAGATGTGTTTATAATGGTAACAAGGTTTTGAGCAGCTTCCGAACCCGTGATTCTGGTCATTCCTTCTACGACAAAAAAATCCCGATTTTTTGTATTTTTTACAATTTTCCTGATACCGTCCATGATTGGAAACACATCAAGTTCTCCATTTTCCATCGGGTGCTGAAGAACGACAAAATATTGACCAGTCTCCATTTTTTTCGAAATTCTTGGAGACAGTAAAAATTCAAAGGACTCATCAGGAAAGACCTGAGCGGTAGAATAATTGAAAAATTTTTCTCCGAATATCCAAACCCCGATTCCTTTGACAGGGGCATTTGTAGCAATTCCACTTATTATCAGAACATCCCCTTTTACGAGAATTGAACTAGTCAGTGTTCCTGCAATAAACGGGGATTTAGATAAAACACTACCCTCACGATTTTCCTTGGGGGGTATTCCTTTTTTTTGGAGAATTGATCTTACATCACGTTCTACCCGTGATGCTAAATTTTCTTCAGTCGTAAAATATGCAACATTATGGTCTTTTTTGATATGGTCCTTGAATTCATTTAATTCCCTTATCTTATCACATTGAACTGAATTGGGAGGAATTCTCCCCTCATTTTCATCAATCAAATACATCAGAGCAGGTAATTCTTTCTCAGCAGCCTTCTCATATTCAAGTTCGACAATCGATTTTTTGGTAACATCATCGATGGAACCATATCGCATACCGATGATTCCAATATACATATCAGATCGGGATACTTCATCTAGACAGGTCTGAATCGGAGGTTCGGGTCGTGCCCCGAAATCCTCCATCCCAACAACGTCAATATCAAGGTCTTCCTTTATTTCATCCAGTTTTTTCCGGACCGCCTCACGATAAGATTTAAGATCCTCTTTGGTGGAACTTAAAAAAATTGTAAAGGGCGGCATATCATTCTCCGATGAGTTATGTCATTATAATCAAATTATTTATCATAGGATATCATTATTCTCTTTAACGATATTATCCTCACCCGCTGCGATGAGACAATTGCCGCTGCCCGTGCGAATACCGGGGCGGCGAAGGCGCTGAAGATGAAGATGATTAATGAGATGCTGGGGTCCGGAGATCAATACTGATAATTTGCCGTGGGATAATTATGATAATGTCTGATGAAAATAAGGGTGAAATATGGTCAATGTAGCAGAAAAGGTTATGTTTGCAATTGTTATTGTATTTGCAATAATTGGTCTTTGTTTGATTGGCATAGCAATAAAAGAATTTAAAGATATTTCAAACAGCCAATCGCAACAGAGCAATTTACCAGATGTTTCAGATTACAACAAAAAAGTGACCGATAACTCAATCGTTGTGTTATGTCTGGGGGGAGCTGGATCACTTTTTCTAGTAATTTCAATTTGGGCATGGTTTAAACGAGAGTAAATTACCTGCCGACGTAACACCGATACTGATTTATAATATCATTATAGTATATTCAATCATACAAACCGCATTTTCCCTTCGGAACTCATTAGACAGGGTATACCATAGTTATGAAATATAAGAACCCCCCGATTGTAGAAGCCATCTGCGAATTCCGATTTTCAAAAGAAACAAAATGGGATCCGACCATCCCGGGATCTGTTTATGAGAAAGTCAAGGATCAGTTCCCTCACAAAGAGAGCCGGCTGGAACAACAGGTCGTATTGAAAACCGAAGAGACCGGATTCAACCAGAATCTTGTAGCCTCACAACGAGCATTGATGCTTTCTCAGGATCGTTCATCCCTCATTCAGGTCGGACAGCATCTTCTTTCAATAAATCACTTGAAACCCTACTCCGGCTGGGAAAACTTCCGTCCGAAAATCAAGATGGCATACGATACGCTGGGAGGGATAACGAAGATCAATGGGATTGACCGGATGGCCCTCGTGTATATTGACAGGATTGAGATCCCTGGAAAAAGAATTGAACTGGAAGATTACTTCAAATTTTATCCGCAATCAGGCCCGGAACTTCCCCACGATCATACAAATTTTATGATTGGTGTTGAATTCCCATTCAAAGAAAAACGGGATTCATGCAGACTCCAGTTAACATCAGCAATGGCAACCAAAAAAGATCATCTTGCATTATTATTAACGACAGAATACTATCTCGCAAAACAAAAGTCCGTCGCTCCTGACAACGCACTTGGCTGGATGGAAGATGCACACACACAAGTTCGGGAACTATTCAACGGTTGCATAACAGAAAAACTAGAGGATCTATTTGAGAGGCTTGATTAAATGACGGGATATGCAGTTATCAGCTCTTTTGGAAATTACCTACCATTGAAAACTTTAGATATAACCTCATTTGGTGCACCAGATGCCTGGCGAATCTCACTATATAAGCGATTAGGATTGCGGCTCCAGAATACGTTCACGGAATCAAGTCAATCGGAATTTATTATTGATATTGCCGATATTGTCAGAAATTCAATAAATGCTGCTACAATCGAAAGTTCATTACTTTTTTTACAATACTACTTGGGATTCAGATTCACCAACCCCGAAGGAGTCATTGATTACCTTCAGAAACACCGCAGTCTTTACGATATAACACTTTACGCATGCATTCTCACGGAAGAAAAATTTGGTTCTCACGCCCAAATCAGTCTCGAAGTGTATCAGGATCCGGAAATCGACGACCATTATCTGACAATTTATGTCAGGCAAAATGAATACGAACCGGATATCATCGAAAAAATTGACGCCGTATGTAAAGAGTATGAATCGGCAATGACCGGTGAGCAGGGATACATATTAGTTACAACTGATTTTCATCCCCCTCTGGTGTAATAAATGGCATTTGCTTGGTCAGAATTTCTTGATATCGCTCGATTTCTCCATGCACAGGGATCTAATAATTCAATACCACAAGAAGCCGCGTACCGTTGTGCAATAAGCCGGGCATATTATTCTGCATTTTGTCATTCTCGCTGTTATGCAACCGCCAGATTACAGTTCGTCCCGAAATGGACTGATGAAGATCACAGAACTTTGAAACAACATCTTTGGATTCGTGGATTGCAAACCGAATCGCGAAACCTTGATCGCTTGAGACAATGGAGAAACGATTGCGATTATCATAATCCATCACCAACTCCACCTGATGCAACGGTTCAGACTGCAATTACCCAGGCAGATCAGATTGTCGTCTCACTCCAATTACCATAAACCGGTCATTCAACATGTCCTTCAACGAAGCCAACACCGTCCGTGACGGCATCAGGGATTATCTGAAAAAGACCGGCTGGACGTACATCTCGCGACGAGATCTGCCAAGAGAAGAAACAGATGTTTTCGTTGAACCGCAGCTCGTTGAAGCCCTGAAAAAGATCAACCCGGAGATTGCGAAAAATCCCGGAAGAGCGGATGAAGTCATCTACAAACTCCGGGCTATTCTTCTCTCAGTCCAGAGTGAAGGACTGGTGAGAGCCAACGAAAAGTTTGCCGCATGGCTTAATGGCGAACACAGTATGCCCTTCGGGAAAAATGGCGAGCATGTCCCGGTAAGGCTCATTGACTTCGATCATCCCGAGAATAACACGTACACGGTCACAACTGAATACTCGTTTTCCACCGGCTCCGTCACGAAAAGGATGGATGTTGTCCTGCTCGTAAACGGCATCCCGCTCGTCATCGGGGAATGCAAGACCCCCGTCCGCCCATCCGAGACCTGGTTCGATGCAGCGTATGATATCAACGAAACCTATGAAAAATCTGTCCCGGCATTGTTCGTGCCGAATGCCTTCTCTTTCGCAACGGAAGGAAAAGCATTCTACTATGGCGCAGTGAGAATCCCCATCGACAACTGGGCACCGTGGCGCGAGGAGATCAATCTGAATGCCCCGACTCTCACCGCGATCCTCTCAACAATCCGGGCATTTCTTACCCCGGTTGTCATCCTCGACATCGTGAAGAATTTCACGGTATTTGCGACCAACAAAAAGAACCAGAAGATCAAGATCATCTGCCGGCACCAGCAGTATGATGCTACCAACCTGATAGTCGAGCGGGTGAGAAACGGCGCACCCAAGAAAGGACTCATCTGGCACTTCCAAGGCAGCGGCAAATCCCTTCTCATGGTCTTTGCCGCGCAGAAACTCCGTGTCGATCCGCTCCTGAAAAGTCCCACCGTCATCATTGTCGTGGACAGGATCGATCTTGATACCCAGATCACCGCGACCTTCAACGCAACCGAGATCCCCAATACCGTTACCGCAGCAACAAGGGAAGAACTCCAGCGTCTCTTAATGCAGGACACCCGGAAGATCATCATCACCACCATCTTCCGGTTCGCTGAAGCGGAAGGCGTTCTCAATACCCGGGACAACATCATCGTCATGGTCGATGAAGCACACCGGACTCAGGAAGGGGATCTCGGACGGAAGATGCGGGCAGCCCTCCCCAATGCGTTCCTGTTCGGGCTGACCGGGACGCCCATCAACAAGATCGACCGGAACACGTTCTGGGCGTTCGGCGCAGAAGAAGATCAGCAGGGATACCTGAGCCGGTACACACTGGAACAGTCCATCCGGGACAAGGCAACCCTGCCTCTCCATTTCGAACCTCACCTGCTGGAATACCACATCGATCAGGAATCAATCGATGAAGAGTTCGCGAAGATTACTGACCAGCTCACACCGGACGAGAAGAACGAACTTGCCAAACGCGCGGGCAGGAAATCCAATTTCGTTCACGGCGAAAAGCGTGTCAAAGTGATCGCTGAACATATCGTGAAACACTACCAGCAGAACGTCTACCCGAACGGATTCAAGGCAATGATTGTTTGTTATGACCGGTTCGCCTGCGTCCAGTACAAGAACGCGCTGGATTCCTTGATCGATCCCGAGACGTCGGACATTATCATGACCGTTGCCCCGACTGATCCGGATGACTGGAAAAAGAGATGGGATCGGAACCGGGATAATCAGGAAAAGGATCTAGACCGGTTTCGGGACCAGAATGATCCGTTGAGCATTCTCATCGTCACTTCCAAACTCCTTGCCGGGTTCGATGCCCCGATCCTCCAGACCATGTATCTCGATAAACTGATGAAGGATCATACACTCGTACAGGCAATCTCGCGGGTGAACCGCCCCTATCCGAAAAAATCGCACGGGCTCATTGTCGATTATATCGGTGTGTTCGACAAGGTGAGCCGGTCCCTGATGTTCGATGAACGGGAAATGAGCACGGTCGTCAGGAATCTCGCCGAATTGCGGGAAAAATTACCCGGAGCCGTGAAAAAATGCCTCGCCTTCTTCCCGGGTATCGATCGATCCGTCACAGGATACGAAGGTCTGATGGCAGCACAGGAACACCTGCCCAACGATGAGATCAAAGACAAATTCGCAGCAGATTTCTCGTATCTCTCACGGCTCTGGGAAGCCCTGTCACCGGATGCATGTCTTGAAGACTTCAAGGATACGTACCGATGGCTGAGCCAGGTTTATGTTTCTGTCAAACCCACGAGTGGGCGGGGAAAACTCATCTGGCATGTTCTCGGTGCGAAGACACTGGACATCATGAACGAGCATGCTCATCTCGCAGCGATTCATGATGATCTTGAAATATCCATCCTTGATGAGAACACGCTCAAGGGATTGATGGAATCGCAATACCCAAAAAAGATCAAGGAGATCGAGTTCAAGATCACTCGCCGCCTCCAGAAGCATCTCAATAATCCAAAGTTTGTCCTGCTGGGAGAGAAACTGGAAAAAATCAAAGAGGAATATGAGAAGGGTTTCTTTTCCAGTCTTGAATTCTTAAAACGGCTCCTCAGTCTTGCAAAAGAAGTTCTCGAAGCAGAAAAGGAAGTCGAGCCGGAAGACGAGCGGAAAATTGCAAAGGCTGCTCTCACGGATCTTTTCAATGAAGCAAAAACGGATAAAACTCCGATCATTGTTGAACGCGTGGTCAATGATATTGACGGGGAAATTGTCAAGGCAATCCGGTTCCCGGAATGGAAACAATCGATTGCAATGGAGCGGGAGATCCAGAAAACACTTCGCCAGACTTTGAAAAAATATAATCTCCACACAGATCAGGAATTATTCAGAAAAGCGTACGCTTACATTAAGCAGTATTATTGAGTTGTGCGATCTCTTTTGCCGGGCAGCGTGAGATCAGTCCCTCCAGCCAGCACCATTCCGGGATTCATCGCCGGAAGTGCCGGGTCTGTGTCCAGCAATACGCCCGGAACCCCCCCATGGCACTATGGCACATTGTACCTGTTTTCCGGAAAGTTCTTAGTGTCATGTCAATAATATAACGTCGCAAAGAATTTGATGTATTACTATTATACTCTCCATGAAGGAGTTGGATATGAAGAAATACATCGTAACACTATCCGAAGACGAACGCAAAAAACTAACAG
>Ga0247842_10005082_pt1 | contig 15854 bp, 13 predicted proteins | sample LaCruzMarch2015__3_FD_192411 | JGI IMG/M metagenome (GOLD analysis project Ga0247842, IMG submission 192411) | Freshwater microbial communities from meromictic Lake La Cruz, Castile-La Mancha, Spain - LaCruzMarch2015_19m | ecosystem: Environmental > Aquatic > Freshwater > Lake | place: Spain...
TCTGTCTCCTTCCGTTAAAAATAAAAATCTTTCTGTGTTTATACGGTGCAATAGCAAGGTATTGCCTATTTCCTGGGGATGGTTTTTAAAAAACCTTCCGGCGCTGATTTCTTATACCAAGTTGCTATCAAACATTAAAGGGTTTATTTACCTGGCATAATACCAAGTAAGCTTTCAAAAATTCATAGTTTTTTTGAAAGCAACTTGGTATTATCCGGGATAAGACTCATCGCCCGTTCCGCAAGCGCTGTGATCGTGAGAGCGGGATTAACGCCTACATTGGCCGAAACTGCCGCTCCGTCACACACATAGAGCCCATCGTATCCGAAAACCCGGTGCGATGTGTCGATAACCCCGTTATCGGGAGATGATCCCATGTGACATCCACCCAGGATATGCGCGGTTGTGGACATATTCATCAGGTTTTCGTTGCTGACATTGAAGGGCATTCCCTTGGTCACATCCGCCAGAATCGCGCATGCCTTGTTTGCCACCGGAATATTCACCGGTGCTTCTTTTCCCGGAACGGTCTTTGATTTTAAACGTCGCATCAAAAAAGAAAACACGGCACTGGGGCCATAATTGAAGGAAAGCTGGTTGTCATGGTTCTGCATAACGGTCAGGACGATGATGCGCTTGTACCAGTTTTTGGCAAAAATCGTCCGATAAACACCAAGGGGGTTCATAATCATCTTGCCGAGAGTTCTCAGGGATCTTCTTACGGGATGGTCATCATCCACAAGAGGAACGCTAAAATATTTCATGAAACCATAGCCCTCGGGAAATCGGTTCTGCGTGATGTGCGTGAACTCATCAGGATAAAAGTCCGATGATATGGTCGTACCATGGGAAAGATCCAAATCTTCCTGCCTGGGCAAAACACCCACAATGGATTCGCTATTTGTCCGGACGACCACACCAAGCTGACGTGATATATCAGGCAGAGTTTTTGTAACCTGTTTACATCTAAACAGCAACTCCAGCGTACTTAAGACACCTGCGGCCACGACCACTTTTTTTGCCGTAATGTCGGTAGCCTTCTTGAAGCGACCGGAGTTGTCCTTCACCTTCAGGACGTATGTGCCATCCTGCTGAGGGATGATGTTTGTGACTTCTCTGTAAGGCAGGATTGTCGCCCCGTATTTCCGGGCAAGATAAAGATAATTCTTGTCCAATGTGTTTTTCGAGCCGTGCCTGCATCCCGTGAGACAGTCACCGCAAAGATGGCAGCCGGAACGGGAAGGCCCCTCTTTGTCAAAGAAGGGATCATCAGCAAGCACTTCCGGTGTTCCAAAGTAGATGCCGGTGTCCGTAGGGCCAAATGTATCGCCCGCCCCCATTTTTTCCGCCACTTCTTTCAGGTAACCGTCCATGACATCCATTACAGGATTACTAACTATACCCAGCATTTTAGAAGCGGTATCGTAATGGGGTTTCAATTCTTTTTCCCATTCTATACCGAGATTGCTCCAGGCAGAATCTTTGTAAAATGCTTCCTTCGGCCTTAATGTCGTCGCGGCATAGACGATACTTCCGCCGCCGACTCCAACGCCGCCGACGATGGCAACGTGCCGGAAGAAATCATAGGTAAAAAATCCCTTCATGCCCAGCGCGGGATTCCATATCAGTTTGTTCAGGCTTTTGGACGCATCCTCCATATCCAGAGGCGTCACCCATTTGCCTTTTTCCAACACGACTACTTTGTATCCCTTTTCCGCAAGCCGCAGTGCTGATACACTTCCCCCGAAACCGCTGCCGATGACGGCAAAATCGAATTCCATAGACTTCCTCCTTTTTTTGTTTTTCCCTCTACTGTCATGTCAACGATACTCTGTCATTTCGAAGGAGTATTCACGACTGAGAAATCTTAGATTTCTCCCTGCGGTCGAAATGACATTTCTTGATTGACGAGACCCTACTGCTTATCAGGACCAACCCATTTTACCGCAGGCCCGATAACCAGGAAGGGAGCGGGATTGATCGATCCGCCGCCAAGCCCCATAAAGCCCATACCCAGAAAGAGATTGTCATTGATCTTGCGGAGCTCATCGTGCATCGAATGTACGGTCCCTGAATTATAGGGGCTGTAGTCCAGATGGAATGAATCCTTGCCGTCAATGAGCGACTTGCCGATATAGGTATTCATCTTTCTCACGCGGTAAATCACTTCCTTACCATCCTTGCCTTTGCCCGAGAAAATATTGTATCCCCAACCCTTGTCCATTTCAAAGGGAAAGAAAGCCTTGCCCACCCAGCGGCCGGGGCCGAAGAAGTGATGAGTGAAAAAATCAGCAGAAGTGGCCAGCACGCCTACAGACAGCGTTATTGCGCTGTATTCTCCATTTACCTCTTTATATTCCGGCGCCGGTGCCGCGTAAAAAAGCTGGAAAAGAGCGGTCTTGTCGAGCTTTTCAATGTCATTTATAGTGGCCTTTCCGGGGGCGACGCCAAGTATCTGTTCCATGCTCTGACCTTTATATGCACCGCCCTTTTGCAAAATGTTGATGCCGGTCAGCGCAAGCTGCACCACTACCAGCGCGACAACTACAATAAGTATGATCTTTAATGCTTTCATAATATATTCTCCTTTTAGTGGTCCGCTATTTTCTTCCGGTAAAGTTGTCCATGGCCACCGAACTACCGGACATCGAGAGCATCCAGTCAAAGATTGAGGTCGGCAGAAGCTTGAGCATCATCGAACTATAGATGCTCAGAGGAGGCAGCATTACATAAGGATTGCCCTTCTTGAAGCCCTTCACAATCGCGCGCGCAGCATCTTCGGGCTTAATGAACGGATTCATAACCATGGGCTTGAAACCCTTGAACAGACCAGTGTCGATGATGTACGGGCAGACGCAGGTCACTTTCACTCCGGTGTACTTGAACTTCTTGAGCTCTCGCCGCAGGGATTCCGAAAATCCGACCTCGGCGAACTTGCTTGCGGCATAATCCGAGAGTATCGGCATGCCGATAAGCCCGCTGGACGAGGCAATGTTTACTATCGCCCCGCTGTTACGGGCAATCATGTCGCCGATGAGAGCCTTAGTGAAGTAGATATGTCCCCAGTAATTAATGTTCATAATGCGCTGCATCTCGTCGATGGTCAGATCAAAGAATGATTTCCCGATAACGGTGCCGGCATTGTTGATGAGCACATCAACTGGTCCGAAATCCTGCTTGATTTTGGCCACGACGTCCATGACCGCCTCGCGGTTGGAGATGTCGCAGATATACCCGATGGCCTTGACATTACGGCCTTTAATCTCTTCCACAGTTTGGGCAACGGCCGCGCCGTTGATGTCGATCAGTGCCGTATTGGCGCTCTCGTCGGCCACATAGTGTGCCATCAAACGTCCGATACCGCTTCCGGCGCCGGTGATCAGGATATTTTTACCTGCTAAGTTTTTCATAACTACCTCCTGTTGTAATTTATTGATAAGTCATTGCTTGTTAACGTGTTATATCTTTCAAATCCAACCTTTTCAGGGTTTTTTTCGTAGGTACGCCGTTACTGTCCCAACCACGGAGTCGATAATATCTGGGCATCATCTTATCCAAGGGAACCTTGCTCTTCTTATTGCCGGGAATCTGCTCCTCGTGGGTGAAACGTTTGGGAAGCGTATCATCCTTGGCAGTAAATCCCTCCCTGAGATTGTAAAGCCTCTCCATGGAGAAGCCTCTTGCGCCCAGCCGCAGGAATTTGCCAAAATCCATATCCATACCTGTAGCCAGTTTCAGTGCCTTGGAATGGGGGAGCAAGGGCAGATGATATCTTGTCATGAACGCAGGCAGACGCAGAATCAGTTCGATAGAAATCCACGAATATGTCAGTATCTGAGAAACGATCCAACTCATTAATTTGGAATTAGGAATCTTGTAGAGGATAGGCGGCAGTAATGTCCAGGATGTGAATAGGCAGTTACCCCCCGCGCTGATGGCGGCTAAAAGATTCTGGTCAAGGATCACATAAGCGGGCTTTGACCGGTAATGGTATGGATCCAGCAGGGCAGGACCCGTAGCCTCAAAATAGATTACATATCCACCGTCCAGATGGCATGCCCCGCGATTTGAAGTTGCATAGCCGAGAGCGTGACCCACTGCCCCTCTGGGTTCGTAGCCGGCTATCTCCATTCCTTTGGAATGGGGGGCAAAATCTTCACCACCATATTTCCTGGACAGGTAACGTACCCCTTCTGCAAGATCTGCCCCGATTCCCTGGCGATAGGCAATGTCTCTAAATATCTGGGAGATATTGTCTGTCTTGCCGAATTCGATTCCGCTATTCCACATGCCCTTTTCATTGAGTTCGGCGGCAAAACCCATGATTGTGCCCACAGATATAGTGTCAATGCCCAGAAGGTCCAGTTCGTAATTCCACCGGATAATGGCATCCATGTCGTTGTTAAGTATATTTGATCCTAAGAGACACAGTATCTCATACTCAGGCCCCTTGATCTCTTGCCCGTCAAGATTGACAACCCGGGCGCAGCGGATCGGGCAGGAGACGCAACCGGCATTTTTTACGAGCCGGGTCTCAGCCATAATCTGGCCTGAAAGCATATCGGCATCCTTATAATGGCCTGAGGAGAAATTTTTCGTAGGCAGGGCATTATGATCTGATAAAGATTTTAAGAATCCTGATGTCCCGTATTTAGGGGCAAATTCACCTGTGGCCGGATGCACTTTGAGCATCCCGATCCATTTCTTAATTAGTTCGCTGAACCCTGAAGGGTCATGGAGTTCGATCTTATTGGTACCCTTGGCAACAATCCCCTTGAGGTTTTTGGAACCCATGACAGCACCCATTCCAGATCTGCCGTGGCTTCGGTCCTGGGATAATATAATCGAATACTTGACAAGATGCTCTCCGGCAGGTCCGATAACCATCTTTCCCGCTTTTTTGTCGCCCATCAATTCCTGAGTCTCTTCTGTATTCTTTCCCCACAGGGCTGCTGCATCTTCTATCTTCACTATGTCATTATTGATATCGATATAGACAGGGGTTTTGGCTTTACCCCGAATCACGATACCGTCCCACCCTGCCTTCTTCAGGTGGATTCCAAAGTTTCCGCCGCTGTTGGAATGGCCGATAGCGCCTGTCTGGGGGCTCTTGGCAGAGATGTCATAACGGCTCGTTGAAGGGGCATTTGTCCCGGTAAGCGGTGATGTCATGACGATAAGTATATTATCCGGTGATAGGGGATCGATGCCTGGCTTCAGCTCGTCGAGCATGATCTTGGTGGAGATAAATCTGCCTCCGATAAAACGTTCCCGGTCCCGGTCAGAAAGCTCGAATGTGCCGATCTTTCCTGATGAAAGATCAACCTCTAAAATCTTTCCCATGTATCCCTTATATTTACTCGCCATAACATTAACCTCCTGTTTTTTTGATTGGACGGTCAACCAACTGAATAGTTCATTAATCCCGCGTCTGGCTATTGTCAAGAAAAAAGTTTAAATTATTTTAAACAAATTAGCCATGAATGATTATTCGGTAAAATTATACCAATTTGCTATCAAATATTAAAGGTTTGATTTACCGGGCATAATACCAAGTAAACTTTCAAACATTCACATTTTAATGTTTGAAAGCAACTTGGTATTACTAATCAGATCAATGTAATCTATTGATATATATATTTTTTATTTTGTGCTAGATAAAACTTCAGGAAGGTCAAAAAACAGGGGAACAAAATTATTGCTTTGGATGTCTAACATAGTAGATAGCAAAAATGCGACGACTGAGGATGACGATCTGCAATATGTTGTTCTCTGCCGGAAGGGCGATGTTGAAGCGTTTGAAATTCTGGTTGAGCGGCATCAGAAGAAAATGCTCAACATCGCTTACCGGATGCTGGGCGATTACGATGAAGCCTGCGATGTTGTCCAGGATGCTTTCCTTGCTGCCTATAAGTCTCTAAATAAGTTTAAAGCGGAGTCAAAGTTTTCCACTTGGTTGTATCGCATCGTAGTCAATTATACGAAGAACCGTTTAAAGCAAAGAAAGAACCTTGCCCGACATGAGAGCGCCTCCCTGGATGAATCCGCTGATGGGCAGGTTAGTTGTGCAGCTTGTTTGTCTGTGGCAAGTACCGGCAATCCGGCGGAGCTATTGGAGCAGAGCGAGCGTGAAGCGCATGTGCAAAGATGCATTACAACGCTGGATGTGGAATATCGGGAAGTACTGGTAATGAGGGACATACAGGGATTTTCTTACGAAGAGATTCGGGATGTTTTACGGATACCCGATGGGACGGTTAAGTCCCGGCTATCACGTGCCAGAGTGGCTCTCAAGGATTGTCTGGTCAAAGTAATTGGTGATTTATGAAAAATTGTAAAAACATTGAAAATAATTTGCCGCTGTATGCGGAGGGTTTGCTATCTGATGCCGAGAAGAAGATGGTTAAAGAGCATCTGACAGAATGCGCGGATTGCAGCAAGGCACTGGCCAATCTGCAAAAAGTGACGGCGATGACGCAAAGACTCCCGGAAGTGGAACCGCCGCCCTGGTTCAAACAAAAAATTATGGCCAGGGTGCGCAAGCAAACAGAAAAGAAAAACTTCGCGCAAAAATGGTTCTATCCGCTGCGGATAAAAATACCCGTGCAGGTTATGGCCACAATTGTTATCGCGGTTCTGGCTGTCTATATTTACCGTTCTGGCGATGACCAGATGAAGGCAGTTCTACCGGAAGCTCAGCAACCGGTTATGGAAGCTCAGCAAGAGCCATCTCCTGCCGAAATGCCCAAAGCTAAGAAAGCCGCGCCTGCTTTGTTGGCAGAGGGAAAAACAGCGGTAATTGGCGAGGTAAAGAAAGATCAAATGTCAGCAGAAGTATCGTCCGGCGAAAGTGCGCCAAAAATGGAAATACAGGAAGCACCGCAAAAACATGCTGCCCGGCAGGAGAGCATGAAAGATCGTAGTGCGGAGGATTATTCGTTGTCCGGGGCGGCTAAAAAAAGTAAGCTGTTTAAGGCGGCAGCTCCGGCCGCGTCAGGGCAGATGGCCGCATCCGTTACCGATCAAGTGCAACCCGTTATTTCTATATATGTTGCCGATGTAAATAGCGCGGTAGTGGAAGCAGAAAAAATACTGACAAAACATAATGCCCGAAAAGTTACCAAAAAGTTGGTTGCCGGCAAAGCTATTTTGCAAGCCGAACTTCCGGCTAAACAATTAAAAAATCTTTTATCGCAATTACTCGGCATCGGACGAGTTGAAGAAAAGAATATGCCCGCCGATGGCGGCGACCAAGACATCAAAGTGATAATCGAGATTAAGACCATTCAGTAGTTTTTGACAAGATCAAATTCCTCCCCCCTACCCCCTGGACAACATCGGCCTACTTCCGCTGACGGAGGTGGAAATTGCAGGGACTGCTCCCCGAGCAGTCCCTGCGGCGTGTCCAAGGAACGCGCCCTATTTCATATTGATCTGCTTTTTTATCATTTCAACAAATGGTCCATCCTCACGCCATGCCCTGCATGTATTGATAAGAAATTCAAGGATCATCTTTGCCCGATCAGGATCAAAAGCTGCCGGTTTCCTTGATTGATGTGCCGCATATCCCTGGATAGCAGCCGGGCCCATCGCCAAAATAAGCTCCAACAGATGAGTGCAACCCTTTTTGCCACCGGCTATTTTTTTTACTTTTGCCGTAAAGCCTTTGGTAATAGTCAAACCCTTTATCGGCGCGAGGCAACCAATTGTCTCCATGCATATTTCACGGGGAACAGATCTCAGATCGACATCAATATCTTCAATTACAAGATTAGAGCAATTCACCAGCAGCCGTATAGCCATGTGATGAATTACCCCATGGGGAAACTTTTCACCGGTCATGGAATAAGTGTTCTGAAAACGATCATCTTTGAGGGAACCTTCGACAATTATTCTTTGTTCATCATAATCGTATGTCGTTACTTTTATGTTTCGAGTTTGCAGTTTTTCCCCTTTTGATTTCCAAATGGATTGCATTATGTTTTTAATTCTCCTAATAATATTTTAGAAAACTTAGATTGTCTCACAATTTATACAAATATAATTAATTACCATCAGCAGTTTACCCCTGTTATCCCGTCACGCATTTTATAGTATGCAAGTACTGCTGCCATGGATCGGGCAGCTCGTTCAGGGTCCTGGTAAACGGGCACACCCTGTTCGAGTAGAATCCTGACCATCTTTTCCTGAAGACTCCGGTAAGTGAAACCGATGATCGGCTTATCGGGATGAAGCTTGGTAAGGTTGGCAAAGGTATTGGCAAACTCTGTTATCAACTTGTCCATCTTGGTCGGAATCTCCTCCGCGGTAACACCCATTTCTTTCAGAATGCGTTCGATAAAAATGGCGGGAGACAGGAAATAGGCCAGAAGCATATCCGCGTTCTTTTCCTGAAGTAATATATCCGGTATTTTGAAGTAGTCTTCCTCGGCATTTTTACTGAATGTCATATCAACCGGATTTGCTGTACTCGCCGTCTTGGGAATTAACGGTTGCAGCTTTTCTACCGTTTCCACTGAAAGCGAAGGCAGCAAGAGACCTGCCCTGCCGCAGGCGTCGGCCGCTGTGGCTCCTGGCCCCCCAGAGTGAGTCTGAATGATAACCCTGTTTCCCTTTGGCCTGGGGAGAGTCCCCAAAGCGAGGGCATAATCAAAGAGTTCTGTCAGTGTCTGCGCCCTGATGATGCCGCATTGCCTGAACACGCCGTCATATATTTCGTTCGGTCCCGACATGGAACCTGTATGAGAACGGCCCGCGTTCTTACCGGCCTCAGACCCGCCCACATAAATGGCCACGATAGGTTTATGGGGGGTTATAGCTTTGGCCGTTTCAATGAACTTTTTGCCCCGGCTAATTCCTTCTATGTAGAGAGTGATAACCTTAGTATTGGGACAGACACTGAGATATTCCATGCAATCGACAATATCGATATTAGCTTCATTGCCCACACTCAGCGCCGTGCTGAAACCCATCCCATTCCGATAAAGATAATCAAAAATTTGTGTAATAAAGCTCCCACTTTGCGAGGCGAGACCAACAAAACCGGGAGGGCCTTCTGCTTCAATTGGTGTAGGATTCAGTTTGATGTGAGGGTTGGCAATACCAATACAGTTAGGTCCGAGAAAACGGATGCCGTACTTAAGGGCGATGGCCTCAAGCTCTTTTTGCATCTCGACACCTTCGGGACCAGATTCCCTAAACCCTCCGGATACCACGATAGCATGCTTGATGCCTTTCTTTCCGCAATCATCCAGCGTTTGGCAGACAATTTTTGTCGGCAGGACGATAATCGCCAGATCCGGTATCTCGGGTAGATCCAAAATGCTGGAATAGGCTTTGTATCCACGTACTTCTTTTTCCGTTGGGTGAATAGGGTATATATTACCTTCATAACCCAATGCCTTCGTAGATGAAAGCATGGTTGATCCCATGCGCATAAAAGTATTGGAAGCACCGAAAAAGGCGATGCTCTTCGGATTGACAATTGGATACAAAGGACTTTCTATAATTGAACTGATCATTTTTCCCTTTCCTTTCCTAATAATTAATTGTTATCAGATAATTGTATATTATTCAAGAATACATCCGCAATAAATAATTTTACAATAAAGATTGACAGGTTGGTGTTTTTTAAAATAAGAATGCACATTGTAAAATATTTAAGATACTGAGGTGCCATAAAATGACTGATCCCGGATATTTGATCAAAAATGCTAAATCACAGGGCCGAAAGGTCTTGAATGAATATGAAGCCAAGTTGTTTCTTGCCGCTTTTGGCGTACCCGTATGCCGTGAGGTATTGGCATCTTCCGTTGATGCCGCGGCTGCGGAAGCCGTAAAGATGGGATTTCCCATTGTTCTTAAGGCCTCGGGAGAAAAATTGGCACACAAAACTGAAGCAGGCGGCGTTGTTCTGAATGTAAAAAATGAACAGGAGATCAAAGCGGAAGGCAGTCGTCTTCTTGAGATTCCGGGATGCGAGTCTCTTTCCGTTCAAGAAATGATCGTTGGCGCCCGGGAACTAGTCTGCGGCTTGACCCGTGATCAATCTTTCGGGCCTGCTGTAATGTTCGGACTCGGTGGCATTTTAACCGAAACGCTGAAAGACACCGTTTTTAGGATTGCTCCTCTGACCATGTACGATGCAAAGGATATGATGTCGGGGATCAGAGCCAATAGTATCTTGCAGCCTTTCCGCGGAGAAGAGGCAGTAGATACGGAACTTTTGGCAAAGATAATCATTGCGGTAGGAGAGATCGGCCTTCAATACGAGTCGATTGCCGAAATAGATATTAATCCCTTGAAGATTCGCCGCGATGGAAAACCAGTGGCTGTGGATGCGCTAATTGTGTTTACACCCTGATAATTCTATTGATTAGCCGATTGCACTAATAAAATTTGTTGACATAAAAAAACAATCGCATTATATACACTCCGCCCAAAAACTCAACGGGCGAGATTTTTGAACAGACTGATATTCCTTGCTGGGGAATCGTTCAATGGTAGGACAACGGACTCTGACTCCGTGAATTAAGGTTCGAGCCCTTATTCCCCAGCCAATTTTATTTTTTTACTGTTTTAGTCCACGAATCCCGCAGCGGCACAATGCGATTGAAAACAGGCTTGCCGGCTACACTATCCTTATCAACACAAAAATATCCCGTCCTTTCAAACTGATATCTGCTTCCCGGTTCTGCATTTTTCAGGCTCATCTCAGCATAGCAGTTAGTCAGGATATCGAGAGATCCCGGATTCAGATATTTCGTAAAATCATCCCCTTCGCTCCCAGGATCTTCAATGCTAAACAGCCGGTCATACAATCTCACCTCCGCATTTACGCAGTGCCGGGCCGAGACCCAGTGAATAACCCCTTGTACCTTGCGTCCGTCTGCCGGTGGTCCGTTGCGTGTCCCCGGATCATAGGTGCAGTGCAACTCAGTTACCTCACCGGTTTTCTCGTCTTTCACCATGCTTTCAAATTTTATGACATAAGCATTTCGCAGGCGGACTTCCCGCCCCGGGCCGAGGCGATGATATTTTTTGGGCGGATTTTCGGCAAAGTCGTCACGCTCGATATAGAGCACTCTGGAAAAGGGAAGCTTGCGAGTTCCCATTGCGGGATTTTGCGGATGGTTGGCGCATTCAAACTCTTCTGCCTGATTTTCCGGGTAATTGTCGATGACCACCCGCAATGGCCGCAAGACGCACATTGCTCTTGGCGCGCGTTCATTGAGGTCCTCGCGAACACAATGCTCAAGCAGGGATGCATCAATCAAGTTGTCGTTTTTGGCCACACCGATCTGGGAGCAGAATTTTCTAATGGCTTCCGGTGTGTAGCCCCGACGCCTCATTCCCGTTACAGTGGGCATACGCGGATCATCCCAGCCCTGCACATAGTTATTTCTTACCAATTCAATGAGCCGACGTTTACTGAGAACCGTATAGCTCAAATTGAGACGGGCGAATTCGATCTGCTGCGGGCGCGAGCCTTTGATCAATCTTTCCACGATCCAATCATACAGGGGACGGTTGTTTTCAAACTCCAGCGTACAGATGGAGTGGGTAATGCCTTCCAGCGCGTCGGAGAGGCAGTGGGCAAAATCGTACATGGGATAAATGACCCATTTTTCTTCTGTCCGATAGTGCGGCTCGCGTTTAATACGGTAGATAACGGGATCACGCATAACAATGTTGGCAGATGCCATGTCGATTTTGGCGCGCAGCGTATGACTGCCATCCGCAAAATCACCTGCCCGCATACGTTTGAACATGTCCAGGTTTTCATCCACGGATCGGTTTCGATAGGGGCTTTCTTTGCCCGGCTCAGTGAAGGTTCCACGTTGCTCCCGGACATCATCCGCGCTTAGGCTACAGACGTAGGCGTTGCCGGCTTTGATAAGTTCAACGGCAAATGAATAAAGCTGCTCAAAATAGTCAGAGGCATAAAACAGACGGTCCTGCCAGTCAAAGCCCAGCCACTTGACATCGCGGATGATTGATTCCACATATTCCATGGATTCGCCTGTCGGGTCTGTATCATCGAGCCTCAGATTACAAGTCCCTTCATATTGCTCGGCAATGCCGAAGTTGAGGCAAACCGACTTGGCATGGCCAATATGGATATAGCCGTTTGGCTCCGGCGGGAAACGCGTAGCAACACGCGCTTCGTTTTTGCTCGTCCGGAGATCGTCTTCTATGATATTTCGGATAAAATCGGGGGGGAATAAGGTCATCGGTTGCGTCATGTATGGGAAGCTCTCTTTCTGTCAATGGAATACTGATTGATATCTACAATAATCATGGAAATATATCAAGGGCGTAACTTCAGGAAGCTGTCCTTAATTATCCTTAGGCAACAGAAAACCCAGAAACACCATTACAACATTGGCAAATCCAAGCCACATCAAAGCCTGCGAAGCGTTGTTCCCCAGGTGCTTATATAATTCACCGATAATGCTGGGTACAGTGCCGCCAAGACACCACGCCCAGCCCATCAGGATTGCCGATACGGTGCTCATATTTTCCCGCGGAGCGATCCGTTGGCCGAACGCAACGCCCAGCGGGTTCACCGTCCCCAAAAATGCTCCACCTACGATACAAAGCAGGACGAGTGCCGGCACAGGCAGTATCAGGCGGACGATTGCATGGTAACTTAAGGCTGAAAGAATTGCCATCGCGATCAGCGTCCTGCGCCTGCCAATGCGATCCGCCAGATGGCCCATCGGCACCATGAACAAAATTGCACCGAAGACGCTAAGACCAAAAGCCCCGCCCTGTCCGAGCCATGCCGGATAACCCTTCTCGTGGGCTAATTCCGGCAAGAGGAAAAACAACCCGCTAAGCACTCCGCTCGAGATACCCAGAATCAGGAAGAGTGTTAGGATCGGACCCGCCACCGGGCGAAGAGCGCGCAGCGAAGCGATGACAGAAATTCTCCCTGCACTTGACACCTGGGCAGGCCTGCAGCGCATCCAGACAAACACCCAGAGAATTGCCATTGGCAGAAGAAGAATTTCAGTGTGATGGCCGAAGTGATTGTAAGCGGTACGGAACATAATCTGGCTCATACCAAAGCCTATGCCGCCGACGGCAATAAACACGGCAAGAAACATTGAACCACGCCGGACGGAGAAGCTGCCCGCAAGCCCCGCCCCCGCAGGATGAAACATATCCTGCCCGAGCCTGCCTGCGGCAAGGATCACAAACACAACAAGATAAAAACCGCTCAATCCGAACAGTGTCGGGAGCACGCGGTCCAGTGTCTCCCGCTGATCGGCAAGGGGACCAAGCAGCAAAGCAAACGAAGTCAAGAGCACACCAAGCAGAATAACCCGCCGCTGCCCGAACCGGTCAGCAATAGACCCAAATAGCGGCTGCAGTGCCGTCCCACTCATGGCGATGACGGTGGCAATCCAACCGGCTTTCGCTACATCCAAACCGGCTAGTGTTTTGTAAACCGGCCATACGCTCATGCCCATGAAATCAACCATGATATGCGCAACAGCCGCGGCGACAAACGTGCCGACTGCGACCGATCCGCCGCTTTCAAGCACGTGAGCAGTGGCGACGGAAGTGCTATCTTGTCTGAAATTGTTCATGCACTATCTCCAATTATACAAAGTCGCATTCTTTGGTTAACTTTGCTGGCCTGCGCTGTAATGACTATTGAATTGGTATCAGCCGCCTAGGTATGCTTCCTTCACGCGGGGATTACCCATCAGCTCCTTGCCGGTGCCTGTCAGGACAATTCGGCCGGTTTCCAGAACGTAGCCGCGTGAAGCGATGTGTAAAGACATGTTGGCGTTTTGTTCGACAAGTAAAATGGTTTTACCTACCTTATTAATTTCCGCGATGGTCTGAAAAATATCCCGCACGAGCACAGGGGAAAGTCCCATGGAAGGTTCATCCAGCAGAAGCATTTGGGCATCCGTCATGAGTGCGCGGCCAAAGGCCAGCATTTGCTGCTCGCCACCGGAAAGCATTCCGCCTAACTGCCTTTTGCGCTCGAGAAGTCTGGGGAACAGCTTAAAAATACGATCAAAATCCTTGGCAATTTTCTCTTTGTCTTTGCGCTGCCAGGTGGCAAGTTTTAAATTTTCCAGCACGGTCAGGTTGCCGAAGATACCCCTTCCCTCCGGCACCTGGGCAATGCCTTTGGCAACAATTTGATCTGCGGGGATTTGTTTTAAATCGTTGCCTTTGTAGGTGATAGTGCCACTGTAGGATATCAGGCCGGATATGGCCCGCAGGATAGAAGATTTGCCCGCGCCATTGGCGCCGATTAAGGTGACAATTTCACCCTCATGCACATCAAAGGATACATCATGAACAGCGCCGATGTTATTGTAGGCTACCGTTAAATTTTGAACACAGAGTTGCGTTTCTTTTGCACTCATGTTTTAACTTCCTCGCCTAAGTAGGCTTCCATAACTTTGGGATTGTTTTGAATTTCCGCGGGCAATCCTGCGGCAATAGTTGCTCCGAAATCAAGCACCACAAGGCGTTCACAAATCCCCATGACCAGCCGCATCTGGTGTTCGATAAGAATAATTGTCAGTTGGAAAGTATTTTTGATCCAGTAAATAAATTCCATGAGCGCTGCAATTTCACTTTGGTTCATACCGGCTGCCGGTTCATCCAAAAGAAGTAGTTTTGGTCCCGTCGCCAGCGCCCGCGCGATCTCCAATTTGCGCTGCAAACCATAAGGCAGGCTTCCGGCGATACTATGTGCCATATCATCGAGCTTAAAAATAGTCAGCAGTTCCATCGCCATATCGGCAATGCGCTTTTCTTCATCACGGAAACGGCCGATGTGCAGCAGAGCCTCCAGTGGGCTGTATATTATCTTTCCATAATAAGCGATACGCACATTATCCAGAACGGTCAGCTCCTTAAAAAGGCGGATATTCTGAAAGGTGCGGGCAATACCCAGTTTGTTGATCGAGTGAGGTGTCTGTCCGACAAGCTCTTCACCTGCGAACTCAATGGTTCCTTCCGAGGCGCGATAGACGCCGGTGATGAGATTAAAGAGAGTAGTTTTCCCCGCGCCGTTAGGGCCGATAATTCCGACAAGCTCATGTGGCGCAAGCACGAAGTTAAAATCGTCAACAGCGCATAATCCCTCGAAGCGATGGGTGATTTTTTTGGCTTCAAGCAGAGGCATTGCTGGCCCCCTTTTTCTTTTGCCGCAAAATCTTTACCAAGAGCAAATCGCGCAGCGGCACAAACATTTTTGCTTCACGCAGACCCATGATGCCGCGCGGGCGGTAAATCATCAGCAAAACAAGCATCAGCGGCATCAAAACCATCCGCCAGATGCCCAATGGTCTTAGCACTTCCAGTAAAATTGTATAGATGATCGCCCCGATAATCGAACCGGCAATGGAAGCGATGCCGCCCAGGTAAACCATGATCAGGATATCGGTTGATTTGAGAATATCAAACATGCGTGGATTAATGAACTGAAGCGCATGAGCAAAAAGCCCTCCGGCAATTCCGGCAAAAAAAGAAGAAACGACAAACGCGATGATCTTTACCTGACGCGTGTTGACGCTCATCAGGCTTGCGGCTATTTCATCTTCCCGAATGGATAAAACACCGCGTCCGAATTTAGAATATACAAGGTTGCGAATAACCCACACCGATAAGACGGTCCAGAAAAATACCCAGGGCAGCGTGGTGAGTTTATCCATCCCCAGCATACCACGTGGGCCGCCCACGGCGTCGATGTTTTCCAGGCCGGATTTGACAATCATACCGAAAGCCAGTGTAACGATAGCCAGATAATCTCCTCTTGTTTTAAAAGAAGGTATGGCTACTAAGAAACCAATCAATGCCGCGCCGATGCCTCCGGC
>Ga0247842_10005085_pt1 | contig 15842 bp, 11 predicted proteins | sample LaCruzMarch2015__3_FD_192411 | JGI IMG/M metagenome (GOLD analysis project Ga0247842, IMG submission 192411) | Freshwater microbial communities from meromictic Lake La Cruz, Castile-La Mancha, Spain - LaCruzMarch2015_19m | ecosystem: Environmental > Aquatic > Freshwater > Lake | place: Spain...
CTCATCGTTCGTAAGTAGGTTCATGGTAAATAAATCCAGTTGCTCAAGATCACAACCGATTAAGAGGGGAGCTGCCAGCAGGCTCCATAAAGTTATATGCGTGTATTGTTCACTCGGTGTCAGTAGTGTGTAATGCAGTGCAGGCCCCCAGCCAACCCAGCCCACAACAAGCATATCCGGGTCATTCCAGCGACCAGGCGCCGAATAGGGTGAACATTTATATTGGTTGAACCCAATCTCCGACAAACTTTCCCATGTATCTGTGATATCTCCGGTTGTTCGCCAGCTATTACCGTCCACTTCGGCGCCCCAGGTCCACACATCACCCATTCCATACTGGCAAAGACTATAATGAATGTCACGGTTTGCCTTCCGAATGGCATGTTTCATCTCCTTGTATGGATATTTCATTTGTTCCGGCGTCGGCTTTGGTGCTATGTTCCCATATGAACACCAATCATATTTCAGGTAATCGATGCCCCACGATGCATAATTCTGTGCATCATTTGCCACAAACATATAACTCCCTTCGTAACCACCACACGTTTTCGGTCCCGGGGATGAATAAATTCCTATTTTCAGGCCCAGGGAATGTACATAATTACAAAGTGCCTTCATATCCGGGAATTTGTCATTGGGTAAAATATTTCCATCTTTATCGTGGGTATCTTCCCAGCCATCATCAATGTTCACATACGACCAGCCATGGTCAATCAACCCGCTTGATTTCATGGCATCAGCCGATTGACGAACTTTTCTGTCGCTCACACTTAGTCCCCAACAATTCCAGCTATTCCAACCCATAGGAGGAGTCAGGGAGATTACATCTCCAACGATTATTTTCAGTTCGCGTTCGTTAAAGCCCAGATCGTTTTCAACCGTAATCATGATCAGGTGCTCTCCCTTCTTCTTTAAAGCTCCGGTTATAAGCCCATTTTTCGGATCAATCTTCAATCCATCCGGAAGTCCGGAAGCGCTGTATTTCAACGGTGGCCTTCCCGTTGCGGCAACTTTAAACAAAAAGGGCGACCACGGACGTACACCAAATACTTTTGCCCCGTTGATTCTGGGTTCAGGCGGGGTTGGAGGTGTCTGAATATATGGAATTTCAACCTCCTCTGTAATCCTGTGGCCGGAATTTGATTCAATAAATGAAATTTTCAGAACAGCAGGAATTGCAAATTCTTTTTTGAATACCACCGATTTGTCAATGCTAAGTTTTCGTGTCAGATCTATGGCCGATTCTTCAGAATATACGCTGATACCATTGTCACAACGGCTTACATTGACCAGGAGCTTTCCTTTAAAATCAAGGGTCTCTGATTGATTCAATATCGAAAAGTTTTTAGTGACCATGTTTTCTCCCTTGAAGGTAAAGGGATTGGAGATAACGTCGAATTTTACATAGTCTTTAAGTCCGGTCATGGAAATTTCAAAATTTTCCCCAAACATCCCTCCGGCGCCACCCTGATCAAAACATCTTACAGCAATGATGTTTTCTTTATCCCAATGAATTCGGGGATCATGTACGCCCAGGATATACCGGCGTTCGAGATTCCATTTTTCCTGTTCCTTGTAAAATTCAGCATTGGATTCATCACGACTCTTCAGATTTCTTCCATTTTCGCCGATCAGTTCACCATTCACAAAAATCTGGTCACAGTCATCAATCTTCCCGAGAATTAACTGCAGGCTGTCTTTGATGATGGCATTTTCTATCCAGGATGAAGATAAGAACACTCTTATCCGGTACCATGCATACCCATTATAATCACTTCGTCCCTGCGACTCCCAGATTTTTTTTGGATCAATCGTATCCCATGCTGAATCGTCGAAGGATGGCATCGCCCAAGCTGGATCATCGCCAGTAGTAAATCGCCAACGGGTATCGATTGAAACACCCTGCTTTTCAGTGCTTTTCGTGCATGAAATAAAAATGGAGAGTGTGAGAAATCCTGCGAAAATGAATAATTTTTTCATAGTTACAGTTTTAATGGTCAATTTTTGTGTAGGTTCAGCTACAAGCGGAACATAACTTTTTTGAAATTAAACCAGAATATATCGGAATTGCCATTGCCTTGCAAGTTTCGCATCCGGTGGAAGGAAGTCAGGTTCCACTTGGGGGCAAAATTCTTATAAGGCACCTGGCGCCTGGCTGATGCATAGAAGATATAAGTCCCATCAGGACTGACTGATATGCTGATGGCCTCTTTGCATGGCAGACGGAGTGTTTTCACCAGGTCAATTCCGTTACTCCACGAACCATCAGGGTTATGAAAGAAAAGCATATAGGTGGAGGGATTTACCTGTTGAACCGAATCTCGTCCGGCAACACAGGCCACCAGGAAACTCTCATCGGGTGCAATGGCAGCATTGTAAATCACACCCATACCGTTTATAGGTGAAGGCAGGGGTTCAGGGGGCGAAAAACTTCCATTTTTCCATTTGGAAAGAAAAATCCTGGTTGATTTTGTTTCAGGGTCGCGCCGGGAAAAATACAGATTTCCGTTTTTCGCCAGGGATGGATAAAATTCTTCATTTAGTGTGTTAATGGGCGAAGGGAGCTGAACTGGTTTGCCCCATTCGCCACCAGGCACCCGTTCAGCCATCCAGATATGCTGATCTGCCCAGCCGGGTTTGGCCGATAAAAACATAATGCGCCGACCATCTGCAGAAACGCTTGGTTCTGCGAAAAACCGGCTTGTATCCCTTGCAAATTCAGCCACTACCGGTTCAAACCAGGTTCCGTTTATACGCCGGGCAACGATAATGGTTGTCCAGTCACCCATGAAAAGACTATAATAAATTTCATTTCCATCGGCAGTAATCGAAATGTCACGTTCATACATCCCGGTAGAAATAATTCCGCCAGCAAACATCATCGGCCTGTCGCTTGGTAATACCTGACCCAAATAATTACTTGATCGAACGGGTAAACCTTTTTTTTCCTGGCTTTGGGAACATGATGCCAGGCTGAAGGCGAGCAGAATAAAGAACCACGTATTTCTGACCATGGCTATTTTTCATGCAAGATAATAAGAAAATTAACATTCCGCTATTCCAAATCGGATGTTGATGGGTTGATGGCATAATAATTTTCGTAATTTTGTTCTATCAATTCCAATGATGAAGGCTATAAAACGTATCGGTGTAATTTTTTTGCTTGCAGTCTTCCTTTTTAGTTCGATGGGAGTCTCTATCCTGCATCATATTTGCAACATCAGCCACACTGACGATATTACCCTATACCCTGAATTTTTTCAGATCCCCGGATCCTCTTGCTGTGAGGGGGATCAAGAGGATTCGGCATGTATTAGCCATGATGAAATGGCCAATTGTAGTGATCGTCAAAACATCAATGCAACACCGTGCTGTGTAACCATCAATTTTTTTTTAAAGCAGGAGATGGTTACCATACGGGCTGAAAAATTGACGATCAGTTCATTCCCAACACCGCTCCTGCAATATTTCCTGCCTGTACCTGAGATTGCTGCCATCGAATCAATATCAAATCCTATCCAATTTTTACAGTTTCACTCTCCTCCCCTGAGTGGTAAGCAACTGATTCATTTCCTTCACCAACCAAAAATACCTGATCACCCCTCTTTTTCATGACCTGAAAGCTGCGAAACCAATGTGTTTTCCCAGCCAGGTGTGAACATTAGTTCCAATTCATTTATTTTTCTCCAGACAACGGGTTTAAATATACCCTTGAAACCAATTCATTCAAATTGTGATTGACATACTTGGTATTCCCGGTTTTGCCTTCAGAATGGAGGCAAATGCCAGTCAGGTTTTGACCATTAAACAATAAATTATAAGTCTACTCCGGAACGTCCGATCAACTGGATCCTGAGCTGAGTCGGAGGATTCAAACACTTGATAATAAGGACACTTCGACTTCGCTCAGTGTCCGGTTTTCAGTTAAATTGCCTTTTCGGAGCAGACTCTTTTATTAACACATGAACTTAAATCAAATTTATAGCAGATGAAATTCCCAGGGATATTTTTTATTTTCATAACACTTGCCGGAATCCTGAATGGTTTCAGTGCAAAAGCCCAGACTGTGACTGGTACAGTATGGGAAAAGGATTCCGATGGTAAAGCTGTCGGATTGCCGGGAGCGAATGTGTTCTGGCTTGGAACAACCAAAGGTACATTCACTAATGAAACAGGAGAATTCAAACTTTTAATTTCAGGAGTGAAAAACCCCAAACTTGTGATTAGCCTCATGGGTTATCATCGTGACACGATAAACATCATCCCGGGAAAAAGCAGGATTGACATCGAATTAACCCCAACGGTTCACGACCTGAAAGAAGTTACTATTAAAGATAAGACCGATAATACTTTTATATCTAAACTCAATACCCGGGCAACAACAGTAATAACAGTCGGGGAGCTTCAACGGGCTGCCTGCTGCAATCTGGCAGAAAGTTTTGAGACAAACGCATCGGTCGATGTTTCATACTCCGATGCTTTGTCTGGCGCCCGCCAAATTCAATTATTGGGACTTTCGGGCATCTACAGTCAGATCATGACTGAGAATGTCCCGCTAATCCGCGGTTTGGCAACTGCTTTTGGACTGAATTATATTCCGGGCTCATGGATGGAGTCGATCCAGGTTGCCAAGGGGACCTCGTCGGTTGTTCAGGGTTATGAATCCCTTACCGGCCAGATCAATGTGGAATACAAGAAACCTGAATCAAACGAAAAGTTTTTCCTGAATATATTTGGAAACAGCAATCTGCGACTTGAGGCCAATGCGGATGGCGCTATAAAGATCAATGACAAACTGAGCACTTCGCTCCTGGTACATGCGGCCACATTCCAGAATAAATTCGACAGGAATGACGACGGATTTATGGACCTTCCCAAAATAACCACGGTTACCGTCATGAACCGCTGGGATTATATTGTCCATGAGAAATGGGTTTCAAGACTTGGGGTCAAATTTTTATATGAGGATCGCAACGGCGGGCAGATGGATTTCGATAAAAGCACCTGGAATACAGATACGACTGGTATTTCCAACGATTCAAAGAAATATGGGATCGGGGTGAAAACCAACCGGCTGGAGGCATTCTGGAAGAACGGAACCTTTATGGGTGAAGGTGGAAAATCGAGCCTCGGTCTGATCATATCGGCGATTAATCACCAGCAGGATGCTTTCTATGGTATAAACCTTTACCACGGCCATGAACAGAATTTCAATGCCAACCTGATCTTTACCAGTTCATTCGATGGGAATAAACACCGCATTTCTGCCGGGGCAAGCTATTTCATTGATGACTTTAGCGAAAATTTCAATCAGACCCGTCTAACCTACCGGTATCAGATCCTTCCAGCCACGATAGCCCCAACCGATGCTGACCTTTTTACGCTGGTTGGTGATTCAGTAGTCACCTACATAATGGACCGCAATGAATGGGATATGGGTCTGTTTTTTGAGTATACCTTTGAAATCCATGAGAAATTTGCATTGATTGCAGGATTGAGGGGGGATTACAACAGCCGTTTCGGATATTATGTCACTCCCAGGTTGCACGTCCGCGGCAATCCTTCTAAAAATACTACAATCCGTGCATCTATTGGAAAAGGATATCGATCACCCAACCTCATGGCCGAAAACAGTTCTGTGTTTGTGAGCCAGCGGGCGCTCTTTTTTGCGCCCGACCTTGGAAACGAAGAGGCATGGAATTACGGCCTCAATTTTACATGGAGCTTCACTCTTTTCGATGAAAAAGCCGAATTTTCGGTTGATGCATACCGTACCAGTTTTGTGAAGCAGATTATTACTGATCAGGACAGTTTACCCACTGCGGTTTATTTTTATAACCTCCTCGGAAAATCATATGCGAACAGCGCCCAGGTTCAGTTTACCTATTCACCGGTTAAACAGTTTACCATTACCGCTGCTTTCCGCTATAACGACGTAAAAGTGACGGAGGGCGGGGAATTGCGTCAAAAATCGATGGTGAGCCAATACAAAGGTCTGCTTTCATTTGGTTATTCCACAAAGTTCGAAAAATGGAAATTCGACCTGACCGGTCAGCTGAATGGCCCTTCGCGACTACCTGATACTCAGAAAATGCCGGATTTCCTGCAGCGCCCGGGGTGGTCGCCGGTATGGTTCAACCTGCTCGGACAGATTACAAAAAAGTTCAAATACTTTGATGTGTATCTCGGGGGAGAGAACCTGACCAATTTCCGGCAAACCGATCCAATAGCCGAGTATTGGAAACCGTACCATACACATTTTGATGCATCCATGGCATGGGGCCCCATTACCGGGATTACCATATATGCGGGAATCAGGCTGACGATAAAATAAGTGACGAATGACGAATGACGAATGACGAATGACAAATGACGAATGACAAATGACAAATGACAGAATCACTAAATACAATATTTCAGATGACTCATTTTCAAAACATGCGATTCTTTAATCTTGAGTCTGCTCCGAAGAGGCAATTTAACGGAAAACCGGACACTGAGCGAAGTCGAAGTGTCCTTATTAACAGGTGTTTGCATCCTTCGACTCCGCTCAGGATCCAATTGATCGGACTTTTCGAAGTAATCTCAATCTTCAAATCTTCAAATTTTCAAATCTTCAAATTCTAATCAATGACAACAACAAAATTCTTTTCCCGTTTTTTCCTGGTGGTAGTATGTTCGATAATTTTTGCAGAAACTGCCTGCGCTCAGGATAAAAAAATCGAAACTATTAAAATTAAAACTTCTGCGGTCTGTGGCATGTGCAAAGACCGGATTGAAAATGGCATGGCCTTTGAAAAAGGGATAAAAGATGTCAGTCTGGATGTTGAGACAAAGATCGTGACGATCAAATACAACACAAAAAGTACATCCCCCGATGAACTTAGGAAAAAAATCTCAAAACTCGGGTATGATGCCGATGATGTGCCCTGTGATAAAGTGGCTTATGAAAAGCTCCCGGCCTGCTGCAAGAAAGATGCACCAAAACATTGAGCGATTGCGCAGCAGTTATTTCATCGTCTTAGAAAAAAATGTTATCGCTATTTTTGTTTTAAAACCGGCAATTTTTTCAGACCTTTGACCGTGTGACTAAAATATCGACCCAATGTTCATTGAAACCAAATCGCGTCAGGTTGCCCTGATCATCAGTGCTTCCCTTGCCGGCTTTATGGCGTTGCTTGACGGGAATATCGTGAATATTTCCCTTCCGTATATTGCCCGCTATTTTCAGGTCGGAACCGGATCGGTGGTTCAGATAATCCTTGTTTACATGGTGGTAATGGCGGGCACTATGATTATTTTCGGAAAGCTGGCCGACCAATATGGTGTTAAAAAGGTATTTATATCAGGGTTTGTGATATTTACCCTTAGCTCTCTGGCATGCGGGTTTGCTGGTACGTTGACATTCCTGCTGACGGCCAGGGCCGTTCAGGCGCTGGGCGCCTCCATGCTATATGCAACAGGGCTTTCACTGATTTCAACATTCATTGCTCCCGAGCGAAGGGGATGGGCTTTCGGGATCTTTTCTCCGTTGGTGTCACTTGGTTTGCTGGTAGGTAATCCTTTAGGGGGACTGATCACCGGATTGCTTAACTGGCATTGGATATTTCTCATTAACGTGCCAGTCGGCATTTTTGCCGTCATCCTTGCCTGGAAAGCAATTCCCAGCGACAAACGTCATCCGGGAGCTAATTTGAAGCGCAATTTTGATTATTCCGGGGCTATTTTAAGCTTCACAGGCCTGGCCTTGCTTGTATTTTGTCTGAACCAGGCCCGTAAAATCGGATGGACCAGTCCGGTCATGCTGATTGGTTTTCCTTTATCGATCCTGCTTATCGTTTTGTTTGTGATGAGAGAAAGAAAAGCCCTTGATCCCATTTTAGATCTTGCCATTTTCAGTCACCGCGATTACTCAACAGGAATAATAATTTCCCTGGCAGGTTATGGATTGCTGGCCGGTAGCGGTGTATTGATGCCCTTCCTGCTTACCTATGTCTTGCATATCAATGTGGAGCATGCAGGTTTTATCCTGATGACCTTTGCCGTTATTTTCAGCGCTATGAGTCCGGTTGCCGGCAATTTATCCGACCATGTTTCAAAGACACGTCTGATGCAGGCCGGAATGTTGCTTGCCTTTGTTGCATCTTTGTGCTTTATGCTTCTGATGAGTCACATGCACCTTTGGATCGTATTCCTGTTCCTGGTGATGCAGGGAATTGCATACGCTTTTTTCATTACACCGAACAATAATTTCATAATGTCGGTGGCCGATCCCGAAAAACAATCAATTTCATCAAGTGTATTCAAACTTGCAACAAACCTGGGCCAGATGTCGGGGATCATCCTGATGGAGTTACTCTTTGCATTCGCAATGCCTAAGGGATTTTCTCCCGATGGAGCCCATGCCGCCCTTGTAACCCCCTTAAATATAATTGCCGGATTCAGCTGGGCTTATGCAGGTGGCGCCGGGCTGTGCCTTGTTGCCCTGATCCTGTCTGCAACGATGCAGGATCATAAAATCGGAGTTGCTTCCACCGATGCAGAAGCAGCCTTGTTATAGTGCATGTTTACTGCGGGATCACGATGCTATGCCATGTATTCACGAAGTTACCTTAAAAGTTCTTGAAGACCCCCGAAGGGTTCGCTAAGATCGGCATAGGGTTTGCTAAAACCCCTGCAGATGGTTTTATCAACATCTTTGTAATTCTTCGTGCATCCTTAGTCTCTTTTCGGAGAAATATAAAAAAGGCCAACCGGTTTCCCGGTTAGCCTTATTAAAACTGGTAGTCTAAAGGTTCTTATTTCTTTGTGACCTTTTTTGCCGCAGGTTTTTTCGTGACTGCCTTTTTAACGGTTGCCGGCTTTGCTAAAGCAGCCTTTTTCTGTTTGATAACAGCCTGGGCTGCGGCCAAACGGGCAATAGGTACGCGGAACGGGGAGCAGCTTACATAGTTGAATCCCAGTGAATGACAGAATTCAACAGAAGCAGGTTCGCCACCGTGTTCGCCGCAGATACCAATCTTCAGATCTTTACGGGTTGAACGTCCCTTTTCAACAGCCATTCTCATCAACTGGCCGACGCCTTCAAAATCGATCACCTGGAAGGGATCAACAGGAAGGATCTTCTGCTCAATATACTCAGGAACAAATCCACCAATATCGTCGCGCGAGAAACCAAAGGTCATCTGTGTCAGATCGTTGGTGCCAAAAGAGAAGAAAGAAGCTGTCTGTGCAATTTTATCGGCCGTGAGGGCAGCACGCGGAATCTCGATCATGGTTCCAACCATGTGAGGAATCTCCTTCATCTTGAATTTCTTGCATACTTCGGCATAAATCTCATCGATGATTACATACTGGTGCTTCAACTCCTTTTCAGTGCATGTTACCGGGATCATGATTTCAGGGAATACCTTTTTCTTTTCCTTCAGTAACTCTGCTGTAGCTTCAAAGATAGCACGAACCTGCATCTCGGTGATTTCGGGATAGGTGATGCCTAAACGGACACCACGGTGGCCCATCATCGGGTTGGTTTCGTGAAGCGCATCAGCACGACGGTCGAATTCTTCCTTGGTAATCTTGAGGCTGTCGGCGATTTTTTTCCGTGCATCTTCCTGCTGCGGAATGAATTCGTGCAAGGGAGGATCGAGGGTGCGGATGGTAACAGGATAGCCGTCCATGGCGGCAAGGGTTTGTTTGATATCTTCCTTGACAAATGGATAGAGTTCATTCAATGCCTTGCGACGTTCTTCAACCGATTTCGAAGCAATCATCTTACGGAGGAGAAACAGTGGCTTTTCAGCATTTTTGCCATAGAACATATGCTCTGTGCGGAATAATCCGATTCCTTCGGCGCCGAATGCCCTGGCTTTTGCAGCATCATCAGGTGTATCGGCATTGGTGCGGATTTTCATTGTACGCACGGCATCACACAACTTCATGAATGCCTGGAAATCAGGATTCTCTTCGGCTGCCTTGATCATCGGTAACTGGCCATTGTAGATATATCCTTTGGAGCCATTCAGGGAGATATAATCACCTTCTTTCAAAGTTATGTCGCCGATTTTCATGGTTTTCTTGGATGCTTCAATCTTCAGGCCGCCGGCGCCGACGATGCAGCATTTGCCCCATCCGCGTGCAACGAGCGCAGCATGACTTGTCATCCCGCCACGTGCAGTAAGAATAGCCTGTGCCGAACGCATTCCTTCAATATCTTCCGGGTTTGTCTCTTCACGGACAAGGATAACCGTTTTGCCTTTCTTCGCCCAGGCAACAGCATCTTCGGAATTAAATACAATCTGACCAGTTGAGCCGCCAGGACCGGCGGGAAGACCTTTTGCCATCGGCTTGGTGCTCTTTTCAGCCTTCGGATCAAGGATGGGGTGAAGCAGTTCATCAAGCTGACTTGGTTCCACGCGCGAAACAGCCTCTTCCTTGGTGATCAGCTTTTCGTTGAACATGTCAACAGCCATTTTAACGGCGGCAGGACCGTTGCGTTTTCCAACACGGCACTGGAGCATATAGAGTTTTCCATCCTGGATCGTGAATTCGATATCAAGCATGTTGCGATAATGCTTTTCAAGCGAACGCTCTATTTTGTGCAGCGCTTTGTATACAACAGGCATCGATGTTTCAAGCGATTCGAGCTTCATCGTATGCTCATTTTTGCCAATTTCGTTGATGGGGTTCGGGGTACGGATACCGGCAACCACATCTTCGCCCTGTGCGTTGGCAAGCCATTCGCCATAAAAATAGTTTTCGCCGGTTGCAGGGTTACGGGTAAAAGCAACACCGGTTGCTGATGTATCACCCATGTTCCCAAAGACCATCGATTGCACATTCACGGCTGTTCCCCATTCATCGGGGATGCCTTCAAAGCGGCGGTAGGAAATAGCACGCTTTCCATTCCAGCTGGAGAAAACAGCGCCTACAGCGCCCCAGAGTTGTTCCATGGGATCCTCGGGAAAGGGCTTGCCTAGAACCTCTTTAACTTTTTTCTTGTAAATTTCAATAAGGGCTTTCAAATCATCTGATGTTAAATCAGTATCACTTTTGGCTCCCCTTTTTTCTTTCATTTTATGCAGTTCTTTTTCAAGCTGAACGCGCACGCCTTGTCCTTCTTTAGGTTCAATGCCGGCAGCTTTTTCCATAACCACATCAGAGTACATTTGAATGAGGCGGCGCTGTGAATCATACACAAAACGTGGATTTTTAGTCTTCTTGATGAGACCTTCACGGGTGATATCGTTCAACCCTACATTTAAAACTGTTTCCATCATCCCGGGCATAGAGGCGCGGGCGCCGGAGCGAACAGAAACCAGGAGCGGATTGTTTTTATCACCAAAAATGGCGCCCATCTCTTTTTCAGTTGCTTTCAGGCTGTCGGCAACCTGCTTCTTTAATTCCTTAGGGTAGGTTTTTTTGTTCTGCTGATAGTAAGTACAAACCTCTGTAGTAATTGTGAAACCGGCAGGTACCGGAAGTCCGATATTAACCATCTCGGCGAGGTTTGCACCTTTACCGCCAAGCAGGTTCTTCATTTCGGCCGTTCCTTCGGCTTTTTTACCACCAAAATAGTAGACGTACTTGTAATCTTGAGCTTGTTTTGCCATAATTGACATCATTTAGGTTAGTGAAAAAATTGAAGCGGCAAAATTACAAAAAAAAACGCTTATATCTGTGAAATTCAGGCTGGAAATTTAATAATCAATTTTGCCGATATTGTTCATATTCCATAGAATCCATTGCTGTCGTCCAAGTAAATATTCGGTCGGGGAGGCTGGGTTCCATTTCAGAGGATTAGGTAAGATCGCAGCAATCAGGGCCGCCTGGCTGCGGGTGATTTTACCGGCCGATTTTCCGAAATATTGCTGAGAAGCAGCTTCTACTCCATAAATCCCTTTCCCCGTTTCGATTACATTCAGGTAGACCTCCATAATTCGCTTTTTCCCCCATATAAATTCAATGAGCACCGTAAAATACACCTCCAGACCTTTGCGAATCCAGGACCTTTGCGGCCACAGAAACACATTTTTGGCGGTTTGTTGTGAGATAGTACTTGCCCCCCTGACCTTCTTACCCTTTTTTTTCTGATTATACTCTTTTGCTTTCTGGATAGCTTCAAAATCAAAACCCGAATGTTCAATGAACATGTTGTCTTCAGCAGCCACCACAGCCTGTGGGAGACTGGTTGACATCTCATCAAGGGAAATCCATTCTTTCTTGAGTTTGATGGTTTGTCCGTTATAGGCCTGCCCGACCAGCCTGATCAGCATCAGGGGAGTGACAGGAGGATTAATGAACCGGTAGGCAATGACAATAAGGATGGATGTTCCGAAATAGAATAAAAGAAAATAGAGGAATACCTTCCAGGTTTTTATTAAAATTTTCTTCATAAAATGATGGTCAACCGAAGTAAATTAACTCCGGTGTAAAGGTATTTCTATCAATATACTACTTTTTAGAGTTGATGTAGGCTTCTAAGTCCTTCTTCGATTTAGAGCTGTTCAGCGCTTCTGAAACATCACTGTAATTGGTGGGGTCAAACGTATGATCATAGGCAAATTTCGCAAAATTCAGCCGGGTTGATTCGTAATCAAATACATGCATCACCTCCATCACCTGTGTTGTGGTCAGGCAATGTTCGGTGGCAAGTTTTTTTGCTGCTGAAAGTTTTGGGGGATCATAGGGTGGTGCAGAAACAGATATTAACGAAGCCAGAAAATCAGGCTGAGACATTGGATCAGTACAACCTTTTTCGTCTGAGACCTTTTCAGGTTCATTTTTCACTGATTCCTTGGTGGTTTTTGATTCCTGATTTTTTGGAGGAGGCGGGGGAGGTGGTGTATCCTTCTTTGCGCTGGTCTCATTTGACCATTCAGATGATGTGGATTCGAGGACATAGGCGCCCTTTTGATTTTTGTCAATGACTGAAATAGGTTGACCAAAATTTGGTTAAAAAGTCAACCTATGAAAACAGCGAAAAAGATTAAGCGACAGAATCGAATATTCAGTGAAGATGTTAAAAAACTGGTAGTTAGGGATATTGAGAGGGGTAAATGTACAGTTACCCAAGCTACAAGGGAACTTTCGGTTAGCTATACTTCGATCTATAACTGGATGTACAAGTATAGCGTATCTTTGCATAAAGATCGTGTACTTGTGGTGGAAAACAAGAGTGAGGCATATCGTAGTAATGAGCTACAGAAGCGCATTACAGAGTTGGAGGCAGCACTTGGCCGAAAGCAAATGGAAATAGATTTGCTGAACAAGGTGTTAGAATTGGCAGGCAGGGAGCAGGATGTTGATTTAAAAAAAAATTTCTTAAGCCAGCTCTCGAATGGTATAGAGTTCACAAAAGAATGACGCACTTTTATAAGATGAAAGAACTCCATTCAATTGCGGGAATAACTAAGCAGGCCATGTGGAAGTATAAAGAGCGACAGGAACAGATGGGAGAGATATCGGATCAAGTGTTGAACATTATGAGCGATATCCGAAGTCGTCACAAACGCATGGGATGCCGCAGTATGTATTATACCACGAAGGAACCGGTATTGGTTGGACGGGATATTTTTGAAAAGATTGGGTTTGCAAACGGTTTTAAACTCAAAAGAAAACCCAATAGGCAAAAGACCACCTGGTCTCAGCGTGTAACAGTATATCCGAACCTGATAGAGGGAAGGGAGATCACTGGAATCAACCAGGTTTGGCAATCAGACATTTTTTATGTCAAGATAGAAAATGTCGACTATTACGGTGTGAGTATCGAAGATGTTTATTCAAGAAAATTGCTTGCATTGCACTTGTCTCAGGATTTAAGAGCATTACAGGTGGAGTTAGCGCTAAAGAAAGCATTGATAGCCAGAAAAGGCATGGATTTATCGGGATGCATCTTTCATTCTGATCGTGGCAGCCAATATATCAGCGACCAGGTTACCCGATTGTTATTAGACTCCCATATGCAAATCAGCATGTGTAAATTGCCTCAGGAAAATGCGTATGTTGAACGAGTTCAGGGGACCATAAAACATCAATACCTGTTTGAGGCGGATTTAAAAGAGAAAAATCTCGGTAACCAGATCCGCAAAATCAGGAACTTGTATAACGATGAAAAACCGCACAGTTGTTTAAAAATGATGACACCATCGGCATTTGAAACAATGGTTGAAAAGTTGAATCAAAACGAGAGACCTAAATTACAGATATTCAAGTGGTCAAACGACTTATTAACAAATATCGAAGTTATTGACAAAAAAGAAAAAAGTAGCAAAAAAGAAAAAAGTCAACAAACAACAAAAGAGTTTAATAGTTATTGAAAAAAGTCAACCTATTTCAGTCAACAACATTTTATCAACCTTAAAGTAGAACGTGTGATTTGGTTTGTTAAACACCATTTTACTGATCTCTTTGATCGAAGGATCATTGAAAGTAACTTTAATTTTAAAGCTCGGACCACCCGGTACATCCGCTTCAACCCTGGCCTCAGGCTCACTGTTCCTGATTGTACCACCAACTGACAGCGTGAATTTTTCACCGTTGGGTGCAAACACAATTACATTGGCGAACTGTGCAAACGAGCTTTGGTACAGAAAAAACAACATCAGTACCAGGTAAAAACGAAAGGTTGTTTTCATAAGGCGAATGATTTAATTTGAAGTCAAAAATAAGGAAAAAAACAATCCCTTTTCCTACCTTTGCTGTTCCAAAACTAACAGATCTATGAGCAATTTTATCGGCATCCGGCACGAGGATAAGTACAAACTTGAACGAAGGGCTCCACTCACCCCAAAGCATGTGGCACGACTGGTGAAACAGAAGAAACTGGACATCATTGTACAGACCTCCGACAAAAGGGTATTCACAGATGATGAGTATATTCATGCAGGTGCAAAAATTGCAAAGGATCTTAAAAAGTGCTCAGTGATTTTCGGAGTTAAAGAGATGCCCGAGTCATTTTTCGAACAGGAGAAGACCTACGTTTTCTTTGCCCATGTTGTAAAAGGCCAACCCTATAACATGGATATGCTCCGCAGGATGATGGAATTGAAATGCAACCTGATCGAATACGAAAAAGTAGTTGATGAACAGGGTAAACGGCTCATTTTTTTCGGCAGGTATGCAGGCATGGCCGGCATGATCAATTCCCTGTGGGCTTTGGGATTGCGGCTCAAAGAAGAGGGTTACAATTCGAACCTTGTCAGACTGAAGCAGGCCCATCATTACCATTCTCTCATTGAAGCCAGGGATGATATTTCTGCCATCGGGCAACTTATTGCCGAAAATGGAATACCACACGAATTGAGACCCTTTGTCATCGGATTTACTGGCTATGGAAATGTCTCGCAGGGAGCTCAGGAAATCATCGGCTTATTACCCGTAAAGGAGATCTCTCCTGAGAAATTGCTTGATTTGCACAAGAGGAAAAAACTACCTGATAACATGGTATATAAGGTCATATTTAAAGAAGAAGACCTGGTTGAACATATTGAAGGCGAACCTTTTGAGCTCCACGACTACTATGCAAATCCCCAAAATTACCGTAGTAAGTTCGAAAAATACATCCCATATCTTTCCATGCTGATAAACTGTGTTTATTGGGATAAACGATATCCACGGATCGTAACAAAAGAATATTTGAAAAAACTTTTTGCCAAAGGAAATCCAAGAATAAAAGTGATCGGTGATATCAGTTGCGATGTGGAGGGATCGGTAGAATGTACTCTGAAACCGACAGAAATCGATGATCCCATCTATATTTATAACCCTGATACCGAACAGATCACAATGGGACACAAAGGACATGGCATGCTTGTAATGGCGGTGGACATTCTGCCGGCGGAATT
>Ga0247842_10005092_pt1 | contig 15832 bp, 12 predicted proteins | sample LaCruzMarch2015__3_FD_192411 | JGI IMG/M metagenome (GOLD analysis project Ga0247842, IMG submission 192411) | Freshwater microbial communities from meromictic Lake La Cruz, Castile-La Mancha, Spain - LaCruzMarch2015_19m | ecosystem: Environmental > Aquatic > Freshwater > Lake | place: Spain...
CGACGTTTTCTGGTTTCTCCCGCCAAACGAGGTTGCTTGCTGCCTTGCTGGCCTTACGACATTCGGGGCTGGAGCAGTATTTTTGCTTGTGCAGATTGCGAGCGTCGGGACGAACGACGCATTTGCAATGCTTGCAGGTGATGTTGTGATCTCGCGTTCGACTCATCCCGCTGCCCTCCGTTTGCACAGAGAGTACAAAAAAGAGGCCTGCAGGGAACTGGAGGAGAGGAATAAGAAAATGAAATAAAACTAGGAAGAATAGAAAGTTATATGCAATTTCAGGAAGAAGACGGAGGAAGATGTCGCACGTTCAACCCGGCGGATTTTAGGCATTTTCAGGTCGCCGCTGACAGTACCATGCAGTGCCAGGAAATTGTGACGCGCTGAACACGGTGCGCGAGGAACTGAGCCGATATTGGCTGAAAGTACTTCGACGGCGTGGTCAGAAGCGACGCATCAACTGGGAGCACTTCGCCCCCATCATCAGAAGTTGGATACCAATGCCCAGAGTAATGCATCCCTACCCAAACGAGCGTTTCTACGCCAAGCACCCGAGGTAGGAGCCCGGTGCGGTAATTCCGCACGCCGGGATCTGTGCGGGGGGCCGCTCGAAAGGGCGGTCCCTACCGCGCCCGGATGCACTTTCAGACACGTAGTAGTCGCGTGCGACGAGGCGTTGCCTAGAAAGTCTCGAGGGTGTATTGTTCATCAGCGCTCTACTCTACCCATCTTGAGTTCACAACTAAAAGCGGTGGGGTACTACACGAAGTCAAGGAGTAACCGCCGGTATTGTTAAAATATTTCCATGAAAATCGACGTATTCGGTTAAACTCCTGTCCGACAAAGCCTATTCCTCCATAAACGCTTTTATACGTTCAAATATTTGCACTGCTGACAGTCCATACGCTTCCAGCAGGTCGCTGTGCAAGCCATAGGCCGTGCAAAATTTATCATTGAAACCAATAATTTCAAGCTTCGCATTGACGTCGCTCTTAGCAAGCACTTCGCTGATCGCGCCGCCGAGTCCACCGGTGACCTGATGTTCTTCAACGGTGACCACTCTGTGAGTTTTTGTTGCAGAGTTTAAAATCGCCTCCTTATCAATCGGTTTGATCGTTGACATATTTATTATGTCCGTGCTGATGGCAAATTCTTTTTCAAGAAGTTCGGCAGCATCAATGGCATTCGCAATGATATTGCCGGTTGCAATGATTGTCAAATCCCACCCCTCGCGGATAAGTTCGCACTTACCGATAGTAAAAGACGGTGGCGAATCGTATATCTCTGTTTCAAAAGCTTTACCGAGCCTGATATAGACAGGCGAGGTCGTTTCAAGTGCGGCTTTCAGCACAGGTTTAACTTCGTTCACGCTTGCGGGAGACAGTAGTACTAGTTCGGGCAAAGCACGCAATACTGCGATATCCTCAATTGCGTGATGGACAGGGCCAAAATTGTTAATTTTTACACCGCTTGCGAAACCTGCAAGTATAACTTTAAAATTATTTATACAAATATTACAACGAATAGCCTCAATTGAACGGAAAGCTAAAAAAGAAGCAACAGTATACACCACTGGTATAAACCCAGCCCTTGAAAGGCCTGCCGCTGCACCGACCATATTGAACTCGGCTATACCAAATGAAAAGCAACGGCTGGGGAACTTTTCGCGAATAGCCGTCAATTCAGGTGAATGCTCATCCGCCGTGAGCAGAACGATTTTTTCGTATTGCTCCATAAGACCAAGCAAACTTTTTTCAAACGCAGTTTTCAATTTTTAAATCCTCCTGTGTCATACCAAGATCGGATAAAATTAGTGCCATTTCTTTCTTATCGGGCTTCCTGTTGTGCCAGTCTCGCTTGCTTGCCAAAGATGCGATTCCGCCACCCTTGAGCGTATGTGCGATAACAGCATGAGGCTTGTCCACTTGTCTTTCCAGCGCTGTCTCGATCTCCGAGAAATTATGACCGTCGATTTCTGTCACGTCAAAGCCGAAAGCGATCAACTTAGCCCGTAAATCACCAAGTGAAAGAACCTCGTCCGTTGTACCTGAAATCTGTAGATCGTTCTTGTCGATAATCCAAACAAGATTATTGAGTCTGAAATGCGAAATGGACATTGCCGCTTCCCAGTTGCTGCCTTCTTGTAGTTCTCCATCTCCGGTGATACAATAAATAGTCTGGTCTGTGTTTTTCAGCTTCGCACCTAGTGCAAGTCCCACCGCGAACGATAACCCGTGACCTAGTGAACCGGAAGTGTTTTCAACTCCCGGAATTTTTGGAGACGGGTGACAGCCGAGACGAGTACCTACCGAGCAGAACGTCCATAATTCTTCTTCACGAATAAATCCAGCTTTCGCAAGTGCAGTATATTGCCCAACCCCAGCGTGGCCTTTCGATAAAACAAGATAATCGCGCCCTTCCCATAACGGTTCGTGAGCGCGATAACGCATTATCCCGCTTCCTTGTTCCCCCCCGAAATAAAGCGAAACGAGAATGTCAAGACACGAACAGGCTGAAGTAATATGTCCTGCGCCGGCAAAGTAACACATTTTGATAATGTTTCGACGTAATTCAAGCGCGGTTTGTTTCAAACTTTCCATAAAACTCCTTTTTAATTCTCTCTAGTATTTTTGTTTTTTCGACACACAAATTCGGAATAAAATCGTAGCACAGATTTTTTATAGGTAGTCGAGGTGGTTCGATTTCTTTGGAAATTGCTATTTCTAAAAGAGAAACATTAAACGCTTCGGCAACTTTCTTAAAATCCGGGATTGTGTATCCGCTGTATGAAGTGGTGTGAATAAAGTTTTGACGTTTGTGAGCTTTCTGAATGCTGTATATCATACCCGACGACGCATTATTGAGCAATACTATTGTTATGGGGAGCTTGTTCTCCGCAATAAAGTGGAGTTCCTGAATGTTGAAGAGCAATCCCTGATCACCAGTAAAGCATATTATAGGCTTACGAGCAGCATAATACGCGCCGATTGATTTCGGAAGTGAACAGCCTAGCGCAGCGAAAGATTTCGATAACAACATTCGATTACTGACAAAAGCGTAAGCGTATGCCCTCGTAACCCAAAAACAATTGTTCCCGACATCGCTGACAAAAAGCGCGCCTGAGTTCTGTTTCATAATATCCACAATTGTGTCGACGGGGAAACTTGTATCAACGTCATTAAGTAATTGCTTTACTCTGGTACAGAAATTAAGCCAACATGTATGTCTGTCTGTACTCTCAATCGTCCGAAAGAGAAGTGGAAGCACTTCACGCAAGTTTGTGCTTGACTGTCTGTTCTCAATATCAACCTGAATAATATTTTTTTGGGCGATTCCTCCGAACGTCTCAGAGTAATGGTTAAACGCGAGCCTATTCCCAAGCCCGACAATCAGGTCACTTTCCGACAGAATAAAATTTGCATATCTCAAACCGTGGCTGCCAATATACCCGAAATAATGCGCTGATGTCGGAACAGTGTCTTGGGAAACCATACTTGACAGTATCGGAATTTTGGCTTTCTCTGCAAGTTCCCTTAAAGTCTCAGTTGTGCCTGATTGCCTTATTCCTGCGCCGATTAAGAAAATCGGTCGCGCAGCTTTCGCTATACTTTTGTTTATAGTATCAGTAATCGACATCGACATCAAATACCTCGGACAAAAAGTCTATAAAGACCGCACCGGGTCTGCCGTTTATCGCTGTTTTGATAGCGTTATCGAATGTTTCTCTGACTTCTGCAGGTGTTTCAATCCGGGCGGCGTATTTTGTAATGTGTTCAAGACAGCTAACGGTGTCAAACTCCTGCTCTTCATCAAAACGATTTTTGCTTTTGGTATATGGGCGCGAATGCGCGGTAATGAATAACGTCGGAATAGAATCAAAATATGCGTCAGCAATACCTGTGATCAAATTTGTCACTCCAGGTCCTCTAGTCGCATACGCCACGCCAAGTTTACCACCAGCTTGTGCATATCCCACTGCAGCTAAGGCAGCGGCTTGTTCGTGACAACTCAAGTGTACAGTGATTGCATCGCTTCTGCGATCAAGGGCATACAGAAACTCAAGCACCACTCCGCCTGGTACTCCAAAAATGTCCGTAACGCCATGTTTTATCAATCTATTTACTATGTAATCAGCGACTTTCACACAATATCCTTATAACCAAACATCTTAAGTAGATCTATAGTGTTTTGCGGAGTGTAACGATGGCGCAAGTCCTCGGGAATATTTCTGAAAATGTGATAAATATCCTTGTATTTCAGACCGTATGTCCTTCGCAGCGATATGGCGTATTTATACGCTACCTTGCTATTCGCTGACAACATTCTCGGAACAGAATAACCCCAAATACTTTGCGGTGTGTGCGTTTCCACAATTTCGCATGCATCAAGTATCGCACTATAGTCGTAATCAGTATCATAATTGTCATTGAGATAACCCGCCAGAAGTTCCGTCTGCAAGTTGCCAGCGCCTTGTCCCATTCCAAGGCAAGTGGAATCAATAATTATTTTTCTCCTACTATTCATACTATATGAGTATTTAATGAATTCTATCACATTAGCAAAAGCCAAATTCATATTGTTGTGCGCGTGAATACCAATATGAATAGAAGGATCAAGTAGATGGTCATATTTATCATAAAGGCGCTTCACGTCGTCCGCGTTCATATACCCATAGCTATCTACAAAATAAAGCGCGAAGGCGTTCAAATTATTTGCCGCTTTAATCACATAAGTAAGTTCTTCTTGCGTGTAACGGAGTGTAACCATCGGCTGAACAAACACCTTGTACCCCTTTTGTGACAACGCCGCGCAGAAATCCATTGATTTTTTAAGTTCCGAATAGCGGATAATCACACGGATACACTCACACAGCTTTGTATCATAATTAGGAATTTGCTCAAGTGGTGTATCTGGGCCTCGAAATAGTGCGGCAAATCGGATAGCTGTGCCAATATCGGGTCTAATATTAGATACGTCTAAAATAGAGTTGTAAATAGCGTAGCCAGTTTTGTCTGATTCGGAACTTTCAATGGAGCCAAGTTCAATAAAATCAGCGTTTGAAAATGCCAAATGCCGTGCTATTTCGGAGGATTCTTCGGCATCAAATCGCCTGACGTCCTTGTCGTAGCTTACTTCATCTTCTATAGCAAGCCCACCATCACGCAGGGTGCATTCCATAATTGATATACGTTTATTATCCACAGTTAAACTCTTCCTTTAAAAAAAATCATTCTGCATAAAGAACCGTTTCATATGCACTCATCCTGTAATGTCTTAATCTGAAATTGTATTCAGGATTCAGTTTTAACAATAAATCTGGAATTTCCCAAATATCTTCTGGCTTGTGGTAAACACAGATTGCAATCTTTGGTTTATACTGGCTGATAATTGTCGCCGCACCTTGTAGAGCTTTGAGCTCCGCACCCTCAATATCCATTTTTATGAAAGTAATCTCTTCATCTTTGAGAAAATTGTCAAGTGCGCAAGTTTTTATCTCAACAACCTTGTAATTTTCAAAAGCTGTGCTGTCTTCGTGTATACTAGAAAATCCAGTTGAAGTGTTATTAAAGCGTAAAACTTCCTCGCTGTCCCATACACCCAAATTGTATAAAACAACATCGGATAATTTGGATAAATTTGCTTTACAAACATTGTAATTATCTTCGTCTGCCTCAAATGCGAATATTTTTCGATAGTTTCCACGGCACCAACGTGCAAAATTGAACGACGTATCACCGTCAAACACTCCGCAGTCAACGAAGGTTTCAAGTTTTTTCGATGAAAATGTTTCAAAATACTGTGGAATTAAGACATTCGAGGGGCTAAAAGCGAAAATTTCCGATTCCTTAACGCCTAATAACATTAATTGCGCAATTATCGACCTTTGCGCCGGAAAGCCCGGGACACCGATTACAAATAAAGTATTATTTGCACCATGGTTCTCAACATAATAGCGAGGGTTATATATTGGAATTTGCTCAGCCATTTGGAGCTTTTCGAGCGAGGAGGTTTGCGAGACGACTATGTTCTCGTTGGCTACAGTTTCTACTTTATTATCAAGGAATGCTGTCCAGTTAAATTCGTCTAAACATTCGCGGATAAAAAGCCCGTTATATCCCGCACCAAAAATGACTATTTTTTTAAAGTTTTCACGAGTCAACCTTTCCTTTAATCGAGAAATATTGCCAATACCGTCAATTTGCTCAAGCATTCGCAATATATGTTTCCGCTCACCGGTCATTGAATAGCTCAAGCGATTGTCGTAAATTACTCTTGACTGATCATCGATTATGCGAGACCGAACCTTTCGGCAATTAATCATATCCGTTTCCCTCAATTCCTATTTTCATTTGTTGCATTTTCAAAATTTAACCTCAAAGCTTCCCTTACCAAAGGTTGTTTTATTGAGCGATAGTTAAGGGCAAGAATAAATTCCCCTAAAATTCCTACAAAGAACAAATTAGCCCCTCCGATAAAAAATACGCCTATCAATATAGGTATAATTCCGCTATCAACATGCCAGTAAAAAAATCTATAGATCATATACGCTGTGCCGGAAAATGCGCTCAGCAACCCAACCGCAAATCCCGAGAAAACTGCTAATCTCATACCAATTTTAGTGTGTGATGTAAATCCAACCATAGCATAGTCATAAAGCCTATAAAAATTGAATTTTGATTTGCCAGACCGTCTATTCTGCTGAATATAATCTATGAGCTTGATCGTTGTAGCATATTTTGCTACAAAACCTCTAAAGAAAGGCTGATTGTCACCTGTTTCACTAAGTAAATTTATAAAACCTTTGTCAAATAATCCAAAATCAGTACAATGCTCCAACAATTCTACATCGGACATCAAGCTGATCAGTTTGTAATATTGTCCGCGCAAAAAATGCATAATCGGGTTGGTTTTGCTGACAGCTTTATGTCCCAACACAACTTCAACCCCTTTCTCCCACTCCCGTACAAATGTTTCAATAAGTTCAGGGGGATCTTGAAAATCTGCCGGAACAAACACAACGGCATCACCCGTACATTGAGTCAACCCATAAAATGGAGAGGCAATGGAGCCATAATTTTTTGCGTTAAATATCGCCTTTATTTTCCTGTTTTTACGACAAAGATTCGTAATAATTTCCTGTGTACCGTCTGTGCTCGCGTTATCTATTATTACTATTTCATAGTCGTATTCCGGCAATTTCGCCGAAAAGATGTCTAGTATACATTTTGCAATATCTTTTATGTTATCCACTTCATTATAAGTTGGGACCATAATGCTTATTTTTTTCATTTTGAACAGCCTCTTTTAAGTCTTGCGTTTTGAGCTTGCTTTCGACGAAACTGAAACCGGCTATGCCCAACATAGCTGACAATAGTTGTAATCAAACAGTACAGCACCTGTAAAATATTAGTTAATGCAAAGGATGCCTATAGATATGAACAATAACACAAGGGTCAACACATAATTTACTGCATAAACGGAGGCAAACTTAGCAAGCTCTGATGCCGACTGCCTCGGCTGTTTAAAAGTAAAATACTTATTCCAAAAGTAACTGTTCGTCACGCCGACAAGCTTTGAAATGAACTGTGCAAACGCGTAGTGTAGACTGACAAACAAACATAGCGCGCATATATTAATTACACCGACAAACAGAAAACAAAATTCCTTCCGTTTGTAAAGAATTTTCAATTGTTCAATCATATTTTACTTGTGGGATACTGTCTCTCTCAAGAATTATACCATTATATTTTCTGAACAACCTCATTGGTTGTCTCAGTCCTCCATAAAGCAATGCTTAATAGAAAAACTATGGAATTTCTATCTTTGACCAGCATAGCCGTTTTTGCTGTGCTTTGTGGATGAATTTTTGGAGATTATCTGAAGTGAGAATCACCCCCTGCTCATAAAACGCCCTGTACCAGGATGCTGTCTTGTCGAAAGTTGTATCAACATCCCAAACCGGTTTCCAGCCTAGCCTATCCCGGGCCATGGAACAATCCAGCTGGAGCAGATTGGCTTCGTGGGGCTGATCTGGATCAGGCTTGAGGGTATAATCGAACTTATCCCAGTGCTTCTTGATGTGCCGAAGCACCTCGCCAACGGTAATGGCACCCTCGCCAGCAGGGCCAAAATTCCAGGCCTGGGCAAATTCTTTTCGTCCTTCTAGCAGCTTCTGACCAAGCAGCAGATATCCGCTCAAAGGCTCCAGGACATGTTGCCAGGGTCTCGTTGCCTGAGGGTTGCGGATGTCCACTTGGGTGCCTTTGTCTATAGCCCGAACTATGTCTGGAATCAGGCGATCATCTCCCCAATCTCCCCCGCCAATGACATTGCCAGCCCGGGCGCTGGCCAAAAGAGTCTGATGTGCAATCCCGTACTTTTCAGGATGAAAAAAAGAGTTGCGCCAACAGGCTGTGAGCAGCTCAGAACAACCCTTGGAAGCACTGTAGGGATCATGGCCACCCATGGGATCATTTTCTCGGTAACCCCAGACCCATTCCTTATTTTCATAGCACTTATCCGAAGTGATGTTGACAAAGGCACGGACACTTCCCACGAGACGACAGGCCTCTAACAGGTTAACGGTGCCCATGATGTTGGTGTTGAATGTCTGCCGAGGTTCCTTGTAGGAACGTCGTACCAGAGTCTGGGCCGCAAGGTGGAATACGATTTCAGGTTGTGCAGCGTGAACTGCCTGCTGCAGAGCAGTCAGGTCACAGATATCAAGAACCTTACTGTGAAGCTCCGAAGTGGAAAACATGAGCAGTGAGTAATGATTGGGCTCAGTCACTGGGGGCAAGGAAACCCCAGTGACCTGGGCACCCATGCGCAGAAGCCAGAAAGCCAACCACGAACCTTTGAAACCGGTATGACCAGTCAGAAGTACACGCTTACCTTCGTAAATTCCATGAAAGAGACTCTTCATTACCAGACCTTCCACGGCGCATTTCCATGTTCCCACAACTTGTTCAAAGATTTGGCATCACGCACCGTGTCCATACAGTGCCAAAACCCCTGATGTTCAAAGACCATAAGTTCGCCCTGCTCTGCGAGCCGCTCCAACGGACCATATTCAAAATCACATTCATCCTCGGGGGTCAGGTAATCCAAGATTTCCCTGTTGAGTACAAAAAAACCCCCGTTAATCATGCCCCCTCCTGATATTTGCGGCTTTTCCTGAAAAGACTTAACATGTTGCCCGTCAATTTGCAACTCGCCAAACCTGGCAATGGGATGAACACCTGTGAGGGTGACCATTTTGCCATGAGATTTGTGAAATTTAATAAGCCTCGAAATATCAACATCAGCCACGCCATCACCATATGTAAGCATGAAAATGTCGCCTTGGATGTACTTTTCCACTTTCTTCAACCGCCCGCCTTTCTCACTTTTTTCCCCAGTATTGGCAAGGGTGACCTTCCATCCAATCTCATCATGACAGTTATGCATGCATAGGGCCTCTCGTTTGCCAAGTTCTATGGTGATGTCATTATTCATGGCTTCGTAATTGAGAAAATACTCCTTTATCATGTCGCCCTTGTAGCCAAGGGTTAAAACAAAATCCGTATGTTTATAATGGGCATATATTTTCATTATATGCCAGATCATCGGATATAGTCCTATTTTGACCATTGGTTTGGGTCGAAATTCGGTTTCTTCGTGCATCCGTGTTCCGAGACCACCACAGAAAATGATTGTTTGCATGGCAGTAAATCTCCTCTGCCTTTAAAAAAGGTGACAAGCAAGTTAAGACCTCACTGCAAAAAGTCAAAAATGAGAAAAACGTCGAGCATAACCATGTTGAATCATTGATGCCAAAGGTCACATTTTGGACATAATTCGACTTTTTGCAGTGAGGTCAGTAAATACAACCTGAATCCGTGACCATAAGTGCCAAGCGTCTCCAACGCGATTTGAACTCTTTTTTTGAAGTGGCCGAAATAACAAAATTGGCAGAAATACCTTATGAACTATTAATACCAGTTGTCATACACCGTATTGACGTATTATTTGTAAAATTGCTGAATTTTAGACGCACTACTCATTCTCGTGCCGATCTAACTTCAGCTATGGAATCCTTATGTCTGTTGCAGTCGTATTGGACCTCAGCAAGTGGTCGGTATAGGATCGCTTCATCCCCTTCAGGTGGGGCGTGAGCAATTATCAATTTTCTTTCTGTGCAAAAAAGGCACTGGCTCGCACAGTTAGTAAATATGCAAGCGCGAGTAATGTTGAAAGCACAGAAATCACGAAACTGGCACGCATGATCGGCGTTCCTCGATAAATAACCTCGATTTCATTCGGACCAGCCCGCAGAGGGACCATGAGCCTTTGCTGCGGTGACGCCAACACTTCCACCGGCAGACCGTTAATGGTAGCCTGGTAACCACGGAGATAACTGAGGCGGGTTTCCAACGCCTGCCCAGGATGCCCCTGTGCGATTAGAACACGGTAGCCAACATCGGTTAAGGGCCTGATTGGCAGCGTGTTCGGATCGTACGGTGTAAGACAAATCTGGTTCAACCGCACCGGACCAGTGGCCTGTCCGGACATATGCGATCGAACCTCATAATGCGCCACTTCCGAACCCGCATTGGCGACGGACAAACCATGGGAGCCCTCAGCGTAAAGCAATTGATTATAATAGAATTTATTATTTCGATATATGGAGATTCCAGCTTGAAAATGATGGGATGGCACCGGCAAATATCTGTCAGGGAATTCAGCGTAATAGCTAAACAAGGTCCGTGATCCCGGCGCAACCGTGAACGTCGCGAGTATTTCTTCTCGCCCTGGCTCGGACAGCAGACAACTTTCACCGTCGCACCTCGCCGAGACGACGGCCACACGATCCGCGCTTGATCGGCATTGATTAAGCAATGTCTCTTGGTTACCGATTGTGACCATACCAGTGTCTAGGTCGATGACATGATCGAATAACGGAGGGTCATAATGGCTAACTGTATCATCCACGCCTTTTTTCATGCGAAAAAAGGCGTATATGTTCGTAATGTTACTTTCAGGTCGGTATAGCCGCTCCAACCCTTCGGTGGACAGCAATTGTTTCCAGCCGTAATGCACCAGCTTCCAAGCTTCCAATCCGCTCCAACACACCAGAACGATCGCGATCGTCGTCCATATCCGTTGGTGTCTTTTTCCGGTTGGCACGAGCACCGCCGCGACCACCAACGTGGCAGCGATAAACCGGTAAAGTCTTTGGTATGGCTCTGCCAAAATAAACTCGAACGCGTGCGGCAATGTTTGCCACAGCATCTTAGTCGCCACTGGTACCGGAAAAACCAGGATCGCCATCACTAGAAGGCAAACAAGAAACGGCACCAAGCGTCCGATACGGCGGCGCAACGCGAACAAGCCGACAAGCAGCCATACAACAAACAAAGAGTATCCCAATTGTACTGAAAAAATCGTCTGATTGGTGTCAACCGGAAGCAAAGACCCCGGCCAGCGTGCCCAATTTGATCCGAAGGCAGCGGAGACAAAGTCCGCCCCCGCAAAAAAACCATGCGGAGGTCCTATGGTATTGGGAGTTTGGGTGGTGATCTCTGTTGTAATCATTGAGCAGAAATACCAGGAAGAAGCGGCCAGGAACACCAATCCAACCGTAGCGAGATTAGCCAGGATGCTCCGTGCTCGCGCCCCGTCCTGGAGCAAGGCAACCAACGAGAAAATGGCGATCCAGTAGGTCATCAGCAAGCCGGTCGGGGCATGGATCATCCACATGATCGCAAGCGCCAGCGCGGCCACGACCGCCGCGACCGGGCGATAATTCGATTCCACCATCACGGCAAGAGCGGCGAACGCGACTGGAATGAACGGGGCTGTGGCGAAGCTTGGATACATATCATGCGTGTAGAGGGTGCTGAGCCCGCCGGGACAAAGTGCAAACAGAATCGTGAGCACGGTGCATCGCCATAGCCGATTCGGCGCGAGGGCCTTGAGTGCCAAATAAGGTAATCCGACATGCAAAAGGCCGTAACCGACCATGACACAGTTAATCAGGACATTAATTGACAGAAGTCGCCCGGTCAGAAAATCAAATATAATTAAAACTTGATAAAGCAAAGTCGAAATTAACACCGGGTGTCCTGTGAAATTGAACGCCGTAGCCCCGACATAAACTGGGAAAACATTCTCACGACCCTGAATAACAGCATCCCACATCAAGGACCTATACCACATGGCATCGCCAGCACCAAAAACGCTGCCCGATAAAAAAGGGGCCATTGTTGCAAGGCTAATCATTAAAAGAATTATTAACCGGACAGCTGACATTATTGTATTTGAACGCGCCATTACATTGCCTCTTATATGTCGGTGAACAATGCCATGAAGTGGGAAATGGTAGCAAGAAGCACCTTAATTGACGCTTACCGCCTTTCAGAGCGCGGAGCACTCGGGACAGGGGTAACGTTCGCCCTTCGCAGCTTCGACCTCAATACGAATTTCGCTCGGCGTATTGTCCACGTCCACGGCTCGCTATTTTCGAAAAAAAGAATTTAAATAATTTCCTTTGAACCAATAATAGCTTAACGTTAAACCTTCTTCAAGAGATATCTTTGGCTCCCAACCTAACTCCATGATTTTGCTAGTCTCTAAGAGTTTGCGGGGGGGGCCGGCTGGTTTAGAGGCGTCGAAGACAATTTTACCTTGATACCCGGTAACTTTTTTTACCTGTTCTGCAAGTTCAGCAATAGAGATGTCGACTCCGAATCCCACATTAATGATAGCGGGGTCATTATATTTCTTAAGAAGAAGGATACAGGCGTCAGCCATGTCGTCTACATAAAGGAATTCGCGGTAGGGCGCACCGGTTCCCCAGAGCGTAACCGTGGGGTCATTGTGCACTTTTGCAAGGTGGAATTTATGGATTAACGCAGGGATAACATGGCTTTTTTCGAGGTGGAAATTATCACCAGGGCCATAAAGGTTCGTGGGCATGCAACAAATGGCGTTAAAGTCATACTGCCGGCGGTAAGCTTGACACATTTTGATGCCGGCAATTTTGGCGATAGCGTACCATTCATTTGTAGGTTCAAGTTCTCCTGTGAGCAAATATTCTTCACGCATGGGTTGGGGAGCGAACTTGGGATAAATGCATGACGAACCCAAAAACAGGAGCTTCTTTACGCCAGCGCGGTAAGCCGCATCAATGACGTTCGTTTGCATAAGAAGATTGTCACGTATAAAATCAGCTGGATACGTATTATTAGCCATGATGCCGCCAACTTTAGCCGCCGCCAGAATCACATAGTCCGGTCGTTCATCGAGAAAAAAAGTAGTCGTGCTGGCCTGATTACGGAGGTCTAACTCGGCTCGCGTTTTTGTCACGAGGTTGGTGAGACCTGCAGCGTTAAGACGGCGCATTATCGCTGCTCCGACAAGCCCCTTGTGCCCCGCGACGAAGATTTTGCCTCCCCCGAGCAAGGCGTCACAATCATCCGATTGATTATTCGAAGTAATCATTCGTCCTAAATCCCTCTCCCTGGCATAGCTGGTCGCGCTGGGCATGTTTAAGGTCTGTTGTGACCATTTCTTTTATCAACTCTTCGAAAGATATTTTTGGTTTCCAGCCGAGTTTTCGATGCGCTTTGCTTGCATCGCCAAGAAGGGTCTCAACCTCAGTAGGCCTGAAGTAACGGGGGTCTACAGCTACAATAGTCGTGCCCACAGGAGGTGCTTTATCTCCTTCAACATGCGATATTATTGCTATTTCGTTAATACCATCGCCTTCGAACGTCAACTCGATTCCAAGTTCGCGAGCAGCCAGTAGAATAACGTCGCGGACCGAATGCTGTATGCCCGTTGCGACAACATAATCATCGGGCGTATCCTGTTGAAGCATAAGCCATTGCATCTCAACGTAGTCAAGGGCGTGTCCCCAGTCACGTCGCGCGCTTAAATTTCCAACATAGAGACACTGCTGCAAGTTGAGATAAATCCGGGCCAAAGCGCGAGTAATTTTACGCGTAATAAACGTCTCTCCACGCACAGGTGATTCATGATTGAAAAGGATACCATTGCAACCAAAAATTCCATAAGCTTCGCGATAATTTTTAGTTATCCAATAGGCGTAGAGTTTTGCTACTGCATAAGGAGAGCGTGGGTAAAAAGGGGTATCTTCTGTCTGTGGTGTCTCGCGTACGAGCCCGTAGAGTTCAGACGTTGAAGCTTGATAAAATTTACATACGTGGGATAAGCCAAGAATACGTATCGCTTCGAGGATACGCAGCGTTCCAAGGGCGTCAACGTTGGCGGTATACTCAGGAGTATCAAAAGAAACCTGAACATGGCTTTGAGCTGCAAGGTTGTAAATTTCGTCAGGCTGAACCTGTTGGATAATACGAATAAGATTAGTCGCATCCGTCATGTCCCCATAATGTAAGTGATACTTACGGTTAGGAACGTGCGAGTCTTGATAAAGATGGTCAATGCGGTCGGTATTAAAAAGTGAAGCGCGTCTCTTGATCCCATGGACTTCGTAGCCCTTGAGTAAAAGAAATTCTGAAAGATAGGCGCCATCCTGCCCAGTGACTCCGGTAATAAGTGCTTTTTTCATGGCGTTTCCTCGGCTAAAAAATCGGATTCTCCAACGTTGAGTTTTAGGTGCTGAACATCATCGCACACTGCGCACTTAGTTTAGTGAACAGGCGTCTTAAAGAGGACACCAGGTCCCACAAAATGTACCCTGAATCCGTGACCCCAAAGGGCCAAACTTCCCCTCCGCTTCTTGAGGTGAGTTTTTAGAGCTGGCGAATTTGAAAAATTGGCAAAAATATCTTATGAGCTATTGAATATCATTTTACGCACCTCGTCATTCTATGACCTGCGGAAAAACGCTGAATTTTGGATGCACTCTTCCTGTTCTTGCCGGCCAATCCTCACCTCAGGCGTCTTCAAGTTTGTTGCAGGCGTACGTAACGTCCCGCAAACGCTTCGTACCAACCATCCGGGCAACTCAACTTTAGCCATGTCCGTCGCGCGTGCTGCACAAGCTTGCCGCTCACGTGAATCAAACCCTGGATCACCGTGCGAAGCCGGCGGCGCGTCGCCGGTTTCAACCCAAGCGTATTCGCTACGACCAAATCTCCTCCCATCACGCGCAGCATATTGTAAACCAGCGCACCGAGCTGAAGAAACAGTTCGTTGACCTGAAACTTCCCGGAAGGAAGCCGCTCCATGTCCATTTCGCTCTTAAATTCGGCATGATACTGCTCACTCGTCCCCCGCTCCCGATAAAGCCTGAGGACATCGTCCTCGGGAAGCTCCAGGCTCGTCCAGACCACAAACACGGTCACGTCTGGATTCAGCAACATCTGCCCTTTTTTGTCCATACGTTCAGTCACCTCGAAGACCATCCGCACCGGCCCCACACCCTTGACCACTCGCGTCGTGCTCCCACGCCAAACAGTTTTACCAGGCCGCGGCGACGTCGGCGTCCCAAGAGATTTTGCCGTCTCAAGCCAGCAGTTCTTCGATTCTCGACGAAGGTTATGCTTGAGGATGAAATCGGACCTCTTCTGCAATTCATGAAAAAGTTGAATTGTTTCAGCACTATCGAAGCCACAGTCAAAGACGCTCAAGATTCTTTCTTTCGTCAGGTCGTGCGCATCTTCAACAGCTTGCCTGATGACTGGAAGCGTGCCTTCGCAGAGGCTATGCGCGCTCCCAGGGCGCAGGACGGCGCTGATCAGGTAGCCTCCCCCCAAATAGGAATAAAAGGGCGCAAATCCAAAGGTGCCATCGTAAGCGCGCTCAACTCCTTCCTTTTTTGTATTGCCGTTGTCGTGAATGGAAACGTCGCTATCGAGGC
>Ga0247842_10005093_pt1 | contig 15832 bp, 10 predicted proteins | sample LaCruzMarch2015__3_FD_192411 | JGI IMG/M metagenome (GOLD analysis project Ga0247842, IMG submission 192411) | Freshwater microbial communities from meromictic Lake La Cruz, Castile-La Mancha, Spain - LaCruzMarch2015_19m | ecosystem: Environmental > Aquatic > Freshwater > Lake | place: Spain...
CGAGCAGCTCGATACCGACCAGGGAGACCTTCAACCACGCATCGATCACGATGCCCTTGTCCAGGATGCGGTCAACGACTTCGGCCAGGCTGGAGGAATCGGTGGAGTTGGCGACTTTTGCCATTTTATTTACCCTCTGAAACGTTATTGAATTGCACGTGATGTGCGCCGGGAGCGAACCGACCGGGCCTTGGGTCATTTTGCACATCCCGGTGCACCCATCCCGCCGGGGGAGTCCCCTGCGCCGCACGATACCGCCGGCGGGGTCAGGGCTTCCCGGTGTGGCATCCTGCCGACTCGGTCGCTTGATGGGGATAGAGCATGGCGCGTGCCAGAATTGAAATGCGCTGGCCGCTAGGAATAATTTCTATAAGAAACAACACGCCATAGAGTAGCATCGCGGTTCGCGACCGGGCAGTCAGGGAGGATGCGACCAGCATTTGCTATGGAATCCATTCCATAACTCTGGTGCCGGACCCCTATCGCGCCCCTATCGCCCGCATCCTGGACCAACTCGCGTATTGGCGCCGCGTCGAACGGACGGCACGTGGTAAACCCCTTTCTACCGCTTGGCTTTATCGGGGCGGCCCTGCGCGCGCCGGCCGCACCCGGGCCTTGACCACAATGCCGACCGCATCGCCTCTGCCCGGAGTCCAAGGCTTCAGCCTTGGCGCGCGCCAAGGCTGAAGCCTTGGACTCCAGGCGTTTGGGCAGCGGCGCTTGACTTAACGGCAGTGACGGCCGGGGGGTTCTCTTGGCGTCTTGGCGTGAGCAATGGCCCGATTTCGGATCAGCGGGCTCAGGTCGAGCCGGGCCGAAACCGCCGCAACCGCAGGCTGTTGGTGACGACAAAGAGGCTGGAGACGGACATGGCGCCCGCCGCGATCATGGGGTTCAGGAGCCACCCGGTGAGCGGGTAGAAGGCCCCGGCGGCGAGCGGGATGAGTGCCACGTTATAGGCATAGGCCCAGAAGAAGTTGAGCCGGATGGTGCGCAGCGTCTGCCGCGCCAGGGCCACCGCGGCGGCGACCGCGGCCAGGTCGCCGGTCATCAGGATGACCTCGCCGGCCTCCACGGCGATCTCGGTACCGGTGCCGATGGCGATGCCGCAATCGGCCTGGACCAGCGCGGGGGCGTCGTTGATGCCGTCGCCGACGAAGGCGACCCGGTGGCCCTGGGCCTGGAGGCGTTTGACCTCGGCGGCCTTGTCGCCCGGCAGGACCTCGGCGATTACACGCTCGATGCCGAGGCCCCGGGCGACCGCCTCCGCGGTGCCGCGACCGTCGCCGGTGAGCATGGTGAGACGCAGGCCGAGCCCGCGCAGTCGCGCGAGCGCCGCTGCGCTGCTGGCCTTAATGGGGTCCGCCACCGCCAGCACGGCCAGCAGTTGCCCGTCGGCCGCCAGATAGATCGGCGTCTTGCCCTCAGCCGCCAGGTGCTCCGAGCGCTCGGCCGCAATCGCCGGATCGACCCCCAAGCGCGCCATGAAGCGGTCGGCCCCGACCGCGACCCGACGCCCCGCGACCAGCGCCTGGATGCCGAATCCGGGGACGGCCTCCACCTCGGCCGCCGGCTCCAGGGCCAGCCCACGCCCCTGCGCGGCCGAGACGATGGCGGCGCCCAGCGGATGCTCGCTGTGCCGCTCCACGGCGGCGGCCAGGGCCAGGGCGGCGTCCTCGGTGGTCCCGAAGGTGGTCAGATCGGTCAGGACCGGGCGCCCCTCGGTCAGGGTCCCGGTCTTGTCGAGCACCACCTGGTCCACCCGCGCCAGGGTCTCCAGGGCCGCCCCGCGGCGAAAGAGCACCCCCAGGGCCGCGCCGCGCCCGGTGGCGACCAGGATGGCGGTGGGCGTGGCCAGGCCCATGGCGCAGGGGCAGGCGATCAGGAGCACGCTGAGCGCGGTGACGAAGGCGTAGCTCAGGGCCGGCGCCGGACCCAGCCACAGCCAGGCGAGGAAGGTCAGCAGGGCCAGGCCCATGACCAGCGGGACGAAGACCGCCGCGATGCGATCGGCGACCCGCTGGATCGGGAGCTTGCCGGCCTGCGCCTCCTCCACCAGGCGCACGATCTGCGCCAGCACCATGTCCGCCCCCACGCGCGTGGCCCGGTAGCGGAAGGCCCCGGTCTGGTTCACCGTCGCGCCCACCACCGGGTCCCCGGGGTCCTTGCGCACGGGCAGCGGTTCACCGCTGATCATGGATTCATCGACGTAACTGCCGCCCTCGGTGAGGATCCCGTCGACCGGGATGCGCTCCCCGGGCCGCACCGCGAGCAGGTCCCCGGGCAGCACTGCCGCGGCCGGAATCTCCGCCTCCCCGTCCGGGCGCACCACCCGGGCGGTCTGGGGTTGCAGGCGTACCAAGCGGCGGATGGCCTCCGAGGTGCGGCCCTTGGCCAGGGCCTCCAGGGTGCGCCCGAGCAGGATCAGGGTGACGATGACGGCCGCCGCCTCGAAATAGAGGTTGGCGGTACCGGGGGGGAAGCGCTGCGGGAACAGCAGTGCGGCGACCGAGTAGAGATAGGCGGCCAGGCTCCCGATCATCACCAGGCTGTTCATGCCGGGCGCCAGGTGCCGCACCTCGGTCCAGCCGGACGCCAGGAAGCGCCGGCCCGCCCACAGCAGGACCGGGGTGGCCAGGACGAACTGGGCCCAATCCCAGGCGGGCGCGGGCGTCGCCGCGTGGGGTGCCAAGCCCAGCCCGTGCAGGAGCATGGGTCCCATACTGATCAAGAGCAGCGGCACCGTGAAGACCGTGGCCAGAATGAGGTCCCGCCGCAGCCCGGCGAACGCTTGCGCCTGCCGTACATCGGTCGCGTCCGGCTGCGCTCCGGCAGCCGCGGGCGCCGATGCGGGTGGGGGCGTGGGCGCGTAGCCCGCCGCGCGAATCGCCGCGACGATGCGCTCAGGATCCAAGGTCGCCGGGCGATACCGGACCGTGGCGGACTCGGTGCTCAGATTGACGCTCGCCTCGATCACCCCCGGCAGCGCCAGGATGGCGCGCTCGACCCGCCCCACGCAGGAGGCGCAGGTCATGTCCGAGACGCCGATGCGGATTTCCTGGGTCATTTCGATCTCCTCAAGACGCTGACGACCCGCTGCGGCCGCCCGTAGGCCGCACACGCGGCAACACTGTTTCCTAGTAAATCACTTTTTTTGGTTCCGCGGATGCCCTACAGTACAGACACGGGATTCCCGACTCGGCAGCATCACGCCATTATCTCTCCGGGGGCAACCACATGACACCGACCGCTTGCTACGCCTGGCCCGCGATGACGCTGCACTGGCTCATCGCCGCCCTGATCCTGGTCACCCTGCCGCTCGGCTGGTACATGCAGGACCTGCCGCTCTCGCCCACCAAACTCCAGCTCTTTTCCTATCACAAATGGATCGGCGTCACCGTGCTCCTGCTGGTCCTGCCGCGCCTCTGGGTCCGGCTGAGCTACCGACCACCGGCGCTCCTGCCGGCCCCCGTCTGGCAGCAGCGCATCGCCTTGGTCACCCACGGCGCACTCTACGTCCTCATGGCCGCAGTGCCCCTGTCCGGCTGGCTGATGAGTTCAGCCAAGGGGTTCCCGGTCGTCTATCTCGGCGTCCTGGCGCTGCCGGACCTGGTCCCGAAGGACCGGGCACTCGGCGAGGTCTTGCAGGTGCTGCACCAGACCCTGGCCTTCAGCCTGGCCGGGCTGATCGTCCTACACGTCGCCGCGGCCCTGAAGCACCAACTCATCAACCGGGACGCGACGCTGCGCCGGATGTTGCCCTTCGGCCGCTGAGACCTTGAGTTCCGTCCACCCCGGCCAGACTAACCCGCAACGAGGACCCGACCATGCACGCTACCCACGGCCGCCGTCTCGCCCGCCTGACGCCCGCCCTCCCCGCCCTGCTGCTTGCGCTTGGCCTGGGCCAGGCGCAGGCCATTGAGGTCACTCAGGTCCAAGCCGACCGCAGCAAGGTCAGCTTCACCTTCAAACAGATGGGCGTACCGGTCACCGGGGCCTTCGCCGGCGCCACCGGCACCCTGCGCTTCGACCCCGCCCACCCGGAGACGGCCACGGCCCGGATCGCGATCGACCTCGCCGGCATCGACGCCGGCTCCCAGGAGGCCAACGACGAGGTGGTGGGCAAGCAGTGGCTCAACGTCAAGGCCTTCCCAACCGCGGAGTTCGTCGCGAGCCGCGTCGAGGCCCGTGGTAACGGCTACGCGGCCATCGGCAAACTCACGATCAAGGGGACGACCCGGGACCTTACCGCGCCCTTCAGCTTCAAGTCGGAGGGAACCACCGGCGTCTTCGACGGCGCCTTCGTGTTCAAACGCCTGGACTTCGGGATCGGCGAAGGCATCTGGTCTGATGTGGACACGGTTGCTAACGAGATCGAGATCAAGTTCCATGTCGTCGCCACCGGCACGCCGGCGGCCGACCAATAACAGGGCGTTCCGCCTTGTCTTGCGATCCGCCGAAACCACGAAGGTCTTGATCACGGTTCCGACCGTAGGGTGGACAAACGCTAGCGCGGTCCACCGAATCCCGCGCCGCCGCTGGTGGACCGCGCTGCGCTTGTCCACCCTACGATGCGGCCGGAATGATCACCAAGGCCGCCACGAAGGGGCGCGACCTACCAGCCCAGGGCAACGCCCTGGGTGTGAGGTCTATCGGCGCCTGGCCCTGAAAGGGTGTGACGTCAGGATCACCGCTGTTTTGTCACGCCCTTTCAGGGCTAAGCCAATCAATCAACCCCCTCCCAGGGCGTTGCCCTGGGCTGGTATGTTTGACCCCGTTGGGGTCAGTATTCTACATCAGGAGGAACGCGGTATCAGCAAACCCAACCAGCCGCACCGACTGACAACCATTGCCTGACAACCTGAGAGAGAGACCATCATGAAGCAGTTCACCGCCGCCGCCGTTCTCGTTACCCTCTCCGCTGCTACCCTGGCCGACCCCGTGACCTACATCGTCGACAGCAATCACACGCTGCCGCGGTTCGAGTATAACCACCTGGGCTTCTCCACCCAGGTCGGCCGCTTCGACAAGGCCACCGGCAAGATCGTGCTCGATCTTGCCGCCAAGACCGGTTCCGCCGATATCGTCATCGACGCCACCTCGGTGAACACCGGCAGCGCGAAGTTCGACGAGCACATCCAGAGCGAGGACTTCCTCGATACTGCCAAGTATCCCACCATCACCTTCAAAGGCGAGCGCTTCAAGTTCCAGGGCGACAAGCCGGCGAAGGTCGAGGGCCGACTCACCATCAAGGGCGTGACCAAACCGGTCACCCTCACCGTCACCACCTTCAACTGCGGGCTCCACCCCATGGCCAAGAAAGAGGCCTGCGGCGCCAATGCCTTCACCAGCATCAAGCGCTCCGAATTCAACGCCGGAAAATACGCCCCCATGGTCAGCGATCAGGTCACCCTGAACATCCCCGTCGAGGCCATTAAGGAATAGACTCGCACGGTGTCTTGGGAGCCCGAGCTACGCCAAGAACCCCTCCAGCACCGCGATTTGCTCGGGCGTATTGAGCGCCGGGGCGTGTCCGCAGCCGGGGATGGTGACCAACCGGGCCCGGGGGCCGCGGGCGGTCATTTCCTCGGCTACCTGCGCCTCGACCAGGTCCGACACCTCCCCGCGCAGGGCCAGGACCGGGCAGGTGATGGCATCGAAGAGCGCCCACATATCGGACGCCTGGAACTGCTCGGCGAAGACCCGCATCACCGCCGGATCATAGTGCGAGGAGATGCGCCCGTTGTCGCGTCGGCGCATTGAGGTCTCGGCCATCAGGCGCCACTCCTCATCGCTCAGGCGGCCGAAGGGGGCATAGACGGTGCGCAGGAAGGTCTCGAACTCGGTCATGCCGGCGAACTCGGGGACCAGGGTGACATAGGCCAGGATACGGTCGATGGCGACCTGATTGAGCCGCGGGGCCACATCATTGAGCACCAGGCGCTCGATGCGCGGCGCCGTCTCCGCCGTACCGGCCAGGGCCATGCCGATGATGCCACCCATGGAGGTACCGACCCAGCCGCAGCGCGCGATCCCCAGCCGGTCCAACAACTCCAGCGCGTGCCGGCAATAGGTCGGGATGCTGTAGTCCTCGTCCGGCACTGCCGACCAACTCGACAGCCCCCGCCCGATCGTATCGGGGCACAGCACATGGAAGCGGTCGGCGAACCGGCGGGCCAGGGTATCGAAGTCCCGGCCGGTCCGCGCCAACCCGTGCGCCAACACCAGGGCGGGGGCGGCGGGGTCGCCCCAGGCAGTCAGATGGACCTCGTGGCCGGCAATGGGGAGATAGGACGAGCGTGGGGAAATCATAGGTCGGATACCCTTTGGTGTTCGAGGCGCGTCATGAAGTATATCCCCCATTTCGACGCTCTGCGTGGGAATGCCGTCGTAGGCGTTCCAATGATCAGAAGCACCAACCGTCACTGGATCGCGTGGATTTGCGCCTAAGCTGGCGCGTGCAAGCGAGAGACACGGATTCCACAAGGGAGCAGATAAGATCGTCCGGATATCGCGACCTGATACCGGTTTCAGTTTGCCGAGCCATCAAGACACCTCCCAGTCGTCGATTTGCAGTTCGCCTTGAGGCCCACGTTGCAAGGGCTCACCCTGCCACGCACCCGCTGTGCGCTCGAACAACCCCTCCGGCCAACCTGGAGTAAATACGCTAACCTGCGCTTCCGCATCATCAAGCGCCAGAAAAACGACCTCGACGCGCCGTGAGCGCAGGTCTTTGGGACATTCAATGGTCGGCGGTATACTGTCATAGATCTGTCGCAAGGCTTTCATCATCTACCTCCCCTGAGTGTCGAAAAAATTGTTTCTGTTGCGCCGCCTTTCAAAGATCGCTTATTTCGCTATGAGGGAGGTAGCTATGGTGCCCATGATACCAATGAGTTGATATCCGGAAAAACCACTCGCGACACCGCAGTATGGACAGATCGCATGCTTCTCCGAATCATAAAGATGCCCACCTGGGCAGGAAGCCATTGTGATAGGTGCTATTGGCGCGCTGTCATAGACTTCACTTAGATTAGTCTCGATGCCGCAAAATGGACAGGAGCTATAGGCTTCTGAGTTGTACGAATGCGCTTGCGGGCACGAAACCATAACCTCTGGCGTAACGTGGGACTCAGAAACACTCTCGACTCCGCAATATGGACAGATCTCATGCTGATCCGAGAGAATCGGAGTATCCGACCCGGTGCCCTCGCCGTCAAGATCTGGGATGGCGCTCGGGGTCCGCAAGAGAACGCAGAGCGCTCGATCGGTTCGTCTGGGGTCGGCGCGGCGGTTCGCGGCCAGAACGCGTAGGAGGCGAGACCGTGGAAACGCCGCACGGAGGTGCAGCGGGCTTTGATCATAACTCTGACCATCGCGTGTGCCACGAGGCCGTTGGTCCTCACAGCGGACCCTACGGAGCGCGGGCTTACCGTAGGGTCCGCTGTGCGGACCGAGCGCCGCCGGCCGAAGTGATGATCAAGGCCGCACCGGGGGTGCGGCGCCCCCGGCCTACAACGGGTGATCCGCGGCGAGGCTTGAATGGACATCCGCCGCGGCGGCGGGCCGCGCCCGCAAATCAGCCCCCCGCAGCGACTCCCAGGTTACATAGAGCGTCGGCACGAAGATCAGTGTCAGCAGTGAGCCGACCAAGAGCCCGCCCATGATGGCAAAGGCCATGGGGCCCCAGAACACCGTCGGGGCGATGGGAATGAGCCCCAGCACCGTGGACATGGCCGTCAGCATGATGGGGCGGAAGCGTGAGCTGCTGGCCTCTACCACGGCGTCCCAGATCGCCATGCCGGCGGCCCGGTCCTGCTCGATCTGGCTGATCAGGATCACGGAGTTCTTGGCGATCATGCCGACCAGCGAAAGCACGCCAAGGATGGCGACGAAGCCCAATGGCTTGTCCGCCAGGAGCAGGGCTGCGACCACGCCGATCAGGCCCAGGGGCACCACGCTGACGACCATGACCAAGAGCGGAAAGCTGCGCAGTTGGAACATCAGCACCGTGAGCATGATGAGCAGCATCAGCGGCACCACGGCCATGACCGAGGCCTGCGACTGGGCACTCTCCTCCACCGTCCCGCCCAATTCAATCGTATAGCCCGTCGGCAGCCCGGCCGCCAGTGCGGCGACCCCAGGGGCCAGGGCCTCGACCACCGAGTCGGGCAGGACACCAGGCCCCACGTCGGCCTGCACGGTGAGGGTCGGCACCCGGTCACGCCGCCAGATGAGCGGGAAGTCCTGGCCGAACTCGAAGGTGGCGATCTGATTGAGCGGGATGCTGCGCCCATCGGGCAGCGCGACCGGCAGCGTCTGGAGGCCGGCGAAGGAGAGGCGCTGGCCCTCTTGCTCCCGCATCACCACGTCGATCAGGAAGATGTCGTCGCGCACCTGGGTGACGGTGGTGCCGGAGATGTTGGTATTGAGCGCCGCGGCGATGGCCTGGGCGCTCAGCCCCAGGCGGCGCGCCTGGTCCTGGTCGATCTGGACCGAGAGCTGCCGGGCGGGCTCCATCCAATCGAAATTGACATCCCGGGTGCTCGGGTCGGCGGCGACCACCTGGGCCAGTTGCAGCGCAATCTCGCGCAATTGCACCGGGTCTGGTCCGATCACCCGGTATTGAATGGGCCAGCCCACCGGCGGCCCCAGTTCCAGGGGGGCGACCCGCCCGACCGCGCTGGGGAACTCCTCCTTGAGGACCGTCTCCAGTTTGGTCTGGAGCCGCTCGCGCGCTTCCACGTCCTTGGCGACGATGACCACCTGGGCGAAGAAGGGCTGCGCCAACTGCACATCGAGCGGCAGATAGAAGCGCACCGCCCCCTGGCCCACATAGGTGCTCCAATGATCCACGTCCGCGTCCTGCTTGAGGATGGCGTCCAGCCGCTCGGCCGCGCTCTGTGAGGCATGAATCGACGCGTTCTGCGGCAGGGTCAGGTTCACCAGCAGGTCGGGCCGATCCGAACTCGGGAAGAACTGCCGGGGCACCCGCTGCATCCCATAGAGGGAGACGACGAAGAGTGCGATGGTGACGAGGATGGTCAGCCAGCGCACGCGCATGGCGCCGCTCAGGAAGGCGCGATAGGCGCGCATCACCGGACCGGGCTTGGCGGGCTCGGCGCTGGTATTCTTAGGCGGAACCAGCAGGACCATACCCATGAGCGGTGCGAAGACGACCGCGACCACCCAGGACACCAGGAGCGCAATGGCGACCACCGCGAAGATGGAGAAGGTGTATTCCCCGGCGGTGCTCTGGGCGAAGCCGATGGGGACGAAGCCGGCAATGGTGACCAGGGTGCCGGTCAGCATGGCGAAGGCGAGGGTGCGATAGGCATGGGTAGCGGCGGTGAACTTCTCATCCCCCAGGGCCAGGCGCCGGGTCATGGCGTCTACCGTGGTCATGGCGTCGTCCACCAGGAGTGCCAGCGCGATGATGAGGGCGCCGAGTGAGATCCGGTGCAGGTCGATGTGCACCAGCCCCATGATGGCGAAGACCAGCGCGAGCGTCAGCGGGATGGACAGGGCCACCACGGTCCCGGCGCGTACCCCCAGGCTCAGGAAGCTCACGGCCAGGATGATGCCGATCGCCTGCCACAGGGAGGTCGTGAAGTCATTGATCGCCTCGTCCACCGTCACCGGCTGGTCGGCCACGCGGGTGACCTCGATGCCGAGCGGGAGATCGGCGACGAGGCCCTGCATGGTGTTGCCGATGTTCTTGCCGAGCGCCAGGATGTCGCCGCCCTCGCGCATCACCAGCGCGAGCCCGAGCGCGGGCTGTCCATCGACCCGGAACATCGGCTGGGGCGGGTCCGCATAGCCGCGGCGGACCGTCGCGATATCGCCCAGGCGCAGCATCCGGTCGCCGATGGCGAAGTTGACGGCCAGCAGATCCGCCTCGGAGCGGAAGGCGCCGGAGACGCGCAGCGACATGGCCTCGTCCCCGGTCTGGATGACGCCGGTCGGGCGCACCACATTCTGCGCCTGGAGCGCGGCCGTGAGTGCCGCGGGGTCGAAGCCGAGACCCGCGAGCTTGGCCATATCGAATTCGATGAAGATGCGCTCGTCCTGGGCGCCGAGCACGTCGACCTTGGCCACGTCTTTCACGCGCAGCAGGCGTGAGCGCACGTCCTCCACATAGTCGCGCAGTTCCCGGTGGCTGAAGCCGTCCGCGGTGAAGCCGTAGATGATGCCGAAGGTGTCGCCGAACTCGTCGTTGAAGCCGGGGCCGATGATCCCGGCCGGCAGGCTGTGGCGCATGTCGGCCACCTTCTTGCGCACCTGGTACCAGGTGTCCGGGACCGCGTCCGGGGAGGTGCTGCCCTTCAAATCCACGAAGATGGTGGTGGTCCCGGCGTTGGTGAAGCTGCGCAGGTGGTCGAGGTTAGGGACCTCCTGCAGGGTGCGCTCCAGGCGCTCGGTGACTTGGTCGAGCGTGTCCTCCAGGGTCGCCCCCGGCCAGGCGGCGCGCACCACCATGGTCCGGAAGGTGAAGGCCGGGTCCTCGGCACGGCCCAGGCTGAAGAAGGCCGCCACCCCCGCGGACACCGCCACGATCATCAGGAAGACCATCAGGGAGCGGTTGCGGATGGCCCAGCCGGAGAGGTTGAAGCCGCTCATGGCTTGGCCCCGGATCCGGTTCCGGCCCCGGGCTGGGGCTGCGGCTGGGGCGCCGCCGGCGTGATCTCCACCGGCAACTCGGACTGGGGTGCGGGCGGCCTGGCCGCCCCGCCCTGCCCGAGCAGCCGCACCTCCTGCCCGGGTCTCAAGGTCTGGACCCCGGCGGTGACCACCAGTTCGCCGACATCGAGCCCCTGGGCGACCAGCACTCGGTCCAGTTCAAAGCGCGCGACATCGATGTTGCGCAGGGCCACGCGGTTGTCCGCGCCGTTCAGCACCCAGACCGCTGGCTGCCCCTGGGAGGCGGTAAGGGCCGAGGCCGGGACATGGATGCCGGCGCTGCCGCCCAAGTGGACCGCGCCGGTGACGCTGGAGCCCAGGCGCATGGCCGCCGGCGGATTCTCCAGGCCCACGCGGACGCGGAAGGTGCGGGTCACCGGGTCCGCCTGGGGCGAGACCTCGCGCACCCGGCCGGTGGCGCGGACCGCGGGATCGGAACTCAAGACCACCTCCACCGGGTCCTCGGCGGAGGCCGTGTCCTTGACCCGCGCCGGCACGTCGAAGACCGCGTCCCGGCCGCCCTGGCGCGCCAACTGCACCACCATGCGCCCGGCCGCGACCACCTCCCCCGGCTCGGCCCCGCGGGCGGTGACGGTCCCCGCACCGTCCGCCACCAGGTTGGTATAGGAGAGGTTGTTCTCCGCGGTGGCCACCTGGGCGCGGACCGCGTCGACCTGGGCCTGGGCCGCCTGCCGGGCCTCCACCGCCCGATCGAACTGGACCCGCGGGACGAAGCCGCGGGGCATCAGCGGCTCGTAGCGCGCCACCGTGTTGCGCGCCTCCGTCAGGCGCGCCATGGCACTCGCCAGGTTGGCGCGGGCGGCCTCGAGCGCGTTGCGCGCATTGGCCGGGTCCAGGCGCGCGACCACCTGCCCGGCGCGCACCCGATCACCGACATTGACCGAGCGGGCGATCAACTGGCCGCTGACCCGGAAGGCCAGATTGACCTCGTCCTGGGACTGGACGTTGCCGGTCAGAATCACCGTCTCGCCACCGGGGGCCTCCTCTACCGTCACCACCCGCACCGGGCGGATCGGCTCGGGCACCGGTTTGGCGTCCTCGCCCGGTTGGCAGGCGCAGAGCAGGACCGTCAGGGCGAGGGTGCCGGGGAGGCGCCGCAGGGCACCGGATCGGACGCCGGATCGGACACCGGGGGTCGCGCCCACCGCGGCGGCGGGCTGGGGCACTATCGATTGTTCCAAGAAGACACCTCCGGCGCTCGATCTGCGCGCCTCTGCATGGCCGAAAAGGGGCATATTATCAGCGATTCAAGATTTGGCCCGTACCGGTGTTGAGTCTGCTTGATCGGGAGCGTCGCGCAGCGCCGCCGTGGGAGCGGCTTCAGCCGCGACGCGACCGCGCAAGCCGCCGTGACCTCGTCGCGACTAACCGCCCTGAGGTGTGGTCGGTTCCCGGTTTCGTGTGGTTCCCGGTTTCGTGCGCCGGTTCGCCCGGCTGGAAGCCGGGGAACCCAGCCGGCACGGATGCCGGCGCTCCGCCGGAGCGCCGGCTTCCAGCCGGCCCTGGGTCTGGCGGCTTCCAGCCGCCAGTGTGGGATGACCGCACCCGGCAGCCGCACCCACGACCTCGAAGCCGCAGCGCGCCGATCCGACCCGACCCGGGAGCGCCGCACCCCAGTGCGGCGCGATCTCGCAGAGAATCCCAGCGGTGCGAGTTGACCAGAAGCCGCGCCGCACCGGGGTGCGGCCCTCCCAGTCGCCGTTGCGGCATGTGTTCGCCGCGTCCGAGAGCAAAGACCGCAAGGTCAAGATGCCGATCTACGCACAGTATGGGGTTCCCTACGCCTGGCTGCTCGATCCGGTTGCGCACGTCCTGGAAGCCTACGCCTTGGAAGGCGGCGCCTGGCGGGAGATCGGACGCTTCGCCGGCGCTGCACCGGTGTCGGTCGCGCCTGTTGCGGCGGTGACGATCAGGCTTGACGACCTATGGGCACCGACCGAGTAGCCATCGGGCTTGGGGCCGACCGACGCAGCGGGCCTTGATCATGATTCCGGCCACCGGGCTCACCGCGAGGCCGTTGGTCCGCACAGCGGACCCTACGGAGCGCGGGCTTACCGTAGGGTCCGCTGTGCGGACCGATCGCCGCTGGCCGCAGTTATGATCAAGGCCCTGCGGGGCCTTGGTCGCCTTTCCGGCCACCGGAGGTCGAGGCTATAGCCGGTCCGGCTTGCAGGCACCATTGATTTCTCTTGGATAGGTCGGCAACCGCCACCGGCTAACGGCCATGAGGGGTTGGGTTGCGAGTGTTCCCGTCCGCGTTTGCCGACGGTACTGCATCAGGCCCACGAAATGGGTATCCTTGTAACACCGGACCCCGCGGGGCAACCCCCTATGGCGACGCACGATCCATCATATAAGCTGCTGTTCTCCCATCGCAAGATGGTTTCCGACCTGCTCCGCGGCTTCGTGCACGAGGAGTGGGCAGAGCGGCTGGATTTCAACACCTTGGAGCGTGTGCGCGAGGTCGGCATCAGCCAAAACCTCCGCCAGCGCGTCGACGATGTCATCTGGCGTCTGCGGATCATCGAGGATGGACGGGCGCGTTGGCTCTACGTCTACATCCTGTTGGAGTTTCAGTCCACCGTCGACCGCATCATGGCCGCTCGGCTCCTCACGTACATCGGCCTCCTCTACGAGGACCTGCACCGGTCGAAAGAGATCGGGGCGGATGATCCGCTCCCGCCGGTGCTCCCGATCGTGCTCTACAACGGCGCCGAGCCCTGGACCGCTAAGACCGACTTGGCCGACCTGATCGACCCGAGCCTGCCGCCGCAACTGCGCCACTGGCAGCCCCAACTGCGCTATCTTCTCCTGGAAGAACGCCGCTACCCCGAGGCCGACCTCGCGCGTCTGCCCAACGTCGTCGCCGCCTTGTTCCGCCTGGAGAATGCCCAGGCGCCGGAGAACATCCAGCGGGTCATCGCCTGCCTGGTCGAGTGGCTGGCCGGGGCGGAGAATGCGAGCCTGCGCCGTGCATTCGTCGTCTGGCTCAAGCGCGTGCTGCTTCCGGCGCGTGTACCCGGCGTCGAGATACCCAATTTCAGCGAATTACAGGAGCTTCACGACATGCTGGCCGAACGCGTCAAGACTTGGACCCAGGAGTGGAAGGATCAGGGCCTTCGGGAGGGCAGGAAGGAGGGCGAGCCTAAGTTACTGCGCCGCCAACTCACTCGCCGCTTTGGCCCCCTGCCGTCATGGGCTGAGGAGCGCCTAGGTCAAGCTAGCGAGACCGAGCTTGAGCAGTGGGCTGATCGCGTGTTGGAGTGCCAGAGCCTGAAAGAGGTCTTTGGCGGATCGGCTTGAGCGGGCGGACTATCGGGTGCGGGGAGCTAGCGGCGAGCTTTTTTCGTGTACGTCCCCGATTACCACGCAGCGGACCCTACAGATCCCGGTGTTACCGTTGGGTCCGCTGTGCGGACCGTCCGCGGCTGGCCGGAACGATGATCAAGGCCGGCGAGAGACTCGCCACTTGATCCAGTCGTTGCTCCAGCCGCTTTAAAGCCGTGTCGATCTCCGACGCGTACCGTCCATCCCGGTCAGCATCGCGCGCATCGATAGCAGCTTGACGAGCCTTGCGTAACCAATACGCATTCGTACCGTCGCGGGCCTCCCCCAACGCCTCGTAAGCCAGCGCCAGACGATAGTACGTTCCCGCATCGGACGCGGTCAGCGCGACCGCCTGCTTCAGTGAATCGACGGCCAGCTGCCATTGCTCGCGTTTGAAATACAGCCAGCCGAGACTGTCGTGGTAGCCCGCCAAATACTCTTTGCGCCGCGCGACATCGATCCGATCGATGAGCCTCTTCGCATACCGCAACCGCCGCTGCGCCCGCTCGAGATTGACGCCCCGCTGGGCGAAGGCAAAGGCCGACTGCAGATAGCTCAGGGCCCTGAGTTGAATGATTGGCGTAGCCTCGCCCGTGAGCGCCGCAGGTTGCTCCGCTGCGGTTCGGCGTGCCGCCGGCGTCGCCTTACGCAGCTCTTTGACGGACGTCTGGATGGCCTTGGAATAGGCGGTTTCGGCCTCGTCAAACGCTTTGGCACTGACGTAGGCCCAGCCAAGCTCGACCGCGGACTGCACCGGTTTGTAACCCATCGCCAGACCGATCTTGAAATGAGTGATCGCCGTGTCATGCTCCAAGATCTCGCGCAGGGACAAGCCCAAGAAGAAATGCGCAAACCCGCGCACCTCCAGCTCTGAGGTGGCATCCGGTATGCTTGATCCGTCCGCTTCAATCAGCGCCAGAAAGTGGCGCAAAGACTTCACCACCTGCCGAAAGGACTCCTGCCGCAATTTCGGACGGCGGACCGACCAACCGCGCTGCGCGTATCCTTGTGCGATACTTCGAACGATGTCCCTGGACCGAGGGTCGAGACTCAATCCAATGGCCCAATGCTTCAGCGCGCACTCCTGGTCGTCCAATGCCCAATAGACCTCCGCAAGCACCTGGCGTTCCCACGCCCCCTGAGGCTCCAACCCCACGGCGCGCTCGGCGTAAACCAGTGCCTCGCCGAGCTTGCCCCCGCGTTGAAATGCCATAGCCAACTGACCATACAGGTGTTCATTGCGGATCACGGCGGAGCTGAGGTGAGTCATTGCATTGCGCAGATGCTCTTGCGCTTCGGTCGCGGCACCGGGGTTCCCCTCCAACTGTTTGGCCAACGCGATTTCGATCCGCGCAGCGGCCCAGGCGGGCTGCTGTCGCCGACCCAGCTCCGCCCGCAGGCGCGCGCTGTACTGCGCCGGTGATTCTTCCTGCTTCTCCGTCATGGTCAGCTGAAACGCCCTTAGTTCGTCCCAGGTCGCCTTGACGCTCGCGCCCACTGGGACGTCGTTCTCTATGGTGACCGCATCCGCGGCGAGCACGGCTTCGGCAAAGTGCTGCTTTGCGTCCTCCGCCAACTTTTGTTCGACAGTCCCGGTTGCGCCTAATTTTTTCGCCAAGCAGGTATGGGCCTCCGTCAAGCACGCCCAATAAACGGCCTTGTCGTTCCGCGTCAACGCCTCCTCGTTCACGGCCTCGAACTCGGCTACCAGGCCCCGCCACTCACTCTGAAGGTAGAGGGTCTTGCCGAGTTCGAAGTGAGGCGCGGTCGCGGTCGGATCCAGTCGAGTTGCCTGGTGGAAGAG
>Ga0247842_10005097_pt1 | contig 15822 bp, 17 predicted proteins | sample LaCruzMarch2015__3_FD_192411 | JGI IMG/M metagenome (GOLD analysis project Ga0247842, IMG submission 192411) | Freshwater microbial communities from meromictic Lake La Cruz, Castile-La Mancha, Spain - LaCruzMarch2015_19m | ecosystem: Environmental > Aquatic > Freshwater > Lake | place: Spain...
AAAAAATTATCCCCCGGGGACATGAGTCTCTCGGGGGATTTTGATCATTGCGCGTCTTCGCGCGGACAGGAGCTGATCACGAAGGGCTTGCTGCCGTCCTTCAGGTGGAAGTAGGCGTGCAGCACCTCCCGGCTGAAGTTGGAGTGCTCCTTCGTGTCGAACGGGTCGTTCTGGCGCAGGTGGATGGCCAATGAAACGGCCACGTGCTCGAAGTCAGCGATGAGGTAGGTGGTGTGCTTGTTCAGATACTCGATGACCTGGTCGATGGCCGTGTAGTCTAGGTGCAGATCTTCGTTGTTGGCCTTGAAGGCCTTCTTCCAGGCCTTGTTGAAGCTCTTCTGGGTAGTGCTTGGAGCGATCCAGAACAGGAGGGCGGAGAGAGCGCTGGGGACGAGGACGATGAGCAGGAACAACCACCACGATCCGGGCCAGGCACCGATCGTTGTCAGCATGGAGATGGCTATCGCTGCACAGAGAGCAGCGATGATCTGGATCCAGGACATTCCGTTCTGCTCTTCCGGATACTGCTGCTTCAGAGGCGTCGGCTCATTGAAATACGCTTGGGCCATGGGAACCTCCGTGTGCACGTTGTGTGCAAGAAGGTATTAAAACAGAATCGTTAAAGTTTGTCAATATTTAAGCTAAATCTATAGAGAAGTCGCTAAATAAATGAATTACTGCTACACTTCGTCCATATGAATTTAAGCATTAAAGAGATCGCGCAGAAGATTGGTGAGCTGAATAAACAGTTGAGTGAAAAATATGCAGAGTTAGCCACTAAGTATGGTTTTTCATCGGCAGGTTCTGGCAAAAAGATTGTTTTTGAAAAAGAATCTCGTCGCAAGAATAAGTTATTTAGAATTCCAGCTTGGAAGTATGCAGTTCCGCAAAGTATTCGACATTTATTGTCCATGCCCTTTATTTACATGATGATAATACCGGTTTTAATTCTCGATGCTTTTATTACTCTGTATCACACAGTTGCTTTTCCGCTTTATCACATCCCTAAAGTTAAGCGAAAAGATTTTATTGTTTACGATAGACAATTTCTTGATTATTTAAATTGGATCCAAAAAGTTCATTGTGTCTATTGTACTTATGTTAACGGGTTGTTTGCTTACTGCGTTGAAGTTGCTGGGCGTACAGAAAGATATTGGTGCCCCATCAAAGCCGCGCATAAACCCAAGTTTCATCATGGTTGGTATAGTGAGTTTGCTGATTATGGTAATCCGGAAGAGTGGAAAGAAAAGTTTAATAATGAAAATTCATTTAAAGATCCTAATTGTAGAGACGAAAATTGTAAATTATAATCTCGATTGTCTCCAATAAAAAAGACCCCGATTAATAACCCGGGATCTTTTATTAGACGTTAAGAATATTTTTCAACCAATTTTCTCAAATGAACCAAGAACTTCGACTTTAGCTGTTCGTTTGCCAGCAAGAACTTCGCGCCAGAAAGGGTAATAAGAATCCCCAGTAGATGTCGTAACATTTCATTGGTCCATAAATCATAATTATCGAAAATGTAACCAGCAAGTTTGCCGCGTTCAATGGCAGTTAGCACGCAGCGTTCAAAACTTGTTTCTGGTACAAAAGTTTTTTTGTCACGATGTTTAATTTCAATTGCTTTGACCCCGCAAACACGGGAACAAACCCCGCAGCCAATACATTTGTCGAGATCAACAATTGTTTTGCCGTCGACTTTTGAAATTGCTTCCACGGGACATTTAGTGACGCAGAGTCCGCAGTTTTTGCATTTGTCATTATCTATTTTGGCAAAGAAACTGCTCGTCAATTTACTTTTGTAACCAATTTTTTTGTAAGCTAGAATCGCTTCGCAGCAACAACCGCAACAATTACAAATCCAGTTAACATTGTTTTGAATATTATCGCCGATTTGAACTAGACCATAGTCGATGCAGCGTTTAAGGATGGCATGCGCTTCTTCTTTAGAAATCTCTTTGGCAATGCCATGCTTCGATAAACTCTCGGCCGTGCCGTTAAACGTCAAACAAACGTCTTGCGGTGCTTTGCAGGCCTTGCCTACATGTTCCATCTTATGGCGGCAGTAGCAAGTTCCGACGGTGATGCAAGTGGCAGAGTCGATAATATGTGTGGCGCGTTCATAATCTAAAATTTCAGATTGTTCTTTGGGCGCGAGAGTTTGTTCGTGTACCAAGGTTCGTGCAATCGAAGTTTTGTGCATCAAAGCTTTGGTGACAAAATCATCTTCGACATTAATGTATTGATAAAATAATTCGCCCAAAACTTTGCGATCGAACTTGCCATCTGTGCGCATCATGGAAAATTCAAAAAATCCAGCCATAGTTGGTGGCAAAACATATTTTTGCACACCGTCATGAGTGGTGTCGAGTAATAGCCCTTTGTCAGATAATTCATCGAGAATTTTTTGTGATTCTTCAACTGAAATTTTCCAGCGCTTGCTTGCATCTACAACTGTAAAAGGTTTTACAGGCAGGTGCGCAACTCGATCGGCTTCGTCTGGTGTAAACAAAACTTCTAGAATTTTGAAAAGTGCTTCGCTCGCTGGCGCGCCTTGAGCGTTACGGTCTAAGCGCTCTTGAAGATGTAAATAGTTTTTACTGGTGACATGACCCATAAAATTTTGTTCAATGTTATGTTCTTATTTTAATTTGTTACGGGGAGACTGTCAATTGTAATTTACGGTTTGCAGATTGACGAATCCATACAATTTTTATACTATATGATTATAATAATTGTATAACAATATTGTCTGTATGAGCTACGAAGGTCAATTTAATCCAAATAGCCGTTTTGACAGTCTTCGGGTAGACCCAACTGATCCTGAAGAATTTGATATAGCGAGTTCTCCAGCTCCAGACGGAACAGTCTTTAAAAAAAGAATTGGGCTTAAGGAGTATGTCTTGAAATCACCGGATGAAGCCACCATAGAAAAGTGGAAAGCAGAAGTATCAACAATTATTGAAGCTATTAAAACGCGGGACGTCGAGAAAATTCGGGAGGTTATTAAATTTCCGTATATTCTTCAGCATTGGGATCAAATTTTTCAAAATCTGGAAAAGGTAAGAGGGCCATTAACTGAGGAAGAAGAAATTATGCTGGCTATTTCTTTGTGGACCATTGATAGACAAGGTAAGTGGCTAGGATTACCAAAAGGTCTTAAATTGGTTTTAAGTGGAGGTACTCATAATTTAACTGACGTTATTGATCACAAAATACCAACAGCCTGCGTAAATAGCGCTAGCGTGGCTGAATATTTAACCGAGCTTTTTGGCGTTAAGGGGCTAACTAAGCGCACTGGCGGACGTATTTCTCATCGATATTGGGAAAGTGATTCTGGACGCGTCATTGATCCGTGGTGTGGTAGAGAGTTGGGTGGTTTATTCCGTTCATTTGACGAATACATGGCATATAGGAATCCTGAACACGATGTTGTTGAAAGAGGTAGCGATTCGTATCATTAATCTGAATAATAAGTTTTATAAAAATGCTCAATTGAGCATTTTTTATGTTTTAGTTACGGTTACTTTAAATTACCAAACCATTTTTTATATAAAGTTTCATACAGGCCGTTCTCTCGGATAATGAGTAGCGCTCGATTGATTCTTTCGCGCAACGGACTGTCTTCTTGCAAGACAAGACCATAATCCTGGTTATCAAATATTTCTCCCACAACCTCAGCCCAATTAGAGCCATTATTAAGCGCATAGTAAATTAAGTCGGGTGAATCAAAAACAACCGCTTCAACTTTATTAGTTCTAAGTTTTTCGTAAGCTTCATCTATTTTAGTTACTAAAACAATTTTTGCGCCCAATCTCTTTAATACAGGTTCACTGGTTGAATCTTTTACTGTTGCCACAATTTTTCCTTTCAGGTCGTTTGGCCCCTCAATATGTAGTCGAATTTTTTTTGTTGTGATGAAAGCTGTTAGTTCTCCAATCAAAAGTCCAAGAACGGCCAGGTTTGTTAATTGTCCCAAAGTCAGAATGAGTCTGCCGTACCAAGTGCTTACTCCATAAACAAGCATGCCACCATCTGATCCGATGATCGTACAGAGCGAGAGCCAAATTGCTTGAAAAATTCCAGGTATATATGTTGGAGTAAAGGAACCGCTGAATCGCTCACCAAACCAAAGGACGTTGCCAAAAATGAAAATAATCAACAAAAGTACAAGTAGTGGTTTTATAAGTTGTTTGTAACCTTGAAAAATAAATGTTCTGATAGTGCTAGCAAAATCAATTTTAGTTCTATTTTTTGATAATAAAATATGTAAGCCAGCCTGAAATGTTGGATGAGAAAAGTCGATGACTTCTTCACGTTGTTCATTGATTGTCATGGCGGCGAGACCGACGTCTGCTTTTTTGGCTGCAACCAGAGGAACAACTTCTTGAAAACTGCATTTTATGTATTCAAACTTAACATTGATTTCTTTAGCAACCATTTCCCATAACTCAATTTCAAAGCCAGAATATTTTCCGTTGGACTCGATAATAAAAGGAATTGTCTGATTAGCAACGACTTTTATTTTTCCTCTTTGTTTACTATTTGCACGGCTTCCTCGTTTTTCTCTGTTAGTAAGATTTGATTTTGCCATATTTTTATTTTGAAAATGTATAGTTTAAAAATACTATGATTGTATTATATATCATTTAGAATGATTACAAAAATTTTGCACAATTGTTTTTCTCTCTTCTATATAGTAGTATGAATATATGAAGAAGTTAATCATTATTTCAATAATTTTAATAGTTGTAATTGTTGGCGCTTGGGGCATAATCCAGGGCTTAGCTTGGCATAAAGTCGCTGAAGCTGAGCGGCAGCATAAACAGGCTATTGAAGATGCCATCAACTCTCATCATGCGGAAGTGACCAATGACGTGGCCTCGTCGGATCCTTTTGGTGACGATGCTAAGGTTTCGATTCTCTTCCTCGGGCTAGATAAACGCGCCGGCCAAGTAGAGGGCCATTGCGATGCTATTCAATTTATTACGATCGATAAAAAGAACAATAAGATTACGATCACGGCTGTACCGCGTGGTACATATTCTCCTTTGCCACCAGGGACAGGAAAACTCGCAACTGATTATTATGTTTCTAATGCTTGCGGTTTGGGTGGCTTGGAATATGGTATAGATCAAATAGAAAAAATTCTGGGCCAAAAAGCAGATTATCTTGTCACGGTTGGTTTTTCGGAGGTGTTAGGAATTTTAAGAAATCTCAACTTGCCAACAACCGAAACTCTCCAATGGCTTCGACTACGCCAGGGCTATGCTATTGGCGAACCACAACGTGCGCGTGATCATTCTACTTTTCTTAAATATTTGCTAACCACATACGTACCGACAGAAAGTTCTCAGATGGATAAAGTTTTGCAATATCTTATTTACAAAACAGTACAAACAGATTTAACTTTTGCTGAAACTCAGATTTTAGTTGAGGCTTTGTCAAAAATGGATTTAGCCAAACACCCAGAACAGATTCAACTTGCTATGCGTCCAGCTTTCGAAGTCCAAGATATCGCTTATATCCCAGAAGAACTTAACGCTTATTTAGATCGTATGCTGGGCGGTGTGAAATGGGCTCTTTCTAAAGAAGATTATTCTGATATTACTGTTGAAGAAAAACAAGCCAAGTTAATTGAAGTTATAGCAGCCAAGAAAGATGATCCTGAATTTATTGCCTGGGCCTTTGATAATAATTTTTGGTTACAAGTTGAGGATAAAGATCAGCGGTTAGCGATTCAATTCGATTTCTTAAAAAAATATATTGCACTTTATGCTGTTAAAGATAAGCGAGAATCAATTATCTTGGATTATATTTTGGAAATGGAAAATCGCGGCGAGTCTGAATGGTTGAATAAGGGCAGGGAATTGCTAGCAAAAGAAATAAACTAGAAAAAGAATATGTTAATCATTTCCGAATTCATGAACAAGGAACATGCACAGTTGGATGAATTGTGGTTGAATGTTTTGCAGGCTTATGAGGATATAGAAAAGGCAGTTAAAGCGTCAGAACTTTTGGATGAGTATAAAAAGATGCTTTTATTACACATGAAACTAGAAGATGATTATTTGTTTCCACGTATTAGCCTCCACTTAGGTTTTGAAGATGATGCGCCGCTCATAGCCCGAGCCCGAGATGATCATAAAATTTTATTAAAATTATTAGCTCTAACAGAAGAAGCATTTTTAGAACAAAATATAGAAAAGACTTTAGTTGCGGGAAATAATTTCAAACAAGCTTCAATAAAACATCATGAGCGTGAAAGTGAGATTCAGTATCCAGTGTCTGATAAGTTCATTTCAGAGGAAGAGTGGCAGGAAATTTTAAAAAGTATTTATTGAAAACGGAACAAAAATAATACCGGAGGCGCTTGGCGTCCTCCGGTTTTTCGCTACTTGGGAGCTTGAGACTGTTGCCTAAAGGCTTGGAACCAGTAGGTCTTTTGCTCGAGTATCTTTTGCTGCCCTCCTGCAGCGTACAGATGCTCCAGAGCTACGAATTCGGCCTGAATGAAAAAGTGCGTTTGGCGCAAGAGCTGCTCGTGTGTGGAAACAGCGGCGCCAAAGACCTTGTCGAGGAGCAGGTTATAGGCGCTCATGCCTATGACTACGGTTTTATTTGGTCCGGCATTTTGCGCCAGCACGAGCTCTTGGATCCGCGCGGCTTCGGCCTTCAAGAGATCCATATACGCCTCGCCGCCAACACTGAGCAGTAGCCGATTCTCGAACTCGTGTACCTGAACTTCCTTCTCGGCATTCACGAAGGAATCACGGAAATCGTACGGACGCTCAGCAAAGGTCTTGGCATGTGCGCCCTCGTGCAGAAAGAGCAGGCCTTTCCAGGTGGGGCTCAATTCCTGAGGGTAGAGCATCAGGACCGAAGGAATCGGGTAATACTCGGCCGCCTGTCCACCGCCCAAGACCCGCTTCCGCAAGTCATCACTGGCAGCAAGATCTTTTGTGGTAACGATCACGAGGGCGATGGGATTGATTTTCCCGGTGGCATTTTCCAGGACTTCGGCACTACCGGCGCTCGTCGGTTTGACGACATAGACGTTTGCAGCTAGGTGTGCCAGAACTGCTTGAGCTTCTGCGTCGTGGGTCTGTCGTACGACTAGCTCAGCGGCGTCGAACCAAGCTTTTTGAATCGCTTTACGTTCGCTCAGATCCTGAGCCTTTTCGTTCAGGTTTTGTTCCGCACTTGGGACTTTGACCTGAGCATCGACAGAAACCAAGGACTTGGGATTTCCAGGCTGCTTACAGGCAAGAACGAGCAACCCCAGCAGGCAGAGATTGATGAGCTTCTTCATGGTAAACCTCAAACGTTTGTTTCTGCTCCTAGAACAAGTAAATTTAGCCTGTTTTTTTTATTTTGTCAAGATTATTTTGGAACTCATAGTAAAAGAAATCTTGACTTTGCTTTGAAATCATGAGATTATATTGTCATTCAAATACATATTTTTATGTCTGAAGAAGTAATTCTACGATTCGATAACGTCATATTTCAATATGGCGACAAAAAACCCATCCTTGATGAGGTTAGTTTTAGCGTACGTACTGGTGCCAAGAAAACTCTTATGGGACAAAATGGCGCCGGCAAGAGTACCATCTTCAAATTAATCACTGGCGAACTTAAACCCAATGAAGGTAAGGTCGCGAAAGCTGATAGTACTTCAGTCGCGACAGCGGCACAGGTACTAGACAGACAAGATTCAGATTTAACAGTGGAAAAATATTTTGCTAAAGCCAAAGCTGCTGGTAATCTTCAAAGCAATATTAATAAGGTCATGGAAGCGGTTAATTTAACTGTGCCACTAGATCGTTTGGTTGGTGCTTTGTCTGGCGGTCAGCAAGCGCGCTTGTTACTCGCTTATGCGTTGATTCAAAATCCAGATATTTTATTATTAGATGAACCGACCAATAATTTAGATAAAGAGGGCATTGATCATTTGATTGAATTCTTGATCATGTATCCAAAAACTGTTTTAGTAATTTCTCATGATGCTGATTTTCTAAATTGTTTTACTGAGGGCGTTATTTATTTAGATGTCTTTACTAAGAAAACAGAAATGTATGATGGTGATTATTACACTGTGGTCGCAGATATAGAAAGACGCATCGAGCGCGAAATTAAAAAGAATGCGCAATTAGAGAAATCAATTCAAGACAATAAAGAAAAAGTAAACTTTTTTGCGCATAAAGGTGGTAAGATGCGTAAACTCGCTAGTAAGTTAAAAACAGAAGTGGAAGAAATGGAAGAAAATAAAGTCGATGTGCGTCGAGAAGACAAAACAATTCGTGATTTTAATATTCCAGCGCAAGAAATTGTGGGTGATGTTGTTAAAATAAATTCAATTAAGCTAATTAAAAATCATGAAGCTGAGATTCGTCCAGTGGAAATTTTGCTACGTCAGCGCGATCGTCTTCTAATCTCCGGACCGAATGGTATTGGTAAGAGTACGCTTTTACGATCTTTGATTAGTGGCGAGAATGAAGGCGCAAAAATTCTGGAAGGTACACGCATTGGTTATTACAGTCAGGATTTTGCTACGCTTGATTATGAACAAACTGTTTTTGATTGTTTATCTGCTGCTATGACCGAAGGTACGAGCGTTCAAGGTATGCGTTCAATCGCTGCAGGGTTTTTAATCACCGGCGAACTTATGGGTTTGAAAATTAAACATTTATCAGAAGGCCAAAAAGGCTTATTATCTTTTACTCGTTTAGTTCTCTTGAAACCTGGTTTGCTTGTTCTTGACGAGCCAACTAATCATATTAACTTCCGCCACATCCCAATTATCGCTAAGGCCATCAATAATTACGAAGGCGCAATTATCCTCATCAGCCATATGCCGGACTTTGTTAAAGAGATTAAGTTTGATCAGGAGTTGAATTTGGGGAGTTTGTAAAATACATTTTAGTAAAATAAAATCACTGGGACGTTTCAATCTCAGTGATTTTTTGTAGCTAATTAATGTTGTCGATCTTCGTTGGTATGTTCTGGAGTTGATTCTAGTGAGTCGTTGAACATGCTCCCTCTAAGTGCAGGCTCCATGTATACATTCAGTAAAGTCATCTCCTCAGCACTGAGTTGAATACCTTCATTTTTAGCTTGCGCTAATTTAAGTTTTTCCCAGGTGGCTGTGGCTCTTTTTCTAAGCTCTGCTCTAACTACTCGAAAAAGTTCCTTGTAGCCAATTTCTTCTTCCAATGTTTCCAGATCCCCTTCGGCCATTCTTTGTTCATTTACCTTTATATCATCTTGAAGTTGCTCGTCAGTCCTACGAACGTGAAAAAGTTTAGCTGTTTCTGGGTTTTCGTTTTTAAATCGTTCCGATCTGTTTCGTTTTATCGCTTTTATTGTGTCGATATTGGTAGATTCTTTCATGAAGCGTAGCAATTCTGCAACGCTCATAGCCGCTGCTTCTTTTTTATTGCCAGCGTAGATCGCATTGAATTCAGCTGAGCGAGCATCCATCTCAGCATCGAGAGCGAATGCGGCATCCACGGTCGCTGGTTCTCTTCTTACCACCTCCGGCTCTATTCCTGACTGAACTCTTTTGTCTTCTTGGTGTCTTACTGGGCCTTGTGTGGCCGGCTCTGGTCTGTCAAACATAAATTTTTAGGTTAGTATTTATAATTACGCTTTATAATATTTTATAACAAATGGTAAATTTAGGCAATGTTTGGTGGGGGGGGTCTGTAAAATTACATATTAATGCGAAGTCGCCAATTTAGGCGATTTTTGGTATAATCACTTTAAGCACTAAGTGTATTCATAAATATATTTTATGGCCGTAGAATCCATGCTACAAAATGGCACAGAACAAAAAGACAAAGCACTTCCAGGTGTTACCCTTGAAGAGCTTACAATTTTAAGAAAAGTTTTTGCGAATTTCCCCGCAATTAGAGATGTGGTTTTGTTTGGATCCAGGATAAAAGGCACACATAAAGAAAATTCAGATTTAGATATTCTCTTTAGTGTTGTTGGCAAGAGCCGTTCGCAGATAAATGACATGAAGTTTTGGATTCAAGAGCTGCTGAGTCGCGAAATTGCTTATCCTATGCACGTTAAAGAGAAAAGTGAGATAACGAATCCAATATTACTTCAAACTATTATGAGCGAAGGTGTACGGCTGTAATGTGTTAGACGTTTAATAAAGTAGAAAGATATTTTTTATATGCTCAAAGCCATCATCTTCGACTATGACGGTGTCATCGTTGATTCATTCATCAGCGTGTTTGAGGTTTACAAAAAAATCTGTAAACGTTTTGATGTTGCCTACCCAAAAACATTAGAAGAATTTAGAAAACTATACGGTTATAATTATAAAGAATTACAGAAAAATTTGGGTATTGATGAAAAAGATGCTGATGAGGTTGGAAAAATCTTCAGTGTCGAGATTGTTAAAAAGAAGCATGGAGTTTTCCCTGGTATCGTTAACGTCATAAAAACATTAGCAAATGAATATAAGATTTTTTTAGTTTCAGCTGCAATGAGTGCTGAAATTCTTCCTAGGATAGAAGAATTTGGTTTGAAGAATGTTTTCGAAAAGTTTTATTGTGGTTGGGATCAAAAAATTCACAAAAGTGATTTGATGAAAAATATTTTTTCAGAATACGGTTATTCCGCCAATGAAGTTGTGGCACTTGGTGATCGAGCTATTGACTATGATGCGGCCAAAACCGCTGGTTTTCATGATAATCATCTAATTATGGTAAATTATGGCTGGGGACTAGATAAAAACGCCATTGGCGCGGCTCGAATTGCCGAAACTCCGCAAGACATTTTAGGTTTAATTGCCGAAACCAAATAGAATGAAAAGTTATTACGTTTATATTCTCAAGTGTTCTGACAAAACCCTATACACAGGCATCACTGTTGATTTGCTTCGTCGTCTCAAAGAACACAACAGCTCCAAACTCGGCGCAAAATATACTCGTACCCGCCGACCAGTTAAATTGGTTTACAGTAAATCCTTCAAGAATCGTTCCTTAGCGACAAAAGCTGAAATGATGATTAAGAAAATGACTCGGGCGGAGAAATTACTTCTCGTAAAAGTTAATTCATCCAAAAATAAAAGAACCCCCGGTAGAGACGGAACTCTACAAGGGCTTCTTTCATAGTAAACATTAATATTATAGCGAAACAGAAAAAGATGTCAATTTAAGGAGTAAATTATTTTTTATGCACAGAAATGCGTTTGCACCTAGATTGGACAAATCCGAATTCGAATAGATAAAATGGAAGTATATGAAAAATACAAAAGAACTAACTGTTTTTGAAGGTAAAAGTGTTCGTCGTATTTGGGATGAGAAAAAGGAACTTTGGTATTTTTCTGTTGTAGACGTAATTGCTATTTTAACAGGAAGTATTAACCACAGGTTTATTGGCGTGTATTCAAAAAGCGTTTAATTGATGAAGGGTCCAATGAAACCGTTACAAAATGTAACGGTTTAAGGGTTAAATCGCTAGATGGGAAAATGCGTTTAACTGATATGGCTGACACAGAAACTCTTTTCCGACTTATTCAATCAATCCCATCTCCCAAAGCCGAACCTTTTAAGGTTTGGCTGGCCAAGGTTGGTTATGAAAGAATTGAAGAATTGAATGATCCCGAAAAAGCCCTCGATCGTAGCCGCGAATATTGGCAAAAGATGGGTCGTAGTAAATCTTGGATTCAACAACGCATGATGGGGCAAGAGATTCGAAATAAGCTAACTGATTATTGGCAAAAGAGTGAGGTTCAAAAACAAAATGAATTTGCCATCCTCACAAACATTATCCATGAGGAGTGGACCGATTTAACGATAAATGAGCACAAAAAACTCAAAAATCTCAAAAAGGAAAATTTACGTGATCACATGACTGATGCGGAATTAGTTTTTACTGCTCTGGCAGAATTATCGACGCGACAGATAGCCGAGACAATGCAGTCTACGGGTCTTGAAGAAAACAAGGTCCCAGCAAAACATGGCGGCAAGATTGCAAAAAATGCTCGAGTGGCGCTCGAGTCTAAGACAAAGAGAAAAGTTGTTACAGGTAAAAATTTTTTGTTGTTAGGGAATAATAAAAAGTAACTCACAGTTGACATTCCCAGCGGATATGATTTCCTGTGCTAGTCAAAGGCGGTTTAGGGATTTCACTTCAAAAGATAGCAATATCTTTTGGTGAAATCCTTCAGCCGCTTTTTCATTATGGCTCAAATGCATTATAATTAGATTATATGAAAATTAGTTTAAAATTACTCAAGGCCATTAAGTTTGCCACAAAGACGCATGATGTTTATCAAAAACAAAAAAGAAAGGGCAAGGACATTTCATATATCGTCCATCCGCTGACAACTGGCCTATGTCTTTCCCAAGTTAAGGCTGATGAAGATGTGGTGATCGCTGGAATTTTACATGATACCATCGAAGACAGCGTTGAACATAAAAAAGTTACGCCAGAAATGCTTAAAGAACGTTTTGGCCAAAAGGTTGCTGATTTAGTAGTAAGCGTTACGGAAACCGATAAAAAACTTTCTTGGCCAGAACGAAAAAAGATTGCGCTTAATGACATTGCTTCATTTTCAAAAGAATCAATCTTAGTTAAATCTGCTGACGTTCTTAGTAATAATTATGAGCTTATCGATGATTATGCCAGAGATAAAGATAAAGTATTCGAACGTTTTGATGCTAGCAAGGAAGATAAAATACAAAACACACTGAATGTAATTGCGGCCCTAATTAAGAACTGGCCCGAAAATCCTTTTCGTGAAGATTTAGATTTCGTCGCAGAACAATTTCGATTCATGAATAAATAATTCAATAATATATGGACACATCATTAAAAAATTTCGACATAGTAGTCATTGGCGGCGGAGCCGCGGGTATGGTGACAGCTATTTCTGCGCGCACACACCATCCTGACAAAACAGTTGCTCTTATTGAAAAAAGTGCTGAACTGGGTCGTAAATTATTGGTCAGTGGCGCGGGTCGTTGCAATCTTACCAATCTTCAATTGCAAGATAAACCAGAACAATTTTTTGAAGGCACTGGCAAGGATTTGGCCAAAAAGGTTTTTCAATGTTTTGGTTATGAAAAGATTGTCAGTTTTTTTGCTGACCTTGGTGTTCGCTTGGCTCCAGAGAAAAAAGGCGAACAAAATAAAATTTTTCCTGTAACACAACAGGCAAAAACTGTTTTAAATGCTTTAGAAGCAGAACTTGCTCACGAAAATGTGGCTATCCTGAAAAACATCGAAGTTATTAATATCCAACACAATAAAAAAGCCAATACTTTTCGTTTGCAACTTAAAAAATCTGACGAATCTATCAGCGCCAAATATATTATTTTAACAACTGGTGGTCAAACTTATCCAGCTCTAGGCAGCGATGGATCTGGTTATGAATTAATTAAATCCTTTGATCATAAAATTATTACTCCAATTGTTTCGGCAGTACCATTAGAAGCCAAAAATGCTTTAAGTCAGGTTCTTCAGGGCGTTAAAATGGTGTTGGGCGTCAAGCTATTTTCTAATGATAAATTAATCGTAGAAAATGTGGGCGATGTTATCTTTACTAAGTACGGTCTATCCGGTTCTGCGATTCTTGAACTTAGTCGTGTCGCTTCTGTAGAGCTTAATCGTAATGGAGCAAAAGATTTAATGGTTAAATTAAATTTCTATCCTGGAGAAAAAGTAGCTGACTTGAAAAAATGTTTTGAAAAAATGATTAAGTCACGACCAAATAAAACTGTCGTCGACCTGTTGCGCGGATCATTGCCGTTTAACTTACCGAGTACAATCATAAAATTTCTCGACATTAGTCTCGAAACCAAAGCCAGTGAACTCTCAAAGTCGAAATTAGATTCGCTACTTGCAAGTTTAACTGCTTTTGAAATCAAGGTAACTGCAACTCGCGGCTGGGACGAGGCTGAGTTTACTGCTGGAGGTATTGATGGTTCAGAAATCAAAGCAACCTTGGAATCAAAAAAAGTTCCCGGTTTATATTTCGCTGGTGAAGTGATTGATGTTGATGGTGCCATCGGTGGTTTCAATCTTTCTTGGGCGTGGAGTTCTGGCTACGTCGCCGGAAGGTTGGAGTAATTAGTTTTTATGAGAAAATGTGATACAGTTAATATATGAATAAAAACCTTAAAATAATTAAAGATGCTGTGCTTGAAATGGGCGGCAAGATAGAAGAGTTCGTTCCTGAACGAGGTTGTTTTTATATTAAAGTTCTGGGCAAAAGAATTTTAATTGAAAGTAAAATTTCAATTGTGCGCGAATCATTTGTCAGTAATAGTTTCACTCGTTGTAAAGACATTACCCATAAACTATTAGAATCTTATGGATTACCTACGCCTGACACAAAATGTTTTTACATGAAAACTTTTAATAAGACAAAAGCTATTCAAAAACTGAGCGAACTTACTTACCCAATTATTTTGAAAGATGCGAGTGGCTCAAATAGTATTGGTATTTTCCCATTTATAGAACAACCGCAGGAAGCTTATATGGTCTTGGCTCGAGAATTGCCGCATTATCATAATATGGTGGCGCAGGAAATGGTTTTCGGGAAAGAATATCGCATACTCTTGCTGGGTGAAAAGGTGATTGGCGCGCTAGAAATGACTCCGCCATTTATCGTGGGCGATGGTGTGTCTTCAATTCGAAAAATTATTACCTCAAAACAAAATACCACAGACAGACGAACTGACTTTGATAAAAAGTTAAATCAGATATTGAAAGATCAAAACGTCACGCTTGAAACAATTTTAGCCAAGAAAAAGGTGGTGTTCATCAAAAAAAGTTCTTGTTTGGCTGAAGGAGGAGAAACTAGCGACGTGACAGATAAGGTGCATGCAGATGTTGTAAAAATTTGTGTGGCTGCATCTAAGGCTGTTGGTAAACACTTAGTTGGCATTGATGTTATTTGCGAAAACATCTCAGAAAAACCAAGCAAGAAAAATTTCCATATTCTGGAAATAAATGGCAAGCCAGACTTATATATTCACTATAATCCGACCCACGGCAAGACAAAAAACGTGGTCAAAGACATTGTAAAATTTATGGCCAAAGTGGCTAATCCGTTACCAGCGAAAGATTAGATTTTAGAATGCAAAAGTTCCGAATATTATGAAGAAATGAAAATTTGTTGTAAAAGTCGCTAAAAATAGCGATTTTTTTGATATAAGCATTTTTGTGGGGACAAGTCTAGGGCTGTCTCTGTGAAAACTTGACAAATTTTTAGTTTTATAATAATCTATTCTGAATTTGGTCTTTGACAATTTGCGTTACACAATAACATAGAAATCCACATTATTAGATAGATATATTTTAAGTACGTTTTTTTGATTTTAGAATCTGTCGCAAGACGGATGGTTCGAGGTGCTAGGGGTTGCGGGTGCTAAACGGCTCAACACGGAGGTTTCCACCATGAGCCACAGGTCCCTGTTCCGACTGGTGCTGGTGCTGTTCGCGGCGTTCTTGTTCCCCAACTTCGCCATGGCCGAGGAGGTGCTGAAACCCCTCGCCAGCAAGATCACTACGCCGGTGGGCGACGTGCAGTCGTACGGCGCCACCCAGGTGCCCATGATCACGTTCGGCGCGGACTACGCCGAGATCCACGCCAACGGTGACGCGAAGGTCACCACGGCCGACTCCATCTGGGGGCGGCTCGGGCTGAACATCTCCCTGGTCCTGCAGGACGACTTCAAGGCGCAGGTGCGTGACTACCTTTCGGGGAAGTCGCCGTATCTGCGTGGCGAGCTCGGCATGATCAATGAGATGACCGAAGGATGGACCGACCCGCGGGTGAAGCCCAGGGTCGCA
>Ga0247842_10005098_pt1 | contig 15821 bp, 15 predicted proteins | sample LaCruzMarch2015__3_FD_192411 | JGI IMG/M metagenome (GOLD analysis project Ga0247842, IMG submission 192411) | Freshwater microbial communities from meromictic Lake La Cruz, Castile-La Mancha, Spain - LaCruzMarch2015_19m | ecosystem: Environmental > Aquatic > Freshwater > Lake | place: Spain...
TCCTTTTTTACTTACTAATACTTCGCTCGCATTAAACGGGTCTGTAAGTCACGCAAGCCTGCGCGCCTTTTCGCCCTCTGCTCGCTTGCTCCTACCTTGAATACTTTTTGTAAGGCAACTGTTTTGATATCAAATTCACGTGAGTGTCTGATACCTGCTCTGAGCCAGAATTACTTCTTTTACGCTTAGAACTTTTGTTAGCAAGTAGGTGGCCTATTCCTGCGTGTCGTCTCATGATTTTACCAGTTGAAGTCACTTTGTAGCGCTTCGCTCCGGCTTTGTGTGTTTTCATTTTTGGCATTTTCTTCTCCTTTTCATTATGTGAAAGTGTTAAGTTTTAGAAAGATTATGGCACGCCAAGGCCATATAACTTTCGACTTGTTTACCAATAATAACAAATAAAGCCCAACATGCAAGCATGAATTTTTGGCTTTACACCTGAGCCTGATGCACAAGTCCAAAAAAATACTGAAATTTAGCTAATTTGGACTTGTGCTACGTCTCTCAGGTCTAGTGTCAAATTGGCGAAAAAGCGTGGTTTTCCGCCAATTTTCACTTTTGCAAGGTCGACCACTGCCCCTTAAAAAATGAGCTTTTTAGAGACATGCCGTGGTCTCACCATGTCGTAATAAAAATTTATACCAACGGGCAAGGTAATGTCATATAAAATAGTAAAGAATGGGAAGGACCATGAAAAAATGGTAAAAAGGAGATGATATTATGTCAAAAAACGGTGGCTTGGGTCGCAAAAGAATTGATAATAAAGACAGCAAAGGGCTAGGAAAATGCCCACCGAATTCCAGGGGGGAGCAGTGCGGAAACGGACGCGGACTGACCAAAGGAAATGGCGAGGGGCTTTTTAAAGAGAAAAAAGGCAAACTCAGCAACCCTTATATGACAGAGGAAGAGCTTATCCTTCCTAAAGACGATTTTTAATTTTTAAAGGTTATATTGTGCTAAAATTATTTTTAATAATATTTCTTACCTTAACAGGAATTTTTATAGGCAGGAGCGTTTTTATGCAAAATTTTAAAACCCAAGGCAGTAATCAAGAAAGTAATGTGAATACTCCGAAAACACTTGAAAGTAGGCAGATTTACTTTGCTGGCGGATGCTTCTGGGGCGTAGAGGCTTATTTTTCAAGAATACCTGGGGTCGTGAACACTGTTGCCGGCTATGCGAACGGCAAGAGCGAAATCTCTGGCACCGGCCCAAATTACAATGAGGTTTCAACTGGCCAAACTGGCTTTACTGAGACCGTTTTGGTCCAATATGACCCCAACATAATCTCGCTCAAGGATTTGCTCAACCACTATTTGGATATAGTGGATCCTACAAGCCTGAATAAACAGGGTAATGACATCGGAACCCAGTACAGAAGCGGGGTTTATTACGTGGATGAAAATGATGAAATTATAATAAAAAATGAGATTAAAGAGGAAGAAAAAAGGTACCGACTACCAATAGTAACCGAGGTCAAAAAGCTTGAAAACTTTTACAAGGCGGAAGAGTACCACCAGAAATATTTAGATAAAAACCCTGGAGGGTACTGCCACATAGATTTATCAAAGACTCAAAAGTACAAAAAGCCAAGGGCAGAAGATTTAAAGAAAAATTTGACCTCCCTTCAGTACAAAGTAACTCAGCAAAACGAAACCGAAGCGCCGTTTTCGAGCGAATACGACAAGAATTTTGACGAGGGAATTTATGTTGATATCTCAAGCGGAGAACCGCTGTTTTCATCAAAAGACAAATATGATGCTGGCTGTGGCTGGCCGTCTTTCACCAAACCGATCGACAAAAAAATGATTAAAGAAAAAACGGACAACTCTTTGGGAACACGCCGAATTGAGGTGAGAAGCTTGTTTGGAGATTCACACCTGGGACACGTTTTTGATGACGGACCGAGTAAAGAAGGAGGCAAAAGGTTCTGCATAAACGGTGCTGCACTACGATTCATTCCATTAAAAGACCTACAAGAAAAAGGGTACGGGGAGTATTTAGACTTTTTTGAATAAACCTACTAAACACAGTAGCTATTAAGCTTTACAGGCTTTTGCAAGCACCCTCACCAATTTTAAAACGGAAAATACATTGGTTTTTTAGCTTAACATTTACTTTACAATTAGAATAATTAAAACAGAGGTTAATGGAGAAAATGGAAACATTATTTTTTATATTAAAACTTTGGCTAGTGAGCTTTGTTATTATTTTTCCTATTGCTTTGGTATGGTGCAAAGGTGCTAAAATTGGGGACGAGGGCAACGGGTTCGTAAATAAATAATTTAGACTAGCCGTCAAAATTTTTAAAAATTATCTGTAATCGATGCAAATACGGTTTATTTTATAAAATACCTTTTGTTGAAGGAATTACATCTTTTTTCTTTTCATCAATTGAACACGCAACATTTAGTGCCCTTGCAAAAGATTTGAAAACCGCCTCTATAATATGGTGAGTATCCGAGCCGTCCAGCAATTTTATGTGGATGGTAGACAAGCTCGCTTGGGCGAAACTATTGAAAAAATGCGGCAGTAAAACAGTTTCAAAATCAGAAGTTTTTTCGTCTTTTATCTGAACATCCACCTTGGAAAACGCTCTTCCGCTCAAATCTACAACCGCAAGCGACAAAGATTCGTCCATAGGTAAAATAAAGCTTCCGTACCTTACAATACCTTTTTTATCAGAAAGCGCCTCTTTAAAGGCCTCGCCTAGCGTAAGCGCAACATCTTCAACAATGTGGTGGTTGTCTTTGTCGTGGGAAGTGACATCAACTTTCAAGTCAAACCCGCCGTGAGCGGCAAATTGTTCCAACATGTGGGAGAAAAATTTAATCGGGGTATTTATTTCGCGTTTTCCCGTCCCGTCAATGTTCAATTCGATTTTAACTTCTGTTTCAAGCGTCGCTCTAACTTTACTACTTACTCGCATTTTCCACCTCTTTTATATTCAAAAAACTTTCTAATTCTACCGTCTGATCTAATACTACCATGGCATTTTCAGATTTCAACAGTTCGCTCAACTCCTCGGATTTATCCTGCGGAGGTAAAACCCCTATCCCGCAAACGCACGAGGATTTGGCGCAAATCATATCGTCGACAGTATCACCAAGATAATAAATTTTATTCGTGATGATTTTTTCTTTAACCATTTCTATCCCCAAGGAATCGGGCTTTTGTCTATCCAAGCCTACGTCATCAAGGGTTATTATTGGGTAAAAATATTTCAATACTTCGTTTTTTTCCAAAGTATAGTGAGCTTCTTTTTTCAATCGGCCTGTGAAAATCGCCAAATTATAATTCATAGAAAGTTTTTCAAAAAAGCTTTTCTCGACCAGCATTGCTTCAACGTCTGCAAGCTCCGCGTAATGCGATTGAAAAACACTCACAATATCATCTTTTTCAACTTTTAGTCCTTGTTGTTTCAACAAAAATTCTGTCAAATCCCAATCGTTATTAAGTCCGCCCAATTTTTTTACGGCCGAAAGTTCTTCTTTGCTAACCTCTTTGCCTGAAAAATGAGTAAAAGTCTTTTGCACCGCCACTCTATAAGATTTAGAAGCATCAACTAAAACCCCATCCATGTCAAAAACAATAGTTTGCCTGTTTTTAATTACTTCCAAAACCCTGAGAGTGTTTTCCATCGTCGGAACAGCTATTCTCATTGTGTTTTCAAGCATTGGTGCATGGTTAAAATACCTCACCTTAATTTTGTTCAAAAGGAGTTTGTGGTAAATAAAATCTGCCTTCGCGCCGAAATCGGCACAGACAAAATTGGTGGTTGATGAATAAACTTTAGCACCCAGCTCTTCCAGCCCCGCGGTCAACACTTTTTTCGATTCTTCGACAAGCAAGCGGACATTTTTAAAGTGCTCCACATCTTCTAGTGCAGCCATGCCAGCCTTTACCGTAATTGTCGAAACGTTATACGGACTCAAATATTTTCTCAAGTGTTTGATGTTTTTTGAATCGGAAAGCACATAGCCCAGCCTCAAGCCGGCAAGTGCGAAATCTTTTGAGAAAGAGCGAACGACAAAAACGTTGTCGTAGTCTTTTATCAACCCCAAACTTGAAGCCCCTGAATAGTTGCCGTAAGTTTCGTCAATCAAAATCGCCTTTTGTTTCACATTTTGGACAGTTTCACAAGCTTCGCAAGCTTCAACTACCGATTGGATTACTTCAGCCGAAATGACTTCGCCAGTCGGAGAATTGGGGGTAGTAAGGTGAACTAAATCAACCTTTTCGTCAATATTTTGGATAAATTCTTCAACAGGGAATTCCCACTTTTTACCGTAGGAAATTTCTCGGTAACTCAGTCCGTTAATCTTTGCGTATATTTTGGGCATTATAAAAGACGGCGTTACTGTTAAAACTGTAGAACCGTACTCTAAAAAAGCTCCAAAAATAGCACTAATAGCCTCGTCAGCACCACAAGTAAGGATAACATTATCGATGCCAACCCCGTGAAAATCGGCCAGCTTCTGCAACAATTTTCCGTAATAAGGGTAATACTGAACGTCAGACTGCTCAACACTGCGTAAGACCTCCATCACCTTCACTGACGGCCCAAAATCGTTTTCATTGCTATCTAATTTTAAAAACCCCTCTTCCTCAAAAAGTGGAACAGGATAAGGTTTTAATTCCTGAATAGTTTTTTTTGCTTTCATAATTAAATTATATACCAAAGAAAAGCAAAAAGGGAACGTTAAAATGTATGCTGCAACTTAGTAGCTTAGAAGCAAGGCGATAAAAGGCCTAAATATATTTATCTCCTAGTGAACCCTATAAAAGAGCTATTTGCCGATGGCTTGTCGCCCTGAAGATTTATTCCGTGTCTTTGATAAACAAACTTGTCAAATGAAACATCACTTTTGATTAGATCCGCACATTTTGCATGGTTTTTATCTAGGTAGTTTTCTTTGTACCAGCTTGCAAGCGGAGTGGAAAAGAACGGTACGATGACTCGTTTTGTGATTATTTGAGTCGCAATAAGCACGGCTGCTGCACTGAAACCGATTTTTAGCAATTTTGTGGCTTTTCCGGATGATCCAAGTACTTTTTCTCTTAAAAACGTCGCAATATCTGCTTCTTCGATTTTTTCATTCAGGTGCATTTTTTCAAGTGCCTTAGATATACTCTTTGCCTCTTTTACAGTCTCATCGGTATCCAAGGACTTACCGACGGTTTTATCAAACCACTCGGGAACTTTTTTATCAATCCACATTCCGACTGTAAATTGCAGCGCTACATTCAAAATCCCGTTCATTAAATCAAGCGATGCAACAAAGTTTCTTTTCTCTTCAGGTATTTTATCGTTATGTAAGCTCTGGGTGACGTAGTAATAGCAACCTACTGCATCTTTTGTCAATGCTGAAACCAAGGCCATCTTACCTGCGAATTTTGCGGGGTTTTCCTTTGCAGGAGCATAGATAAATTTGTTCAAAGTTTTACTGTCTAAAATTTTGTCGTTGTAAAGCCTCTGTATTTTTGTCGTGAAGTTCGGGCTAATTATCGGCATAATTATTTCCCTCCCTTGTTTTCAAATGGTTTGAGGGCAGTTTTTCCAACTGGTTTGTTAGTTAATTTTTCAAAGTTTTCTTCCGTCTTATTATCAATTTTTTTGTCTGAAAGACCAGGGAACCATTTTTTCATGATTCTGGGATAAGACCAATTTAAAGCGCCGCAAGCGAAAGGCAGAATTGCCAAAGAAAGTGCAATACCTTGGATTTTGCTGTAAGCTTTGAAGTCACTTTCTGCGCTATTAACCGCATTTGCAGCAATTTGCCCAGCGAACTTTTTCAACTTTTGGGCTTGTTCAATCGTTTCTTGTGCTGAGGCTTTACCTTGCGTCGGAAAGTCTGAGCGAACACCTGCTGTTAAGTTTTTATCCATCCACAATAAGAATTTATCCATTTTTGTATTTAGACGTTCATGCTTGTAGAAATCATCCTCTATTCCCAAAACTTTGAACAAACTTTTTACGGATATTTTTTCTTCGTTTTTGCTTTTTTCATCCACCCAAAGCTCACTCAGCCTTGATATAGTTTTTCTCTCATCTTCGCTGAACCCTTTTTTGGAGATAGAGTCTTTGAAAAGTTTTTCTAGTTTTTTTTCGTCAAGATTTGCAAAAGCTTCTTCTTTTGAACTTTTTTTGATGATATCGAACAGTTCACCAGCTAGGTTGTGGTTTTCCAACATTTCAGCATCAAATTTTTCTTTGTAAAAATTCTTACCTAAAAAAGTACGGAGAGTGCTTTCGTCAATATCCATTCCTATTTCTTTTAGAAATCCGACAGCATTTGTGTTCTTAATATATTTTTTTATAAAATCTGGGTTCAGCTGGTTTTTTTCATTAGGATGTTGCTTAACTTTCAGGTTTTTAATCATAAAGTCCTTCAGCGACAAGTTTCTTAGCCCGGTTTTGAAATTATTTGGATCTAAAATCTTTTGTGCAGCTTTTGCCTGGGTCGCAGAATGAACCCCTTTTATGAACTCCTGAAAATCAGGATACCTTTTTTTAAATGAATTTAAGTCAGCAAAACTGCCGTCGTTGACCAACTCAAAGTATTTTTTGTCTTTTTCTTTAATTTTTGCAAAATGGTTTACAATCCCGTTATATCGGTCTTTGAGAAAATCTGAAGGAGGCTTTGCCTCCATGTTGAATTTTTGCAATTTCCCCTGGGCTGCCATTTTATTGAACGCAGCAGTAACCGGCATGTTTATTCCGAGGCCAGTTGCTGTAGCAATTACAGCGGATATTGGTTGCCTTAGTGCTGAATATTTCTTTGTTTTTTCGTCCTGCTTAGATAGAGGATTGTAGGCTATAAAGATTGGTGCTACTAAAGCTGTTCCAACTCCAATAAAGATAATATTTTGAGCCTCTCCTGCCGTGCCTGACAATCTAGCGAGAGCCTTGTGCTTCCTAATAAAAATATCCCATACTAAATTCTGTTGTTGTGGGCTGAGCCCGCCTTTAAAGCTCGGGGTTTTAGTAACCTTAACGGCAGAATGCCAATTGTTTGGCATAATTTTTTGCGGATAATTTGATTTTATGGTCTGTATACGGCTCATAAACTCATTTCTGATGTCATGCAATCTACACACTCATGATAAAACACATGATTGTTTTTTTTGACAGCTGTCGACATTTTTTTCATTTTTGTTACAATCGAAACTTCTAAATCAGAAAACATCATAACAGAATGCACTTTAGAGGAAAGAGTAAAACCCGCAAATATTAAGTGTTTAAAGGACATTTGTACTTTTTAAAGCCACTTTTTAAATTTAATGATAAAATTAAACAATGAAAAATTTATTATTTTTAATTTTGTTTTTTTTAACAGCGCAGACTGAGTGTTTTGCGTTAGAAATCGTCTACCCGAAGAAAAGCCCTAGTATAATCAATGCGCCCTCGTCTTTTTTCATCGGCTCGACAAAATCAGCGGAAGTGCTTAAAATAAACGGTCTTGAGGTTAAGATTCACGAGAATGGCGCATTTGCACAACTTGTGCCATTGAGCATCGGCAAAAACGAGTTTCAGATTACGTCTGGCGCGGAAATTTTGAACTTTACGATTGAAAGACCGCAGCCACAGCCTTCAACTAAAAGCTACACTGCGCCTATACTTATAGAATATCCACCAATGGGCAACTTTTGGGTTAAAACAGACGGGGTTCCGCTTCGTACGACCCCGATAGATTCAGGGATAAACAGGATGTCGCATTTGCCAAAAGGCATGCCTTTGACTATAAAAGGCGAAAAACAGGGTTTTTACAGAGTGTTCTTGAATGCCACTACTTTCGGATGGATTGACAAATCAAACGTCGAAAATATCGGGAATATCGAAGAGCTCCAAAGCGGGCCCGTAGCGCTCAAGCGGGCGAAATGCAGGATGACCAGAGAGTTTTATATATACGAATTTGACTTTGAGCAAAAAGTACCTTTTGCGATACGAGAGGAAAGCGGTTTAGTTCAAGGCTTCAAGTCTGGGCTGACTCTTGATTTTTTCAACGTAAAATCGCGCGAAGACAATACTTTAACGATGAACATTCCTATTCAAAAGCTTATGGGTTACGAAGGGGTTTTTCAGGATAATAAATATATTTTAAAAGTAAGAAGGCCGGTAATTATAGATTGTAACAAGCCACTAAAAAACATTAAGATTGTGGTGGACGCGGGGCATGGTGGCAATGAAGTCGGAGCAATCGGTTGTTGCGGGGATATGGAAAAAGACATAAACCTTGAGATAGCAAAACAGCTTCAAACTGAGCTTGATAAAAGGGGGGCAAAAGTTGTTATGACCAGAGAGCAGGACGTTGACGTTTCGCTTTCGGATAGGGTAAAATTTGCAAAGGATAGCGGGGCTGATTTATTACTGAGCATCCACGCAAACGCACTGCCAGACGGTGCCGACCCGAATAAAAATAGGGGTACGAGCGTTTATTACTACCACAACCAGGCAAAGCCCCTTGCTGACAGTATCTTGAATTCAATGACCACGCAACTTTGCACCCAAAATGACAAGGTAAGACAGGGAAGCCTCGCGCTAGTGAGACCAACAAGCTCGGTGAGTGTCTTAATCGAGGTGGCTTACATGATAAACCCTGATGATTACGCATTGCTGACGGATAAATGCTTTCAAGTTAACTGTGCAAAAGCCATTGCTGACGGAGTTGAAGAATACATTTTAAATATTTCACCTTATAGTAGCAAATAATTTTATGTTCGGATTTTAAATAAAAATGAAAATAAATAATAAGGAAAAAATACATAAACTACCTTTCAAGTCACAAGGGCTCTATAACTTGACGGCTCAAATTCAAGAAAACACCATACTTAATCGCGGCTTGCTTGACCTTGGTGGCTGCGCTATTCCTCACATGATTATGGCAAACAATAAAGATGAGGCAAAGGAAAGAGGCACAATGTCTGCTCTTTACTTTGTGACAGCCTTTGTAGCACCTTTTGTTTTATTGCCGTTTTTTAACAAAAAAGCGCTGTCTCACAATGGAATGGTAAAGAATTTTGAAAACAACGAAAAAAGAATCATTGAAGTTTCAAAAAAATATCTTATAAAAGATGCTGAATTAATGCTTGAGGGATTCAAAAAAACAGCAGAAAAATTAGTAATTGAGGCCGAAAAAAAAGGTAAAAAAATTAATGTTAAAGAGGATTTTAACAATATAATCAATCGATTTAGCGATAAAGAAGAGCTTAAAAACAAATTGCTAAAAACACACGAGCAAGTTCTTTTCTCTGACTTTCTTGCAACCGCATGGATGTGGTGCGCAACCCCATGGATTGCAACAGAAGTGACAAAGGCAAGAACAAAAAGAAGCGGTTTTTCAGCCACTTATGGAATAGCAAGCGAAGAGCAAACAAGAAAAAATGCAGAAAAACACGAAAAGGAAAAAAAGAAAAAACTCCTTATATCCGCTTTAATTGGAACAATCCCTGCTTTATTTTTTCCTAAACTTGTTACAAAAGCTTTAAAAAATGATTTGGCACCTCTTATTAAATCAAAAAATATTTTTGCAAGAGGCTGGGGACATACTCTAAACCTTATCAAAAAAACAGCAGATAACTGGAACTACACCAAAGGAATGTACCCTTCAAAAACCATCTTTGGTGCTATTTGGCTATTGTGCGATTACCCATCTGCTCTTGTCTCCTCAAGAGATAAATACGAAAGAAGAGACAGGGCCGCTAGAAACGCAGCAACATTTGCCGTCTTTTTTGGAGGCGATTTTGCCCTTAATAATATCTTTGGGAGACTATCTGACAAGGTATTAAAAACTCAAATAATGGATAGATCAAAAATCGGGAACAACAAATCAAAATTCTTTAAAAAAATGTTGATGGTTCCAAAGAATTTTACTGAATTAGCAGATTTGAAAGATATCGCACCTAAAACACTAAAAAAAACAAAAAGCGTAGGTGCTGGGCTCTATTGGCTGACACTGTTTGCTAATATGGGATTGCTAGGTTTTGGAATGCCTGCTGTTATGAACAAAATATTAAAAAACAATATAAACAAAGATATGTCGTATCAACAGAACACAAATAAAACTGCTTTTGTGTTTAAAAATCAAAACAAACTCTTTAAAAAATTCGGATTCGCTAAATAATTGATTCTTTAACTTTTTTTAAATCCGTAAGCATCAACCCCCGCGGGGAATTCTCATCCACCGAATGATTTCTCAAAAGATACGACGGGTGAAAAATTGCCATGCTTTTGTATTTTTTCCCGCGAATTTGTGTCTCCAAAATTTCACCCCTGACTTTTGAGATTGGGGTTTTAGTTTTCACAAAAGACTTTAACGCCGTAGCCCCGCAAAACAAAATTATTTCAGGGTCAATAATTTCTATCTGAGAAAGCAAGAAATGCTCGCAAGCTTCTTTTTCAAACGCACTAGGCAATCTGTTTTTTGGCGGACGGCACTTCAGCGTGTTTATTATATAAACATCATTTTTTCTCGACAAACCAGCACTAACCAAAAATTCGTCCAACAATTTTCCGGCCCTTCCCACAAAAGGAACGCCGCATAAATCCTCGTTTTGGCCAGGAGCCTCACCGATTAGAACCACTCTTGCCGTCTCTGGATTTCCATCAGAGAAAACGACCTTCGTTCTCGTCTTCGATAAATCGCACTGGACGCAATTTTCGCATTCAATTTTTAGTTTATTAAGCAAGTTCTGTTTCAAGTTTTATTTCCTCACCAACTAAATCAATTTTATCAGAACTCTTTTCACCTTTAAAAGCCTTGATTCCGATATCATAAGTCCTGCAATATTTTTTTAATTCCTTGATTATCACGTTAGACAAAATAAATACCGCAAACAAATTCGGCACCGCCAAAAATAAGGTCAAGGCGTCGGAAACGTTTATGATACTCTGGAAATTCATCGCCGAACCGATAACGATAAACACGCAATAAATTATCTGGAAAGATTTTGTCTTTGAATCGTCCTGACCGAAAAGAAAATGCCAGCTTTTCAGCCCATAGTAAGACCCGCAAAGCAAAGTCGAAAGCACAAAAAAGCTAACCATAACGGTCAAAAGTATCGGAAAAAAGGAAAACGCACTTCCGAAGGCTTTTGATGTCAATTCGATTCCGGCCAAACCGCCAGCGTTCAAATACTCGCCAGAGACAATTATTACAAATGCAGTTGCCGAACCCACTATCACAGTATCCACAAAGGGCTGTAGCATCGCAATGAAGGCCTGCGCGACAGGTTTGTTGGTTCTAACCGCAGAGAACGCAATCGGGGCCGTTCCAAGACCCGCTTCGTTTGAGAACATCGCTCTTCTGAATCCCCAGAACATACATGCGAAAACCCCGCCCTGTAGGGCTTGAGGCTTAAATGCTTCTCTCAATATCAACGCGATGGTTGCAGGAACGTGTTGGATGTTGATTAAACATACCGTAAGTGCCGTTAATACGTACAATGTACACATAACCGGGGTGACCTTTTCGGTGAATTTCCCGATTGATTTAATCCCGCCTATTATGGTAAACCAGATGATTAAAGCAACGATGAGCCCCAAAACCCAGCTGTTGTGATAAAACACACTCGAATGGCCACCGGTGACTTCGGTGATTTGGGCGGTCATAGCGTTGATTTGGAACAGATTCCATCCGCCAATCATGGCAAAAACGCAGCACACGGCGTAAATTTTCGCCAAATGGGGAGCGATTTTACTCAAATACTTGCCTTTTAAGCCAGCCAAAATATAATACATCGGCCCGCCCGCTACGGTGCCGTTTTTGTTGATTTTTCTGAGCTTAACACCCAATAGGACTTCCGCGAATTTTAATGCCATGGAGAAAAACCCAGCAATTATCATCCAAAACATAACCCCAGGCCCCGCAAGCGATATTGCGGCAGCAGCTCCGGCGACGTTTCCGATTCCCGCCGATGCCGAAATGGTAGCGGTCAGTGCTTGGAAAGACGAGACTTCACCTTGTTTTTTTCTTTTTGAGTCGTCAGGGTGCTTGTATTTTCTGGTGATGAGATTGTAGGCGTGTTTGAACCCCCAAACCCCTATGAATCGTGTTCTAAGGGTGAAATAGAAGGCTGCGAACATTAGGAGTGCGACCAAAAACTCGATTTTGACCCCACCGATGGTGATGTGGCAAAAAATAACTGCTGAAATCTTGTCGGCGACTGGGGATAAAAAGTTGTCTATGGCTGTGTCTAAACTCAAAATTCTTTTTCCTTCTTAATAAATTATACTATGAATAAGTTAAAGGTGAAAATAAATTGGCACTTTCGCATAAAACCCTGTTCTAAAAGTTTTTTTATTCTTTTTTACAAAAAAGAAAACGGAACCTCTCTTGCAGAAATTTATCAAATCATACCTAAACCGCCTTATCAGTCGAAGGATTTGCAAAATCGTTTGACTGATAAGGCGGAACCCCTAACAGTCGAGGCGCAGAAAGGAACCATATTTTATGATATTGCCCACGCAGCATTATCGCTTGAAGCTGGTGGGTTAGGGAACCCACCCTACTTTTCTTTTTACCGCCGTTTAAGTCGAAGGATTTTTGTAAGAAAATCGTTTGAGTTAAATGGCGGAACCCCTTACAATATTGGTGCATAAATGCACCCTACTTATAATTAGAATCCACCCACGACGGAACATTACAGATTGTAAATACAAATTTTAAATCGTCAAAACACTGTCAGAATAAGCAATAGGATAGGATAGGACTGAAAGACCACTAGCAAAAAATATTTTTACGAACGTTCACACACTATCAGTTAATCGAAAGGAAATAAAAATGAGTATACAAAAAACAAATAACCAGCCGTCTTTCACGTCAGAAGTATTTTTAACAAAAGGACTTAAAAAAGTATTGAATAAACAAAAAACAAACTTGAACAGAGAGGCTATAATAAATCTTACAAAAACTATCGAAAATGACGGACTAAAAAGAAAGTATAACTTCGGGTATTTTACAGGAGATCGAGAAGGGAAAAACTTCTTACACGGGTCGCTAGTTGACATATACAAAAGATTAACAATTCAAATAAGTGAAACTATTGAACATATGGGCAAAAAAGGCGAAGCGAAAATTAACCGCAAAAGTACGACTAAATTAGATAATTTATACTTTTCAAATAGCGAAATGTTAAATGAAGAAGTAGATAATGCAAATTATTCTTTTGAAAATGCAACCAAAGTAGTTAAAGCTAACATTAACAAACAAATTGCAAAAGAAAAAGAAGCTAAAATTGCAGAAAAAACCAAAGAGGCAATAAAAAACATTGGCAAAAAATCAAAAATAAACCCTTGGTTGTAAAACAAAGACCTCGTATAGTGTGATGAATAATAGATAATTATCGTAAGACAAAAATCTTAATAAAGCGGGCAAAATTCTTTCAGAATTTTGCCCGCTTTATTAAGATTTTTGTCATCTCTTGAATGAGATTGCCACGTCAAAACTGCGTTTCTCCTCGCAATGACACATCTCTAAGGCTCCTACTTCGCCAAGAGCTCTGTCACTTAATATTTGAGTATGTCCACGCATCAAAGCTTGGGCTTTCAGCGATTTTCATTTCGCGCTTTTCGCCGCCAGCTGTTGAATCGTCATGAGCGATTGGTTTATACAATCTGTTATAGTACTCAATAACCATTCTGTCAGAGTTGAAGTAAGCTTCTGAAGTTCTGATTGCTTGACGCATCAATCTTTCCCACTCTTCTGTATTATCGTAGTAGGTAGGAATGATTTCGTTTTCAATGATGTTCATAACGCTTTCGTGGTCTTTCCAGTGTCTTTCTTCCCACGGCATTTCATCATCCAAACCAGGGTATTCAACAGTGTAACCGTTGATTCCGTTGAATGTTCCTTCAACAGTCCAGCCGTCATAAATTGACAAGTGCAAAGCACCGTTCATGTTAGCAGACATTCCTGAAGTACCAGAAGCTTCGAACGGTCTCAAAGGAGTGTTCAACCAGATGTCAGAACCTTTTTTAAGTTTTGCACTCAACTCAAGTTCGTAACCAGGTAGAACAACGACATTTTTCAATGAATGAGAACGGCTCAATATTTTGTTGAACATTTCGCGTCCCATAACGTCATCCGGGTGGAATTTACCGGCAAAAATTATTTGGATTTTATTGGCATCCAACAATTTGTTCAATCTGTCTTTGTCCATTAAAATTAGCCAAGCACGTTTGTAATCAGCAAATCTTCTGGCCCAAGTGATTGTCAAAACGTCAGGATCAAATCTTTTTCCTGCAGTGTCAGCAATGTACTTAAACAATTCAACTTTCATTTCACGTTTAGCTTTCAACAAATCGCCAGGGACTTTAGCATCAGCGATTCTGTCGTCTTGCCAGTAGTGAACGTTTACAGCGTTGGTAATAGCTCTAATCGGACATTTTCCTTCAACCCATTCCCACATTTTGTTAGCTACAAGCCCGTGGAGTTGAGAAACAGCGTTTGCAATTCGGCTAAGTCTAAGAGCAGCAACCGTCAAGGAGAAGTTTTCTCCGCCCAGATTTACGGCTTGTTCTCTTGAACAACCAGCAAAGAATCCGCCTTGTAATAATGTGTCAACCCAGTGAACTTCGTTTCCTGCAGCTACTGGAGTGTGAGTTGTAAATACAGTTTTTCTTTTAACTTGCTCTACGTCGCCGTTGAACTGTTTCAACAATTCGAAAGCCGCAGGAAGTGCGTGGCCTTCGTTCATGTGAACAACATCAAAGTTGTAATTTACAGCTTGCAATATTCTGATACCGGCAACACCAAGAACAGCTTCTTGGGCGATTCTGATTTTTTCGTCACCGTCGTAGAGTTTGTAAGAAATACTTCTTGCCCACTCGCTGTTTCCTTCGATGTCTGTTGTCAAAAGATAAACAGGACAAGTTCCGAACAACTGAGGCTCTACTCTGAAAGCTTTTACTTTAACTTTTTCGCCGAAAGATTCGATTTCGGTGTATATTCCTAAATCCGTTAGGAAATCGTAATATTTTCTGATATAGGCAACTTCTACCTGACCTGCATGGTCTATCCTTTGGTCGTAATAACCGTAAGACCACAACATGGTGACTCCAACAATCGGCAATTGCAAATAACCCGCAGATTGCATGTGAGAACCCGCCAAGAAACCTAAGCCTCCTGAATATGTGCACAGGGATTGGTCCATTGCTATTTCCATTGAAAAATAAGCTACATTTGGTAATGACATAATTTTTATACCTTCTTTTCTATTAACTACTTTACACTTTGTTCTACATAATTTTATATTATCTTGTTTTGAAAATCTTTTCAACTCGCGTCAAAAGAAATCCTAAATATACTTATATCAGAAAAATGGCATAATTTCAATAAAGCTTGCTTTTTTGAAGCATTATTTTTTTTAAAAATCTTTAAAACCGCCGTAGAGGTTGAAATTTGCACTATTAAGTTTCATGAAGAATAACGCAAGGGAAATCAAACTTTGGCTTTTTTAAAAAACCCCCACTCCAAAGTCCTAATTCTTTGTAATTAATTGGCCAAAATAATATCGACTATTTCATCTGGCGCAATGCAAAGACAGTCAAGCGTTTCACAGGTAGTTTGACGTCTTTCCCAGAGGCATGGTTTCAGGTCACAATTTTTCGTACTTTGGATAGGAATCACCTCAGGCGAATTCGGGATTAATTTTTTGTAGTCTGTAGGCCCAAATACAACATAAGTCTTGGTTTTTAACGCTACTGCGATGTGCAACGGAGCTGAATCGGAACAGACAAACTTTTCTGACGCTGCAATGAGCTTCGCCAAATCCATAAGGCTTTTTGTTTTGCCGTAATAGTCTGTAAAACGTGGATTCTC
>Ga0247842_10005100_pt1 | contig 15818 bp, 15 predicted proteins | sample LaCruzMarch2015__3_FD_192411 | JGI IMG/M metagenome (GOLD analysis project Ga0247842, IMG submission 192411) | Freshwater microbial communities from meromictic Lake La Cruz, Castile-La Mancha, Spain - LaCruzMarch2015_19m | ecosystem: Environmental > Aquatic > Freshwater > Lake | place: Spain...
CTGGGTCGACTGGCCAAGCACGGCGAGGATTTCTTCGGTCTTTTCAACATGCTCGGCCTCTGTCATCGCCTGTATATCTCGCGTTTTTACAGCCTGCAGACTTTGGCCGAGCTATATTCGGCCATCACGGGCATTGAAACGACTGCGGTTAAGCTTAAACAAGCCAGCGCACGCATGTGGGATGCCTGGCTCGAACTCAACCGCCAGGCCGGCTACACGCGCCGCGACGATGAACCTCCGCATATATGGTTCAAACCTCTTAAAAGCCCCGGTCATGAATACAGGCTGTGCGATTACGGCCTAAAGAATCAGCTGTCCCGCGGGGACATCACCGACTATCTTAATGAGTATTACAGCGAAAGGGAATTACAGGAGTAAACTATGAGTGAGAAATCAAACGGGATAAAAGGCCATGATTATATCGTATCGTGGAGCGGAGGTAAGGACAGCTGCATGGCGCTCTACGAGGCGTTGCGCCTGGGCCACAAAGTTACGCACCTTGTTAACTTTATCTCGAACGATGACAAGAGAGTAAGGTTTCACGGCACCAATGCCGACCTGATCAAGCAACAGGGCGCCGCCATGGGGATAAAGGTTGCGCAGTATGAGACGACCTGGGACGGCTATGAGCGTGACTTTAAGGCCGGGGTGCGGGGACTTCTGCCTACCGGCGTAAAAGGTATGATATTCGGCGACATCTACCTGGATGTCCACAGGGAGTGGGTTGAGCGGGTATGCGGCGAGATAGGTATCGAGGCCCTGGAGCCCCTCTGGGGCCGGCCCACCGGTGAATTGCTCGATCAATTTATCGAGCTCGGCTTTGAGGCGGTCATAGTAGGCTTAAATTCCAAGCACATGGATGAAAAATGGGTGGGCAGGTATGTGGATAGTGCCTTCCGTGATTATCTCAAACAGAACAACATCGATCCCTGCGGTGAAAACGGTGAATACCATACGGCGGTGATAAACGGTCCCCTTTTCTCTCGAAGATTATTGTTATCCACAGGCAGCGTGATATCAAAAAATGAATACCGGCTGCTGGATATAAAGGACGTCAGGCTGGAGGGCGCTGCCCCTTAACCATTTGAGATGCTTTGACGTAGCATTCAAACGGTTACAATCTTGTAAGATTTACTCTTGAAGTACGCCAGGGCGCTGAGAGATGCAAAGACGATGAAAAGTACGATTAACACAAGCACCAGTGCCTGGTTCATGTCCCCGTCCTGGACGGCAAAATAAATTGTCACCGGGATAGTGGCTGTCTTACCCGGTATATATCCGGCCAGCATCAGAGTTGCGCCGAACTCGCCTATCGCCCGGGCAAAAGCCATGACGGCGCCGGCCGCCACGCCGGGCCAGGCCAGCGGTAGCGTAATCCGCCAGAAAGTCCTCCATTCACTGGCCCCAAGCGTACGCGCAGCATTCTCCACGCTTATGTCAACCTGCTCAAAAGCGCCTCGCGCGTTCATATACATCAACGGAAAAGATACTACCGTTGCAGTTATAACCGTTGCCGGCCACGAAAAAACCACAGTCGTTCCAAACAGCAACAGTAACTGCCCGATGGGACCATTCTTGCCGAACAGCATCAGCAAGCCCAGGCCCACCACGGTCGGCGGCAAAACGAGAGGCAGAATCAGGATCCCGTCGATGAAGTTCCTTAGCCTTCCCTCATACCTTGCCATCCAGCGGGCGACAGCTATACCTGTAAAAAAGGTGATTATAGTGGCTGTAAAAACAGTCGCTAAAGAGATCCACAGCGGTGAAAGCAATGCCTCTATCATCTACACTAACCGATGGCTTAATGAACCATAACGTCTAACGCCCGACCACAGTAAAGCCATATTTATCGAATATGAAGCCCGCCTGGTCGCTGAATAAAAATTCCTCATAGGCTGAGGCGGCAGTCATGTCCTTTCCCGTATTTATAACAGCCACGGGATAGACCACTTTTTTATTGATATCGTCCGGCGCGTCAGCCACGACTTTAACGTTCTTCGAAATCTTAGCATCCGTCGTAAATACAACACCGGCGTCAACGTTGGAGCTTTCAACATACTGCAACACCTGCCTCACATTACCGGCGAGCACCAGCTTGGGCTTCAACGCTTCCATGATTCCGTATTCATTGAAAATATCACGGGCATACTGGCCGGCCGGCACCGAATCAGGATCGCCTATTGCGATTTTTTTCACCGCATCTCCGATAAGGTCATTGAAACTCTTGATTCCCAGAGTGCTGTCGCCCGGCACGATCAGTACTACTTTGTTACACAGCAAGTCCTTCCGCGTATTATCTACTATCAGTTTTTTACTCTGAAGCGCATCCATCTGCTTGGGGGATGCCGAAATAAATACGTCCACCGGAGCGCCGTTCTCAATCTGCTGCTGCAAAGTCCCCGATGCTGCGAAATTGCCGGTGACTATTATGCCAGGATTCTCCTTTTGATAGAGAGCGTTGATCTCGCCTACGGCATCGGTGAGGCTGCCAGCTGCAGATACATTCACCGTGGCAGCCGATGTTGAACATCCGTGACATAAAAAGACACTTATCAGCAGCACTAATGAAATGATTACAGCGTACCGCGAATTCATTATTGATCTTCTCTTTCAGCCTCCGCTAACCAGGCGATACAATTTCACCGAGTCGTTATCCTTGAGCACCGTGGCATTCCAGACCGGCTCCTCGTTTATATGTACGATAACGGCCTTTTGCAGGTAGGCTGGCAGCTTGAGAAAGTTCAGCAGGTCACGCACCGTGCATTTATCGGCCACCTCGACCGTGGAATCGCTGGCATAACCTTCTATTTTGATAAACTTGCTGTAGCTGAGATTTATTTTCATAGTCTACCCCTGTTTTACCCTCAACTTGATAACCCGCCAATATCCCGGCATTGCCTACTTCCTCTTCACAATGCCCATTGAGATCTGGAGCAGTATTCCAAAGCCGTTGAAGAGCTGCTGGTTGCCCACCAGCTTCAGATCGTAGTTGTTCATGGCCACCTGCATCCCCGTGGCACCACCCAGGGCCAGTGTCTTGAACCCTATGTCGGCGCTCTCGAAGACAAGCGCCATGTCGTAATCCTTGAGGACCGTGTCAGACGAGTATTTCCCGTCCCTGAATATGTAGCGCCTGCCCTGCTTGCCATCCTTGGTCATGATCGCGTAGGTGCAGTTCAGTGGGCTGATCAACTCCTTGAAGGACTTGTTGGTTTTGGCCGTGAGGCCCATCATAAAACCAATAACCGCCAGCAACATCGAAAACAACATATCACAAACACCTCCGGATTTGATTCATGTAAAAAGATACCCGGGATAGAGTTTCTTCAAACTCACCAGCGACATAACCTCCTCATTCACCGGGTTATTGAAGACGGCCTGGGGTGTGCCGGACTGTATAATCCTCCCATCCGAGTACACCATAACCCTGTCAGCCAGTGAAAACACCTCGAGGACGTTGTGCGTGACGAGTATCGCGGGTATGCGGAATTCCTGCTTGACCACATTTACCAGGCACCCGCGCATCTCCATGCGAAGCTGATCATCCAGAGATGAGAAAGGCTCGTCCAGCAATAGCACTTGCGGATTGCGAATAAGAGCCCGTGCCAGTGCTACTCTCTGTTTTTGACCACCGGATATCTCGTGCGGGTACCTGTCCCTGTAACCGACCAGTCGGAAAAGTTGCATCATGTCCATGGCTTTCTTCCTGGCCTGGCTCCCAGTAATATTGCCTACCCCAAACAGGATATTTTTCTCCACTGTCATGTGAGGAAAGAGCGCCAGGTCCTGGAACACGTAGCCGACCGACCTCTGCTGCGGGGCAAGATCGATTCTTGTATCTTTGTCGTACAGCACTCTGCCGTTCAATTTTATGTGCCCGTCGCCCTGCGCAGCTATTCCTGCGATGGTGCGCAAGGTCATGCTCTTGCCGGAACCCGAATGCCCGAAGAGCACCACCAGCTCGTTGTCCATGATCCACCCCACATCGAGGGTAAATCCATCAAGGTGAGTGATTATCCTCAAATCCAGGCTCACAGCGATGCTCCTGCCATAGTGCGGTTGCTCAAATTGAGGGCGCCGGTCCTCGCTTCGATACGGTTCAGTATGTTAACTGCATTTTCATAGCGTATCTTGATCCTGCGGGCCGTTTCCGGCTTATCACCATACCTGTCCCAGGCCTTACCGAAACGTTCCGGCAAAGTTACTACTCTGTCTACGCTGACCAGTTTGTCCGCCAGGTACAACACCTCTGCCGCAGTTACCTCCTCACCTGAGCCGGGGACAATATCCATGTGAGTCTCGATAAGCGCAGCAACCTCGCTGTATCCCATCTCATGTACCATGCGTGCCGACCGCACCGCGTGGTCAGACCTCCCTTTGGCCAGGTCGTGCAGGAGCGCAGCAGACAGCAAAATGTCTCTGTCTATATTAAAACCGTGCCGGCTCATCTCGTCCGCTATTAACAGCGCAACTTCCGCCACAGCCCTGCAGTGATCGATCACGGTGTCCGGTACCGCATGTATTTCCTTCAATATGACTTCACACTCGGCAGCGGTTGGAACATCCATTTTCTGCAGCCTTTTCTTCAGATTGGCGTAATCCCCGGGCGTGTCCATATCAAGCAAGATATTGCCGTCCGGAACCGGCACGGGAAGAATATCAGCTTTGTGAAGGTTTAATATACCGCCCAACCCACCATTACCATGATAATTCATAATTGCCCTGGCAAACCGGGCTGCGATCAGTGGGGGGTGCCCGCGCCTGCCGTCGAATACAGGTACCAGTATTTTACCCCGGTGGCGGTCATAGCTCTCCCCCATAAATCTAATAGTCTCTGCTCTCACCAGCGGTACATCGGCAGGCATTAAGAAAAACGCCCCGGTTGATGGACCCAGGCTTTTCACCGCTGCCTGCACGGAGGAGAACATACCCTCTTCGTAACGGTCGTTAATTATTACTTTTACGCCCAGCCTTTCGAGTACCGGAACTAATATCTCCCTGCAGTAGCCTACAACAACGCGAACGTCGAATATCCCGGTGCCTCTGAACGACGTGATTATCCGCTCGATGACCGGCTGCCCGCCCAGGTCGAGCAGCGGTTTGAACTGCCCCATCCTCTCGGAGTACCCCGCCGCCAGGATTACTGCCGTGATGTCAGGCTTTTCCATTTTCTCTTCTGTGCCCTCACCTCTATCATTTCCCCCACGATGCTCACAGCTATCTCGGCAGGAGTCTCGGTTTCGATTTTCAGGCCGATGGGGCAACGCACTTTCTCCAGCTGCTCGGCATTGAACCCGTCCGACAACAGCGCTTTATATATGGCGTCCCGTTTGCGGTTGCTGCCTATCATGCCGATGTAGCCGGCCTTTGAACGCAGGGCCTGCTCCAGCACAACCTTGTCGTAAAGATGGCCACGCGTCACAATAACCACATAACTGTCATCATCCAGCTTAAGATCTGCAAAACAGTTATCAAACGATTTGAGTACAACGACCTCGGCGGGTTGACCGAACCTCTCCCGGTTGGCGTACTCGGCGCGGTCGTCCAGCACAACGGTCATGAACCCCACCCGGGCTGCCAGGTCGTTGACCTCCCGGGATATATGCCCGGCGCCGAAAAGATAGAGTACGCCGGTATTAAGCACTAAATCGATCCAGAACTGGCGGCCTTCGATATCCACCAACGCGGGCCCGGCCAGACCCCAGATAGTATCCGTCAACCTGCCCGATAATCCGGCCGACCCATCCGAGCCCGTAGCACAGGTGCTGCCTGGAATTAGCACGCTACGTTCCAGCGGACCGGGGCCGTTATCGACGGAAGGCAGCGTGGTGACCATGAAGCTCCTGTGGTTATGCCTCCTGCTGTTCAATAAACGGGCAAAGGTTTCGGAAGTTTCCCTGTCGGCAGGCAGATGCTCAACCAGTAACTCAAGCTTGCCCCCGCATACCATGCCCGCCGTGGTCAGGTCATCCCCCGTCATATCGAAAAAAAGCCTGGCGAAGCCTTTTTCACGGAACAGGTCAACAGCCTTTTTCATGGCGGCCGCCTCTATCAGCCCGCCGCCTACCGTGCCTTCTATACCACCGTCTCTGCGAATAACCATAGTGGTGCCCAGATGGCGCGGACCGGATCCCTTTACGCTGATGACCCTGGCCAGCACCAGATCTTCACCCCGTCCCAGCAGGTCGGCGATAATGTCCAGGAGATCAGTCATGCATCACTTTCCGGCACAGGCAAGGATCGATCTTTTTACCAGTGTCCTGGCTATCGCCACCATGTATTTGTTGTGCTCGAGCGGTTTGGCTTCGGCCACAGCAGCCACGCCGGCCTCATCCGCAGCCGCCTCGTCGATAACGCGGCCCGTTATGACCTGCTCCGCCTTGCCTGCCCTGTAAGGAATAACGTGGACGGCGTTGAGGCATATCCTTGCCGCCGAAACCTTGCCGTCCTTGCGGGTGATCATGACCGCGCAATTGACAATTGGGAAGTCGATGGACCGGCGCAGGGCGAATTTGAGGAATGCGCTGGAGGACCCTGCTGCGGGCTCGGGCACCTGTATCCCGGTAACGATCTCGTCGGTCTTGAGCACCGTGGTTTTAACAGGCTTGACCTCAAAGAATTTTTCCGCGTCTATTGTCCGGCTCGAGGTCACGATTTTAGCGTCCAGGGCAACCAGTGCCGGAGCAGTGTCGCTGGGATGGACTGCGAAACAGCCGCCGGAAACGCTGCCGCCGAAAATAGAATGGTAGCGGTTATCGCCCTTGATGGCGTAGCACCTGCCACCCTTTTTCCTCAGGCAGGAGAACCTGTTGTTCTGGTTGCGGTAATACCAGCACCTGATGTCCTGGCATATATTGCCCCCGATGGTCCCCATATTTCTCAGGTGCGGCGAGGCAGTTCTGCCCGCAGCCTGGGCCAGGGCAGTATATTTTGACCTGATGACGGCACTGTCGGCGATATCGGCAAGCAGGGTCAGCGCACCTATCGTTAGCATGCCGCCAGACTCCTTTATGTCACTCAACCCCTGAATAGTCTTGATGTTTATCAGCGCTTCCGGGTAAGCCGGCAATATGGAGTCCTTCATTTTGCCCAGCACATCTGTGCCTCCGGCAATAACGACAGCCCTCTCACCGTAACGACCCATGAGCGATACAGCCTCGTCTACACTATATGCATTGAAATGTTTAAATTCCTTCACGTTAACCCCCTTGCCTTATTTTGCCGACCGCAGCTTGCCGGCGGCTTCCTTTACAGCTATGGGATGCTGCGGGTAAGTGCTGCACCGGCACAGGTTGCCCGATAGGGCCTCAACAATCTCCTCCTCGGTCGGGTCCTGGTTATGGTCGAGCAGCGCCTTGGAGGTTACGACAAATCCGGGCGTGCAGTACCCGCACTGCATGGCGTGGTTGTTCACGTAAGCCTCGATCAGCGGATGCCCATCGGCGGCAATCCCCTCAACGGTCTCCACATTTTTGCCGTCGCATTCGATGGCAAGTATCATGCAGGAGAGTACGGGTTTGCCATCTACGATCATAGTGCATGATCCGCAGGCGCCGCGGTCGCAGAACTGCTTGGCGCCGGTCAGACCGAGTTTATCGTGAATGAGGTAGTACAACGTCCAGCTCGGTTCCACCTGGAAGATGTGCTCGGATTTATTAATAATCAGTCTTATTCGGCCCTCCGCAGTCGGCAGGCTACGTCCCTTGTGCGCCTTGAAAACATGGCCTTTCAGCCCGTCCGACGAATCGTAGGTTTCCCCGCAATAGGGACAAACATAATTTTTAATTTCCCTGTTCAAGTTCTCGCCCTCCTCAATCGAAGCGTTAATTTTCAGCTATATCTTCCCCAGCGCCTTCAATATTTTGGCGGGGGTGATGGGGAAGTCGTAAATCCATTTGCCGATGGCGTTATAGACAGCCGGCGCAAGCAAGCTCGGCACCACCGTGGCGATGTCCTCGCCGATGCCGACAAGCCCGTAGGGGCCATAACCCAGGCCTGTCTCGACCAGTATGGTGCCGATGGGTCCAAGGTCTTTCATGGTGGCTATCTTATAATCGAGAAGGTTACCGTTGAGTATCACGCCGGTCACGGGGTCATGGACAACTTCCTCGAACTTGGCCCGGCTCACACCCATAATGCTGCCGCCGTACTGCTGTCCCTCGCAGCTCATGCGGTTGATAACCTTGCCCACGTCGTTGACATTGACTATGCGGGTGACGAATATCTCACCTGTCTCGGTGTCCACCTCAATCTCCATAAAGTGTGCCTGGCGGCAGAAATGGGGGCGGGGATTGACCGGGTTGTTTGCGCCATACTGGACATGATAGCTGGAGGCAAAGAGCGGCTCTGACCAGCCGACCCTGGTTCCCAGGAACTCATCGTCGGCGAAAGGCCCGCCCGCGCCGTCCAGCCTGACGAAATCGGCCATGCTCATTTTCCGATCGGGATCGGACTTGGAGAAGATAACGCTGTCCTTGATATCCAGGTCTTCAGGTTTGGTATCGGGAAAAGCGGGCTGGAAGCTGCCGCGCTGTGTCGCTGACGAGGGACTCGTGGCAGATTCGAGTATCTTCTGCTTTAATATCCTGGCTGCGTGGCGCACTGCCCAGCCATTGACCGACATATTGGATGATGAGTCCGGCGTCATCCTGTAGAAACCGCGGTAGACATGTGGATTATAGTTCACATCTTCCAGGCGGAAGCCGAGCTCATCGGCTGCAATCTGGCAATAGGTGCTTTCCGCATCTACGCCGTTATCGGCGCCCATGCCCAGCAGGGCAGCAGTCCCGTCGGTGCGCTCGATGCGGATGGCGAACTCGCTGCTGCCTTTAGAGTCTTCCCACTCGTGCGTCCAGGTGAAGCCGATGCCGTGCATGCGCCCGTTGGGTAATCTCTTCGTGCCCGGCTTATGCCACTTCTCATCCCATTTAATGGCCGCCTTACCCTGGTCGATGCATTCTTTCAGGCTGTCGCGCCCCGGGAATCCGCGCTTCTTTTTCTCTTCCCTGACCCATTCCATATCATGTCCCATGCAGCCGTCGTTCTTCAGGGCCACTTCGGTCGGGTCCATGCCCAGCTCGGCCGCTACCCGGTCTAATACCAGCGTCTGGGTGAGCACGGGCGGGAGCATCTCGCAGCGCGTCGGCACCGTGTGCCCCTTGTTAACCGAGATGGACTTGCTCTGTCCCCTGATATGGGCAATCCTGGTGTTGTCATGCAGGTGCAGCACCGGGCTGAAAACCGGCCAGATGGCATTGACGTGATAAAGACTGGCATCCACAACCGTTATTGTTCCATCATTCTTGAAACCGACCTTAACAAAATACGTCCCTTCGTCCATTGAACCGCCGAAGAAATCCTCCCTGCGGTTGAAGATGTATTTAACCGGCCTGCCGCTACGTTTGGAGGCCAGCGCGGCGCACCACAACGGGCCCAGGTTCCAGTCTATCTGGCACCAGCCGCCGAAGCTGGCGCCCTGGTACGGCGAGTGTATCTCGATCTTGCTCATCGCTATACCGCCGAACCACTCCGAGATACGGCTCTTGGAGAGATGTATGCGCTGGTGCTTCAACCATACCTCGGCGCAGTCGCCGTTCCACTTCCAGACACCGCAGGGACGCTCCGGGCCCACCCACGTATTGGCGGTACGCTTGAAGCTGAACTCCACCACCTTGTCCGCCTCGGCAAATCCCTTCTTGATGTCGCCGTGCGAAAGCTCGTCGTAGACCCCACGGTTGAAGTGGTTGCCGTCGCTGTAGCGCTCCGGGAAACTGAGAGGGGCCGACGGGTCGCTGGCGGCAACCGGGTCGAGGTTGAAGGGGCGCTCTTCCCAGTCGATCTCGATTAAGGAGAGGGCCTGCTCGGCGATGGCCTCGGTCTCGGCCGCCACTGCAGCGCCGACCAGTTCACCCTCCATGTGAGCCACCCCGGATAGAGGCTTGTCCGGCTCGCCGAAGAAAACGGCGTTTCTACCGATAATGTACGCCTCCATTACCTCTGGATCATCATAACGCAACACGTAGCGGACGCCCGGCAGCTTCTCAGCCTTGCTGGTGTCCATCTTGAGGATTTTGGCATGCGGATACGGGGACATCAGCAAGCGCATATACAGCATGCCGGGAAGCTGGATGTCCATGGTATAGTCTGCCTGGCCGGAAGCCTTGGCCAGGCCGTCAATCCTCCTCGGTATCTTCTCGCCTATAAACTTGCATTCTTTGAGCTGATACTTGTCCGACTCAAGGTTGTCTAACATCTCCAGCATACGTTCTGTCTGGTCCTGCGGGTGCGTGCTCATCTGATACCCTCCTTCGATTTAGCTAATTCAGCGCCGAGATAGCTGCGCAGAAACTGCGACTGGTTGATCCTGTCTATATACTCATTGTGGAAATATCTCAATGAGTCCAGCACGGGTACGGCCGCCGCCTGCCCCAGGCCGCACAGCGATGCGGCCGCCATCACCCTGGCAAGCTCCTCCAGCGCGCTTATATCCCTCTCCCTGCCGTCTCCCTGCTGCAGACGCCCTAAGATTTCAAGCATGACCTCGGTACCCTCGCGGCAGGGGGTGCATTTCCCGCATGACTCTTCATTCAGGAAGCGCATATCGTTGTATACAATGTCGATGATGTCCCGCGTCGAATTAAAGACCACCACTGCGCCCGATCCCAGGAAAGTTTCGTGCGACAGGGGCGTATCGATCATGTGTCCCGGTATGATATTGCCCGTCGCCCCGCCTATCTGCACAGCCTTTATCTCCGCGGCCCCCGCCAGGCCGACGACCAGCTCTTTGAGCGGGGTACCCATCTCCAGCTCGTAGATGCCGGGACGGGCGACATCACCGCTGATGCTGAAGACCTTGGTGCCTTTACTCCTGCCGATCCCCATGCTGCTGAACCAGCCGGCTCCCTGATCGACGATGTAGGGTATATTCATCAGCGTTTCGACGTTATTGATGATGGTCGGCATATTCCACAGCCCGCTCGTGGGAGGATAGGGCGGCTTATAGCGCGATTCACCCCTCTGCCCCTCGATGGAATTCATGAGGGCCGACTCCTCACCGCACACGTACGCGCCCGCGCCCTCGGATACCCGTATATCCATTTCCTTCAGATAGCCTTTCGATCTGGCCTGCTCGATAGCAGAGACAAGCAGGCTGTTGAGCGAATGGTACTCGTTCCTGAGGTAGATATAGGCCTGCCGGGCGCCGATGGCCAGGCCCGCTATGCATATCCCCTCGATCAGTCCGAAAGGGTCATGGGAGAGAATGTATTTATCCTTGAAAGCGCCGACCTCGCCCTCGTCTGCGTTGCAGATAAGATACTTCTGCCGGCCTTTGGCGTTCATGGCAAGCTCCCACTTAAGCCCGCAGTTGAAACCGGCCCCGCCGCGGCCCGTCAGCCCCGACCTTTTGACCTCCGCAACAATAGCCTTCGGCTTCATCCTGCGTGCTTTCTCGAACGATTTGAAGCCTCCCGCCTTGAGATACGACGCGATATCCTGCGGATCCACGATCCCGCAGTTGGTCAGTACAATGCGTTTTTCCGCCACTTACATCCTCCTGTCAATAGGATTTCAATATCCCGGCAATGCTATCGGCCGTCAGGTCACCGTACAATTTATCGTTGATCATCATGGCCGGCGCCTGATCGCAGGCGCCGATGCAGCCGACCAGCTCCAGCGTGAACTTTCCGTCGGGAGTTGTCTGGCCGGGGCCTATACCGATCTCCCTCTTGATGCGCTCCACCAACGTAGAGGACTGTTTTATCTCGCATGGCAGACAGTTGCAAACCTTGATTATGTTCTTGCCCACTGCAGATATGGGAAGGTATGTATAAAACGAGGCCACTCCATAGACTGTGTTAAGAGGAAGGCCCTCCTGTCCGGCCACTCCGACCAGCGTCTCCCTGGAGAGATAATCTTTCTGCTCTACCTCCGCTTTCAACCTCGGCAGCAGCCCGGCGCTGGACTCGCCGCCCGGTGTTGTCTGTTTCTTATCGCTCATCTCTGCATGCCCCCTTTCAATGATTAGACTTTGACAGGCTTGTTCAGCGCCCCCGTAGGGCAGTGTTCGATGCAAATCAGGCAATCCCGGCAGGCTTCTGAAGTCAAGGCCTCGTCGAAGCCGCTGACTACCTTTGACCTGAACCCGCGATAGCCGATGCTGAGCACGTTCTTGCGGGCGACATCCCGGCAGGCCTTAACGCATTTACGGCAGAGTATGCACTTGGAGAGATCCCTCCTTACATAAGGATTGGATTCCTCGGCAGGGTAAAAACGCGGCGTTTTAACATTGAAACGCGGGGCACCTACCTCGTAATCGGATGCCAGGTTGTGCAACTTGCAGTTCTCCGCGTTGAGATCATTTACACAGTCACCGGTATGCCCTGTCAGCATCAGCTCTATGATGACCTTGCGCGCGGACACTACCCTGGGGGTATGGGTGAAGACCAGCATACCTTCGGAGGCAGGTGTGTGGCAGGCCCCAACCAGTGTTTTCGAGCCCTTCACCTCCACCACGCATACCCGGCAAACCCCGGTTGGAAGCAGTCCCTTGATGTTACAGAACGTTGGGATGGTGATGCCGCACGCCTCTGCCGCCTCCAGTATGGTAGAACCTTCGTGTACTTTGACCTTCTTTCCATCTATGACTACATTGACATTACCCATCTACATACCTCTATCAACGAATTTGGCCACCTGGCAGACGCCGAACGAAATAAGCTGGTATAGTATAGCCGTATATCTGCAATCTATCAAGGCGACTGCGATCATGTTCCAGGAGCAGGATTATGCCAGCAACTGTAATCGCGATTATGCCTCGTTCAGATCTCTGTAGAAGATAAAACGGTTGCCGCCGGATTTCTTGGCCTGGTACATGGTTTCATCCGATTCCTTCATAAGTGTATCCAGGTCCTGCCCGCCTTCAGGATAAACGGCAATGCCTACGCTGGGTGTTAGTGAGAACTGGTGCCCATCATCCACAAAGGGCTCCTTAAAAGCATCCATGATTTTATTGGCAATGACAGCCGTATCACTGCTATGATTGGTTTCCAGTATCATCAGGATAAATTCGTCCCCGCCGATGCGCGCAACGGTGTCGCTGGTCCGTAGAATTGCTGATAAACGCTTCGCCACCGCTATCAATACACGGTCGCCGACGGCGTGTCCGTATCCATCGTTGATCGGTTTGAAATTATCAAGATCCAGGGACATCAATGCCAGTCGGTGTTGGTTGCGCTGCGCCAGCGCTGCAGCCTGGGTAAAGCGGTCGATCAACAGTACCCTGTTGGGCAGCCCGGTCAGGAAATCATGAGTGGCCATTTTCTCAAGTGCCTGCTCGAATTGCCTGCGCTCTGAAATGTCGCGCGTAACGCCCAGCAGGCCGTCGAACTGGTCGTCCTTATCTCTCAGAATTGTAATTGACGACTCGGTCCAGAAAGTGCTCCCATCCTTGCGGTACGTTTCCAATTCCTGTGTAAAGGAACGTGGGGCCGCTGCCTGCCCTGGAGATATTATGGATGATTCCACCCTGATTTTTTCACCCAGGGCATCGATGTAGGGAGGAGTTACTACCTGGGTGATATTTAAAGCCATAGCTTCATCAGGCGTATATCCACGCTGGCGTTCCACTGAAGGGCTGATGAAAGTATAGCGCAGCTTGCCGTCCATAGCCCAGATGACATCGTTTGTATTATCAGCGATGAAGCGGTAGCGCTGCTCGCTTTCTTGCAGTGCCTCTCTATAGTTGATACGGGCAATGGCACTGCCCATCTCGGCAGCTATCATTTCAAGCGAACTGCGGACTACCTCAGATATACTGTCGAGGCTGCGCGAGGCAACTATCAGGCAGGCCACTACTTTCTCCTCATGTTTGATGGGGACCACCGCCATCACATTCAGGTCCTGCGGGCTGAACTGCTGGTCAAAGGGCGGCGTTAATTCACTATAGCTCAAATATAATGGTTTTCCTTTGAGGATAAGGCGGGTGTTTGGAGTATCCGGGCCAAACCGTGAGTATTTTTTCGCCATTTCAGCGGTGAAGCCTTGGCGCTCAAACAATCTCAAACCGCCGGCCCTTTCATCTACCATATAGATGACCCCGCTCTCCATGCCGGATATGCGCATGGCGGCGTCCAGGCAAAGCGTCAACGCCTGCTTGAGCGGTATTAGTGAGTTCATAGCGATGGCCAGGTCGCGGCGGATTACGGACCTCTCCTCGGCCAGCTTGCGCTCGGTAATATCACGCCCGATGCCCTGGACAGCGTAGGGCTGTCCATCCCGGTAGATCACCGACTCCTTAGTTTCAACATATTTAAAGAGCCCGTCTTTACACTTCAGCTTATACTCGGTCGGATTTAACTGCGTTCCGGTCTCCCTCAACTCCTTGAGCGTTTCCATGGTCTGCGGAAACTGGTCAGGACTGAGTACTGAGGCTATATTTAGCGAGTGCATGTCATCCTCGGTGTAACCGAGCAATTTTAAGCCGGCGGGATTGGCATCAAGGAACTTCCCCTTCATGTCCCGCATGTACACCAGGTCCATCGAACGGTCGAACAATGCCCGGTAGCGTTCCTCGCTTTCTTTGAGAGCGGCCTCAGCTTTTTTACGAAGCGTGATATCTCGGGAAACATTGGCCACGAACAGCGGTTCGCCTGTCCTGGGGTCTTTGACGGTGAAGGTGTTAGCATATACATCAGTAATCTGGCCGGTCTTCAAGTTAATATATTGCAGCTCGCCTTCCCATGCACCCTCTTTTATCAGTGCCGGCAATAATTCAGTGTTAACCATATGTTTAAAGTTATCCGGAATTACCTCTATAATATTGGATTTCTCAACTTCTGCGGGATCGATTCCCAGTATTCGGGAGCCGACATCATTCAGGTAGGTCATCTTGCCATCCATGGACGCTATATTGATCAGTTCATTGGAATGCCAGACTACTGATGCCAGCTTCTGCAATTCCTCTTCAAGTTTGGTCCGTTCCGTGACATCGCGGACGATCGACCTGAAACCTATCGGCTCTCCGCGCTCATTTCTACGCAGGTCAACGGATGATTCGACGGTTATCATGCTGCCGTCCTTGCGGAAGATGCCATGCACTAAGCCGCGGTTGGCAAGACCGCTGGTAAAACAACGGTTGAATGTAGTAAACAGTTTATCGATATCGTCTTTTGGTACGAATTGCCTGAAATCCCCGCCCACCATCTCGTCGCTGGTATAACCGAGGTTGATGCAGACCGAATTGTTAACGAAAGTGAATTTCCCGGTCAGGTCAACCTCGTAATACGAGTCATACATCTGCTCCAGGATATTTCTGTAGCGCTCTTCCGAGCGGGAAAGATCATCCTCCAGTTGCTTCCTGTCTTCGATATCGACAAAGCTTCCCAGCGATGCCTTCTGCCCCATGTAATCGATGGAGGAAATTTTCTCCAGCACCCACATCAATCTGCCGTCTTTCCTGACGAACCGGTACTCATATGGCCGGCTGCCACGCCGGCCTTTCAGGCTCCCCACAGCCTTCTTACGGACTGATGCGCGGTCCAGCTTGTTAATAAAGCTGATCGACTTCTTACCAATCAGTTCTGCATTTGAATAACCGGTGAGCTTCTCAAAGTAAGGATTAACATAGACGAATTTTTTATCCTGTACAATATATACTCCTGTTTGGATAGCATCTGCCAGATCCCTGCCCAGGGCTGAGAAGTCCACCGCCACGCTCCGCCTGCCTGCTGCTTTCTTTACAGGTCGACTTGACAGCTTTTCACCCTTTGATGTCATTAAACTAGCCCCTCTATCATCAATGAGTATATATTATTCAAGCA
>Ga0247842_10005113_pt1 | contig 15795 bp, 21 predicted proteins | sample LaCruzMarch2015__3_FD_192411 | JGI IMG/M metagenome (GOLD analysis project Ga0247842, IMG submission 192411) | Freshwater microbial communities from meromictic Lake La Cruz, Castile-La Mancha, Spain - LaCruzMarch2015_19m | ecosystem: Environmental > Aquatic > Freshwater > Lake | place: Spain...
TATGAGTTTAGATGAACAAACTCCAGAACAAGCTTATCAAGCAAGAAAAAAAGAAAGGAGGAAGTATTTTACCTAATTGTTATATGATAAGTTCAACAGCGATGTGTACTAATTATCATATAACACAAAAGTGAACAAGAGAAAACATTTATAAATAACCCTGCCCATATAAAACCATAAGAAATCCTTTTAGGATTTCTGTAGTGATTAAAAATACAATAATCAAAGAGTATTTTTAACATATAAAAAAGAGAACATGAGAAGAATTAATAATAAAAAAGCGGCTTTTGAAATGACTATGGGAACAATTGTTATTATTGTTCTTGCTGTGTCTATGCTTATTTTGGGTTTAGTTCTTACAAAAAAGATTATGTGTTCTGGAATTGGATTAACTGATGAGATTAATAGTAAAATAACCGGAGAGATACAAACTCTTTTTGAAGCAACCGGAGAAGAAGTAGTTTGTATTGGTAGCACTGGAGAACCTGTTACACTTGTACCCGGTAGATTAAATATAATTTATTGTGCAATCAAAGCACCAAGTTTAGCCTCATATAGAATTGATGTAACTGTTCCTTCTTCTTTAAGTAGCTGGCAAGTTGGAGACATGGGCATGCCAGATTCACAGATAAGACCAGGAGATACAATACCCAAAAGAATTTTAAGATTAAATATTCCCAAGGACGCTGATGAACAAGTTGTAACTATCCCTGTAAAAATCTATACACCAACCATATCTGGTGGCTATGATCAACCCTTGGACTTTCAAGTGAAAAGAATAAGCGGATTAACTTCTACTATGTGTTAGTTCTAAATAACATTTATAAAACTCTTATCCTTAATAATTTTAACTTATTAAAAGAGATAAAACAATGCTAAAATTATACAACACTCTTACAAGAAAAAAAGAAGAATTCAAGCCCATAAAAGCCAAAGAAGTCGGCTTTTATTCATGCGGACCAACTGTTTACTGGTTTCAGCATATTGGAAACCTTAGAACCTATGTATTCAATGATATTCTAAAAAGGGTTTTAGTTTATGATGGTTATAAAGTAAAACATGTAATGAATGTTACTGATGTAGGCCATCTTACCAGCGATGCTGATGAAGGTGAAGACAAGATGGAGAAAGCTGTCAGCCGGGAGCATAAAACAGCAAAAGAAATAGCAGATTATTATCTTGGAATTTTTAGGGAAGATTTAGAAAAACTGAATATTACTGAACCGAATATTTGGTGTAAGGCGACAGAACATATTAAAGAACAAATAGAATTAATAAAAAAACTTGAAGAAAAAGGATACACTTACAAAACTTCTGATGGAATTTATTTTGATACTTCTAAATTAAATGATTATGGAAAAATTGCTCTTCTTAATCCTGAAAACTTAAAAGCAGGAAAAAGAATCGGGATGGGCGAAAAGAAAAATAAAACGGATTTTGCTCTCTGGAAATTTTCAGAAAAACCTGGAGAAAGACAGCAAGAGTGGAAAAGCCCATGGGGAATTGGTTTTCCCGGCTGGCATATTGAATGTTCTGCTATGTCTGCGAAATATCTTGGTGAGCATTTTGACATTCATACTGGGGGGATAGACCATATACCTGTACATCATACTAATGAAATAGCACAAAGTGAAGCTGCAACCGGTAAAAAGTTCGTTAATTACTGGCTCCATGGAGCGTTTTTAACATTTAAAGGAGAAAAAGTTTCGAAGAGTAAGGGTGGATTGTATACTGTGGACGAATTAAAAGAACAAGGATACAAACCTCTTGAATATAGATATATGTGTTTGCTTACACATTACAGAAGTTCTTTGGATTTTTCTCTTGAAAATTTAAATGCAGCCAAAAATGGGTATGAAGGTTTAAAGAATAAGATTTCTCTCATAGATGAAAAATTGAAAGGTGATAATGGTAAGAGATACATTGAAGAATTTCAGAAAGCGATAGATGATGATTTGAATATGCCCCTTGCTCTTCAGTCATTGCAACTTCTTCTTAAGGATGAAAAAGTTGCGGGAAAGGCGAAGCTTGAAATTATTGGAAAAATGGATGAAGTTTTTGGATTAGACTTACTTAAGAAAGAAAAAGAATTAAAGGAAGAAATAAAAATAGGTGCAGAGATGCAATATGTGTTAATAAAAGGAGAAGTGCCGGTCGAAGTAAAAAAACTTGCAGAAGAAAGATGGGGTTCAAAGAAAACGAAAGATTTTAAGAAAGCTGATGAGCTTAGGACGAAGATAGAGAAGTTAGGTTTTGTTGTTATTGATAAGATAAATGGTTGGGAAATTCGTAGGGCTTAAAGAAATTACTTCTTCTTCATTCTATTAAGATGCTCCTGTTCTTCAATTCTATCTGCTTTAAATTGTTCTGAGAAATAAAAGTAGATAGTATCTGCTAATTGTTTTATTGAGGTTCTTCCAAGACCTTTTTGCGCTTGATGAAATAGACCAGTTACAAGATTATCAAAATCATATGTGGGAATTTCAAGTGAAACTTTTCTTTTATCACCTAAATTTTTAGCATATGAAAAAATAAGCTCTTCTTTATCACCTATGTAAAAATTATATGCTCCTGATTCAGATCCATAACAAAGCATATTAAATGGATTATGTCCATGTTCAAATTTTTCACTAAATCTTTGAATAGACATTTCCCAACCACCAAAAAGCATTCTTGGGCCCATAAAATCATATCCAAAATCTGCAAAGTTTCCGCAATATTGTCCCATTTTTTTAAATTGTTTAATAAAATCTGCTGGATTTTTTAAAATTTCAGACTCAATTTTTTCCTGTTCTGCCCACTTTAAAAGTACTGCTAAAAAAGAAGGTTCAACACTATGACTCCCGGCGATAAATCTTGCATCTTCGTCTGTTTCTGGTCTATAAGAGACTAGATTTCCCAGGGGGTCAATTGTTTTGTATGGTGTTACATCCCGTTTACACATTCTAAAGTCTCCATGCTCACTTCCTGTAACTTCTGTCTGAAATAATTTATTTCCTTGTTTTGAAACCCATTTATGCCCCCTTTCCATATATTCCTTATCTTTCATTCGAGTATACGCTCCGATTGTACCAAAAAAATCTCCTAAAGAACTGAACCCAAATTTTTTAAAATTCCAAAATTGATTTGGTTTAAGTGTTATTGCGACATTATGTCCAGTAAGCATGTTAAAATCTTCATCCAAACAAACTGGTTCTGATTGTTTTCCTTCATAACGAAAAATTTCCCAAGGTAAATTACAATGTTTTTCAACAAGCTTAACTAAGCTTTGATGCCAGTCCTGATAAACATCATTTCCGAAATCTTTTACAAAATTAAAAGGCATTGTTTCAAAATATCCTTCTTCTTTTAAGTCATCTAATAGATAAAGAGGTGTTTCATCATTCATTAGATGTGAAGAAAGTGTAGAAAATCTATCCGCATGTTTTTTCAGTGCTATGTCTATTCTTACTTTTAATGCTGATTCTTCTAGCTTTTTCATTCCTTCAGGATAAACAATCCAGTTATAGTGCATAGCAAGAGGTATTTGGGATAGTTTAAAAATAAGATTATGTTTTATTATCATGTACAAAATGCCGAGACAAAAATGCCCAAATAAAAAGGAAAATCAAGAAAACTCCCAGTGTTTTCTAGCTGATCCAAAATTAAACCGCAAACAAGAAAATTTATGGACACGAAAAAGATTGTCCTTGTGATGAATTAGATTGTGTTAGACATGGTGTCTGCTGTGAATGTGTAAAATATCATCGTAAGCATCCGAAAGACGGAAAGCCAACATGTATGGTTTAATAAAATCAATATACTCAAAAATAAGTTTCTTTAAAAACTAAAAACTTCTTCTGAAATTATGAAAAGTCTAATAGTCAGCGACCTACATGGTTCTTTTAACCCTTCTTGGATAAAAGATGCAAAAGAAGCAGGAATAGAAAGACTTGTCTGCCTTGGAGATTATGATAAACCAAATTTATTGAAAGAAATCCTTAAAATAAAAATGAAAAAAATAATTTTGATAGGCAATCATGATTATCATCTTTGCAGGGGGATAAATTTAACCTCGCCAGAGTTGGATAATGATGTGGATTATTATGATTTGTGGGAAGATACTCCTGAAGCAGGATTTATTAATGAAGCATCAAGAAAACAGATTAGAAAAAATGGATTAAGAGCAGGAATTAAAATTTGTGAAGTTATTAATGGAAAAAGAGTAGTTTATGTTCATGGAGGATTATGCTCTTCTTTTTTTAAGGAGCGTAATATTCCTGAAGAATTATGGACAAGACTACTTCATCCCCCCTATGAATCAGATATTCTTCCTAATTTTTTAAGAATGACAAAAGAAAAAATTGATGTAATGTTTAGAGGACATGATCATAAACAGGCAGTACTTAGTTGGAGTAAGAAAGATTTATTTCCAATGTGTATGGAGAATAGTCATTTATATGAAGGAATAAAATTTGAAAGAGGGAAGAAATATATTGTTTCCTTAGGAAAATTAGATAATGTTAGTTATGCCATTTATGATTCTTTTAGACAAAGCGTTAAATTTGGGCATATGGACTAATTTGCAGAAGTATTTAAAAACATAATTATCTAAGAGCTATCAGTAAAAAAAGAGGAAAAATCAAGAAAAATGAAAGAAGAAGATTTTGTGAACTTGAATTATAAACCTACTTCTGAAGACCTTATTTGCCTGTTTCGCGTCGAACCTGCTGCTGGTGCAAGCATGAAAAAAGCATGTGCAAACATTGCTCTTGAAAGCAGTATTGGAACATGGACAGAAGTTGGGACAGAAAAAGATTATGTAAAAAAACTTGCTGCAAAAGTTTTTTCTATAAAAGGAAATATGGTAAAAATAGCCTATCCTTCTACACTTTTTGAAAAAGGAAATGCTCCGAATATTCTCTCTTCTATTGCTGGAAATATTTTTGGAATGAAAATTGTTAATAATCTCAGATTAGAAGATATTCAATTTCCGAAGAGCATATTAAGGGGTTTTAGGGGGCCTAAATTTGGCATAGATGGCATAAGAAATATTCTGAAAGTAAAAAATAGACCCTTACTTGGAACAATAGTAAAACCCAAACTCGGTTTAAGAACAAATGACCATGCAAAAGTAGCTTATGAAGCTTGGCTTGGCGGTTGTGATTTTGTAAAAGATGATGAAAACTTATCGAGCCAAGATTTTAACAAATTTGAACAGAGACTTATTAAAACTTTAGAAATGGCTGAAAAAGCAAAATCAGAAACAGGAGAAGAAAAAGTTTATTTTGTTAATGTAACAGCAGAAACAGAAGAAATGTTGAGAAGAGCAGAATTAGTAAAAAGTCATGGTGGAAAAGCTGTTATGATTGATGTGGTAACAGAAGGTTTTGGAGCTGTTCAGACATTAAGAAAAGTAGATTTGGGTTTGGCTATTCATGGACACAGAGCAATGCATGCTGCTTTTACAAGAAATAAAAAACACGGCGTGAGTATGATTGTTCTTGCTGATCTTTGCAGGCTTATTGGAATAGACTCCTTGCATATAGGCACAGCAATAGGAAAACTTGAAGGAAGTATCAAAGAAGTTAGTGAATTAGAAGAAAAAATAGAACAGAAAAATGTTAAGGCACTTCGAGATAGATTAAGTCAAGATTGGAGAGATATAAAACCAACTCTTGCTGTTTCATCAGGAGGTTTGCATCCCGGACATGTTCCTTTTTTGATTAAAAATCTTGGGAAAGATTTGATTATACAAATGGGTGGAGGAATTCATGGGCATCCTCAAGGAACAAAGGCAGGTGCAATGGCAGCAAGACAAGCGATTGATGCTTGTATGAAAAAAGTTTCTCTTAAAGAGTATGCGAAGACGCATAAAGAGTTAAAACAAGCGATTGAGAAGTTTGGATAGAACTTAATTAGATTACTCGACTTGATTAACAGAACGATTAACGTATTGATTTAACAATCTTTTAATAGTAAGGGGAAATGAAAATGGTTTTTGAAGAACTTCTCTTACATTTGCAGGATAAGAATCTCGCGGTTTACCTGTCATGAGTATAAATGGTGTTTCTGGAGCAAGGATTGCTGCCCTTTCTGCCAAGTCCATACCATTCATGTGAGGCATGTCTATGTCACTTAAAATTAAACTGTAGGGACTTTTTTCTTTGCACCATGATTTATGGCTAATATTTCATGAGCTTCCATACCATTTACAAAATCATTTGTAACGCAATTATTCATTTGAAAAAACTTACTTGTAAGAAGTCTCATACTCATATCGTCTTCGACTATCATTACTAAAGGTTTATCGGAAAACTCTTTATGTGATTTTTCGTAATAAGTTCTATTTGGCATAAATTTAATAGAAAAAATGGATTTATAAATCTTCCTATTTTGTTACTACAATAAAGTAATACAAAATTGACTATAACCTAGAGATTTGAAAAATCCCTAAAAAAAGATAAATAAAACGAAAAAAATAAAAAAAATAATCTCGCATCCGCATTTTCATACTATTTTACAAGTTACTTAAATGCAAACGCTCACAAAATCGCTACAATACTAATTAGTATCGTGGCTTTTTTGGTTGTTTAGCATAACAATCTCTGCAATATACCGGTTTACCTTCTGTAGGCTTGAATGGTACTTCGCATTCTTTCTTGCATTCTGAGCAAGTTGCTTTATGCATTTCTCTTGGGCCGAAATTGTTTCCGCCGCTGAATCCTCTGTTGAATCCTTCCATGTTTGATTTTCCTCCGTATAATTTAATTAATATGTTAGAATTAATCTAGCGTATTAGTATATAAAGTTTTTATGGGTTTATAAACCTTCACCAAGATTATTTATTTTTCTTCCGAAGAAGTATCCAGATAATTCAATTCCTTCACTTGCTGTTTTATATTCTCTAAAATATCATTAAGATGGGCAGAAGTAAACTTTAATGCCCCGGCACATTCATGTCCTCCGCCTTCAATATGACTATGTGGCAAATCTTTTTTTATTCGTTTCATCATTTTTGCAATAGGCAAAACTGGTTTTGTTGCTCTTACAATAATCATCTCATTAAGATGTCCCAAAGTTATTACAGGCATATGTTCTTTTCCAACAATAACTGTATCATGTATCATCCCAACAACCTTTCCGGGAGCAGGATATTTGAACTTCATAGTATATTTCTCTAAATCAATTGTTGATAATATTACTCCGTTAATATCTTGTGTTCTCAGATAAGGGAGCGTGCTTTCAAGCTGTGTTTCAACTCCTTTTCTAACTTCTTCATTGATTATCTTTACAAATTCGGAATTTTTATAAACTTCTTCAAAAAGCCCTTTTCCTGCATCAAACTTTAATTGATAAGCAATAAAGTCGATTGCTGTTCCTATTTCTTGAAGCTCTTTTCTTTCTCTTCCGCTTTTTTTAATATATTTTTCTGTTTCTTCAATAACACATCTATCACTTATTCCCGCTATAGCAGGTAATGCTGGATTCGAATAATCCTCACAAACCCATCTTCCAACCTCGTATGCGAGCATTGCGGCACATGTCTGGCTATCAAGCCCCTCAAGATAAGGATTAAGATGAAGAGAAATATAAGGATCAACAAGTGTTTTTTTATTTTCAATAACAACAGGGTTATGATGATCTATAACAATTATTTCAAAGCCAAGGGATTTTAATGTTTTTACTCCAAAAACATCTTCCGGAGTAGAACCATTATCTAAAACAATTATGAGTGGTTTTTTCTGTCCATGTCCTTCAATTATTCTTTTTGTAATAACAACGTCTCTAAAAACGTCAGATATTTCGTAGAAAGGAGCACGACTTGGTGAACGATATAAATTATATTGTGGGTTTACGCCAACCTTCTCCATAAACATTCTGCATGAATGTTCTATTGCCATACCTGCATTTATTCCATCAGAATCACAATGATGCCTTATCATTATTGATTGGTTTTCAAGCACAGCTTTTCTTATTCGTTTAGCAATTTTATAAAAATAGGGTCTTAATTTTTCAAATCTTTCTGATTGAATGCTAAATTCGGTATTTATTGGCTCGCTATTTTTTTCTATTATTGGATTAAAATCTACATTTGATTTTTCAATTCTATCAATCTCAACTTGAAGTTTTCCTGCTCTTTCGTTTACTTCTCCTGAAATTTCAACAACATCATCAACATCAAAATCAGAATCTTTTATTACCGCATCAACACTTCCATAACCATCACTTATGGTGAAAATAACGGGCCCGGGTTGTGTTTTTCTCATTATTTTTACATTTCCCTTGTAATAATCTCTATCCTTTAAATCAATAATAGTTCCAACTACCCTTGCTTCATGATGTTTAAAACCAAATTCTCTTCTTGGTTCAAATCTGTCGGATTTGAATGATTTTTTAAAATTCTTATTAAAGCTTTTCATATCTTAATATTTTATTAATTTTTATTTACGAGAAAAATAGTATAATCTGTTTTCTAACTGTTTTTCTTTTTGTGTTTTTCAACCGAATAAATAGAAGGAAGTTTTTAAATCTTGCGGTAATTTTTAGTTTTAAGAAAACTCAAACTATAAAAACTTAGGATTATACCACTGGCTATGGAAAAAGACTTCAAAAAGTATCGCTGGTTCTTTACATCCAACGGAAATCTTGTCATTGGTGGAAAATCTTCAGAACAAAATGAAGAAATAATGAAAAATATCAATTCTGGTGATATTATTTTTCATACTGCCTCACCAGGAAGCCCATTTTGCATAATTAAAAAACCTGGTAAAAGCGACATAGAAGAAACGGCGGTCTTTAATGCTTGTTTTAGTCAAGAATGGAAAAGAGGAAGAAAGAAGAGTGAAGTACATATTTTTTCAGGAAAACAAGTTGTTAAAAATAAAGGCATGAAAGAAGGAACATTTGGAATAATTGGCGCAGTAAAAAAGAAGAATGTTGAATTAAAGCTTACATTATGTTTTCAAGAAAAATTTTTGAGGGCTGTTCCATTAAAAACAGCCGAAAAAGAAATGATGTTGATTCTTATACCTGGCAAGATTGGAAAAGAAGAAGCATCAAAAAAGATTTTGTCTTTGCTTAAAGAAAGATTTGATGTTATTGTTTCTAAAGAAGATATTTTAAATGCTATTCCAAGCGGAGGTTTTGATATTAAAGAAAATTAAACATGGAAGAACTTATAATCGGCAGAAGATATTTACATTTTAAGGGAAGAGAATATAAGGTCGAAGATATAGCCAGGGATTGTGAAAATCCAGAAAAGAAATTGGTAATTTACAAACAACTTTATGAATCAAAAACCCCTGTTGGAACTACCTGGATAAGAAGTTTAGATGATTTTATTGGTGATAAGGAATTTAAGGAAGATACAACCATGGGTAAAAAATTCTTCAAGAAAGGGGAAAAAGTTAAAAGATTTGTTTTAATTCCAGAATAAAACCAAAGATTTATAAATCTCTTTTATTAATCTTAGGATTATAAGAAGGAGTACAAGCGAGTTCTTATACAACAGAAAACTATGTTTTCTGACAATTTAAATACACCAGGAGGAAAAATAATGACATACGGAAGTGGAGGATTCGGCGGAGGATCACGAGGCGGCTTCGGAAGAGATAGAGGAAGCAGCGGCGGAGGATTCAGAAGAAGCTTTGGCCCAAGAGAAATGACAAAGATAGTTTGCTCAGAATGCAAACAAGAGGGCGAAGTTCCATTCAAGCCTAGAGAAGGAACACCTGTTTATTGCAGAGATTGTTTCAATAAGAGAAAAGGAATGGAACCAACAACAAGCGCGCCTAAGAAAGAATCTGAACCATCAGAATCAACAGACGCTGAAACAGAAGATTCAAAAGATTTTTAATTATCTAGTTTATTAATTAGATTAATTATTCTTATTTTTTATTTATTTTTTTATTATTCTTATTTTTAGGTTGCTTTAATTTATCCTTGCTTCTAATATTCCAATATAACTATGCCTAGAGCACCATTACCCCCTGCCCTCGCAGTAGTTGCCCCTGTATTCATTCCGCCCGCACCACCTCCCCCATAATTACCTCCGACTTCCCCATTGTTATCAGTTACTGAACGACCCCCACCTCCCAAATGACTATTTCCACCAGAATTTGAACCACCTACTGGATATGTTACACTTTCAAAACCCATCCCCCCCCGGACCACCTTTTATGTTGATATCACCATTACTGCCTAAACCTCCGTTACCTGCAGCCGGGGCTACACCTGATTGTGCTCTAATACCTCCAGTTCCCCCGGTAGCAGAACAATAAGCACCAAAACTTGATGTACCTCCAGTACTGCCATCATTTGCGCCTGCTGCACCACCTGAACCGCCAGCACCAACTGTAACTTCTACTGAAGTAACTGCTGATACATCTATAATCTTACGAGAATACCCCCCGCCACCACCACCACTACCTGCCTTATTAGAAGATGCTTCCGTCCCACCGCCTCCACCGCCACCGCCAACAACTTCAACGATTACTTTTGTAATACCCACTGGCTTCGTCCAAGTGCCTGAAGAGGTAAAAACCTGAATCGATGTTGATACTCCTCCACTTCCTACTGCGCCCCAACTTGTTCCATTATAAATATTGTATTGATTAGTTATGGTGTTATAAATGAGAAGTCCTGCCGCTGGCGAGGAAATGGCATCTCTTTGAGTCGCAGTCATTCTTGGACCAAGAAAGCCTTTACTTGTCGAGGTTAAATCCAAGAGAGCGGTGGAAACAGGATTTGTCGTCCCAATCCCAACATCATTTCCCTTCACATTCAAAATATCATTAATACTAACATTCCCAGTCAAGTTCAAATTATCTGCCATCCTGTCTCCAAGAATTGTTCCAGGCTGTATCTGACTTCCGTTATGTCCTGGAATTGGTTTTGTCCCAACAGGAGCAGCAGTTATTGCAATAATTCCGATAACGAACAAAAGCAGTATTCCGAGAAATTTATAATGCTTTTCAATTCTGTTTATAACTCCTCTTTTTTTCATAATATTGTTAATCAAACCAGTTATTTAAATCTTACAATACTCCGCATCTGCTCCAACCCAGAACATAATTCTTCTGAAACTTAGAAGTATCTGGAGTTTTACCTTCCAGAATTAATCTGTATGCCCCCAGAATTTCTTCATAATCTTTTGTTTCTTCAGTATCAATATAAATCTGATTTATTCCGGTTTTTATTAAACCGCGAATTTTATTAAATAAACCTAACTCTTTATCATTAAGAATCTCTGCTCCATTAAATATTTTCTTTAAATGAAAATTAAAACCCTTTTCATCTTGGATTAAATCTTCTTTAAGATTATGCGCTAGTGTCATTAATCTTATTTTTCCGTGAACAAAAATAATAAACTCTTTATCTTTGAAATTTTCAATTTCTTCTAAGCTTAATTCTGGAGAAAGTATGGGTTTTGCATTTTTTTCCCTGTAATATTTTACTTGAAGGTTATTAAAACAATTAGAGTTATAATCTAAAATTATCGGCAAATCCAATTTCATATTTAAGATTCCGAGATTTCCTGCAATTATTCCTTCGGGCGATAATTCAATTATCTTTTTTCTAATTAAATCCGAGTCAGAATCAAACATAATTCTTGGAGTGTAAGCATAAAAAGGTTTTTTTAATTCTTCTTTTATTTCTTTAAACTCTTTATGAAATATGTCTAAACAAAGAATATCAGCATAATTTTCTGCAATCTTGGCTTGTTCTTTTGAATAAACTCTCACTACCAACTTTTTCCCAGATGATTCTCTTTTATCCACCTGAATAGAAAGCTCCTTGGCTTTTCTCTTGTTTAGACTGATAGATTCAATCTTTACGTCATAAAATTCTTTTTTGTTATTAAAAGTTCCAGAAGCTTGTTTAAGATTAAAGATAAAATCATTTGAGAATTTGCCCCCTGTAAATTCTCTTGAAAAAGCACATTGAAGGTCTTCTTTCATTTGATCTGTTACTTTAAATTTTCCTTCATAATAAGAATCAATAGCTTTTCTGTAATTAGAAACGGTTGTTGCTACATAATAGGGGGTTCTCATTCTTCCTTCTATTTTCAGAGAATTTATTCCCAATTTTATTATCTCTGGAATTTTTTCTATCAAAGATAATTCTTTTGTTGAGAGCATATAGACTCCATTGTAAAGTTTTCTGCAGGGTTGCGCACATTTGCCTCGATTTCCTGATCTTCCCCCTAAAAAACTTGAAAATATACATGAACCAGACACGCAAGTACATAATGCTCCATGAATAAACATTTCAATTTCTTTATTAAATTTTTTTCTTAAAAGTATTAGATTCTCTTTTGTTAGTTCTCGAGCAACATTTATTCTCCCTACTTCTGAAAATAGATTAGCATGATTAGAATTCATTACTCCTGCCTGTGTGGATATATGAATTTTTAATTCGGGAAAACTTTCTTTTATAATACTAATAAAACTTGGGTCCTGAATTATTACTGCATCTGCACCTTCTTCATAAGCATATTTAATTTGTTCAAAAAATTCAGTTATTTCTGAGTTTTTTACAAGAGTATTAGCAGTTAAATAAAGTTTAACATTATTTGAATTGCATATTTTTACTGCTTCATTAAAATCTCTTTTATCAAAATTCTTTGCAAAAGTTCGCGCATTAAATTTACTTAATCCAAGGTAGACTGCATCTGCTCCCGATGCAACTGCTGCTTTAAGTGTTGCAAGCGAGCCGGCTGGTGCTAATAACTCAACTTTATTCGGGAGTTTAGATGAATTATTCATAGAGTATATCAGAAAGAGGTATTTATGAACGCTTTGTTTTTCCACCACGGGTAAATCTATATCTGTGCCTTGATTGGAGAGCCTTAAGTGTAGTTCTATTTTGCTGTAGAGAGTTAAGTCTAAGCATCTTTAATTTTTCTTTAAAATTTTTCTTTTTTTGCTCTTCTTCAGTTATTTGGTCTTGTTCTGGCATATGGTTCTTAAACGAGGGGTTTATTTAAAGCTGTCTTTCAGGAATCGAACCTGGGCATCTCACATTAACATTTCCAGATTATTTTAATATTACTTAAATGCTAATGCTCGCCCTTGCGAGGCGGATTAACAAGAGGAGCTTCAAAAGTGAAGCACCGCGTGTTTTTGTTAATATTCTATAACCTATTATTTAACCGCGCTTGCCCATAAAGATTCAAAGTAATAATTATAGCTTTCAGCAACTTCTGAATTATTTATCAGTATTCCTAAGGGGTTGTTTTTCCAAATAATGATTGCAACTTTTTTTCCATAAATTATTGTGCTTGCAGGGTTCATGAACTCTTTTGGAAGAAATCGCTTAACACCTACAAACTCTTTTACAAATGCATTATCCCTTTCATTTTCACTGTATATTGCTCTACATTTTATTTTATTCAGGCTTTTCATTTTTTGATAATGGGGGTAATAATACGGGAGCAATTCTTTAAACTGATAATCCGAGCCAAAATTATTGTAATTCTTTTTTGATTTGATTATGTCTTCAAATATGGTCTTAAGTCCATCTTTTCCCTTAAAAACAGTTACATTATCCATATTTGGCTTTGCCCGATATATCAATTTAAGTTCGGGAATAATTGATTGTAGTTCGATCTTCCTTATATCCAGAAATTCAAGAAGTTTTTGGGGACTAGCGGCAGTATATACTCTTTTTGTTTCTACTTTTGCAGAACTTACAAGGCCTTTTTTTGCAAGTCTATCCAGAGTGTCATAAATATTCTTTCTATATGCGGATGTTTTACTTGCTATTTCAGATACAGAAGCAGAACCAAGATGAAGCAAACATAGATAAATTCTTATTTCAGTCTTTGTAAAACCTAAATTCTGTAAATATTGAGTGTTCATAACAAAAAGAACAAATTTTAGTTAATAAACATTGTGGTATTAATTACTACTGCATTTATTTATTAAGAAATTTTTATTTATATTTTTATTAATAAGAACAAAATGGGATGCGAATATAACCTGGAATGTATGGACTATAATTCTGAAGCTAGTTCAGACTGCAATACTTCACCTTCAACTTGTGCTATTTACAATCTTTACAGAAAAAAAACTGGAAAAGCGCTAGAGAGACATATGGGTGAGCCTACACATGTAGATAAGACTCTTGGAGTACTGATGTATATCGGTTATGGTATAGTTGGACCAGTTATTAGAATAATAGAAGATTATCCTAATTTTTTAGATGACGAACTAAGACCTTCTTCTGAACCTACTATGAATTTAGATTACTTTGTTAAAAAAGCTCATGAAATATTATCTCCGATAAGGGGGAATTTAGATGGAATCGAAGGGAATATGCTACAATTAAATAAATTACCCGGAGTATATTAAGATGTATTGCAGAAAATGTTTAAAGACAAGTCACGGAGAAAAGAAAGTGAATATGCATGGTGAGATAGAAGAACATCGTTATAAATGTCCTGAATGCGGGCATATTGTTGATTGGAATAAAAAGGGGATAAACAGCCCCAGTTTAGCACGCAATTTTTAGACATAAATTTAAATCATATAAATAAAAAATAAACGCCCTACGTGCGTTTTGACTTGCCATACTATCTTAAAGGTTTCTTAAATCAAAACGCCCGGACCAGGAGTTGAACCTGGGCACCCCTTGCGGGGTTCGGATTAGCAATCCGATGCAATACCGTTATGCGATCCGGGCATATTAATAACACACAAAAAGGTTTTATAAAGATTATGAGAACTATAATTAATCACAATAATTATTATAAAGTAAAATTAGTTAGGATAACAATGAAACCAACACAGATATTAATGACAGGTATTACATTATTCATCTTAGTCTTAGTTGGAGTTTATACGATGACCATAATCGCCCAAACTAAGCAATTTTCTTGGATTGAACCATTTGCGCCGCTAATTGTTTTAACAGGTTTTTTTATATTTATTATTAGTGCAGGATTATTCATTTACGCTCTAATTAGATTAATAAAAAAGGAAGATTAATCGTGAGTTATAGTGATTATTAAAAAGAAAAACTAATCTTCGCTCGCATGCTTCATGCACATATCTCTCAATTTTCTAGCTTCTAAATTATGGGTATCTTTCTCAATAATCTTATTAAGAAATCTCTTTGCGTCATCCCATTTTCCCAAGCCCATAGCCAACTTTACTTTTAAAAGCCAAAACTTTTCAATTCCCGGAGTTGATTCAGAAACATAAGATAAAAGGTTGTTAATTGATTCGTATGCTTCTGGAATCTTTTTAATTTTTATCAGAAAATTAACCTTATTTTTAAGAAGACCCTTGCCCGCATGATCATATATCTCTAAAATCATTTCATTTTTTTGACCAACTTCCAAAATTTTAATAAGTTCATACATTTCTTTTGGTCCGTATTCATTAGGGTCATATTGAGATTTCCACATCTCAAATATTTTATCATAATCGCCAAGCTTAACATAACAATCTACAATTTTTTTTGTTATTGGCCTATAGGATTTTGGTTCTTTACCAGAATGATTCTCTTTTATAGCTTGTTCATATTCTTGTATTGCCGATACAAAATCCCCCCTGTTTTCAAAAGTTTCTGCGAGAACAATATGATCTTTTCCCCATCTGCCTTCTTTTTTTTTGAATAAATTGAGTAATCCCATAATAAATCAATAAAAGGGGAGTATAAAAACTTAATTCTAATCAGGAATGTGTTATATGATAATTAGTACACATCGCTGTTGAACTTATCATATAACAATTAGGTAAAATACTTCCTCCTTTCTTTTTTTCTTGCTTGATAAGCTTGTTCTGGAGTTTGTTCATCTAAACTCAT
>Ga0247842_10005115_pt1 | contig 15794 bp, 10 predicted proteins | sample LaCruzMarch2015__3_FD_192411 | JGI IMG/M metagenome (GOLD analysis project Ga0247842, IMG submission 192411) | Freshwater microbial communities from meromictic Lake La Cruz, Castile-La Mancha, Spain - LaCruzMarch2015_19m | ecosystem: Environmental > Aquatic > Freshwater > Lake | place: Spain...
GCTATGGACTGCCTTGCGTGAGCGCAGGATCCCGGTACTTTTTTTCATTAATAAAACCGACCGCATTGGGGCCGATACCGGGTCGGTACTCCTTGCCATTGAAAAAGAGCTGAAGATAACCCCACTATGCCTCCAGGAAATCTCGGATGAAGGAGGCAATAAGGTATCGATATCTGAATTGTGGTGTCGGGAACATATGCAACATCATCTTGTTGAGCATGTTGTTTCCAGTGATGAGCACCTCCTGAATCAGTACCTGGCTGGCTCCACAAACTCCTTCAGCGAACTTGACGGCCAGATGACCAGGTTAATCAATTCTGCTGAAGTGTACCCGCTTTTATTTGGTTCGGCGAAACTGGGGCTGGGAATGAAAGAATTGCTGGATTCAGTTACCAGGTATGTGCCTGCTCCCGGCGGAGATCCTGAGAAACCACTGTCGGCATTGGTGTATGGCATCGGCCATGACAAGATTATGGGCAAAATCGCGCATGTGCGGATGTTTAACGGAACCATAGGAAACCGCGGGATTGTTTTCAATGCAACAAAACAGGTGGAGGAGAAGGTAACGCAGGTCAGGCGCATCATGCCTGGCAGGTATGAAGATACCGGGATGGTGATGGCTGGCGATATTGCCGGGATAAGCGGACTTGCGAGTGCACAGGTAGGCGATTTGCTGGGTGTTAATCATGAAAATATTCCCGCTGAGGTGAAACTGCAAACCCCATTGCTCATTGTCCAGGTTAAAGCAGTTAATAAAAAAGATTACCCGGCCCTTGCAGAAGCCATGCAGGAACTGTATGCCGAGGATCCGTCGCTGGAATTCGAATGGTTGAGGGAGGAAGCTGAGCTGCATGTAAAGATCATGGGCTGGATCCAGATGGAGGTGCTCGAACGCATTCTTTCTGATCGTTTTGGTATCGCAGCCCGGTTTGAAAATCCGACCGTAATCTACAGGGAGACCCCTTCCAGGGCCGGTGAAGGATTTGTACAATATTGGATGCCAAAGCCCTGCTGGGCTATCATGAAGTTCTATATTGAACCTGGCGAAAGAGGCAGCGGGGTAAATTACCAAAGCAGCGTGCCTGTGAATGATGTACAGCTAAAATATCAGAAGGAGGTGGAGCGAACCATTGCAGGCGCGCTCAAACAGGGAATAAAAGGCTGGGAGGTCACAGATTTAAAGGTTACCCTGGCGGAAGGGGAGGATCATTCCGTACATTCAAGAGCGGGCGATTTCGCGGTGGCCACTCCCATGGGCATCATGAACGGACTTGTAAATACCGGCACAACCCTGCTCGAGCCGATGATCAGGGTTCAGATCAATGCCACAGATGATTTACTGGGTGTTATAACCAGCGATATTACGCGAATGAGGGGCAGTTTTGAAAGTCCTGTGATGGATAACGACCGGTTTACGCTGCAGGCTATCCTGCCCCTGGCCACTTCACTTGATTTCCCGGTAAAACTCAGTTCGCGTTCTGGAGGAAAAGCAAGAATATCAACCCGTTTCTGGGGCTACAGCGAATGTACGGATGAACAGGGTGTGATTCGCCCTTTCAGGGGGATCAGTCCGCTCGACACTGCAAAATATATACTTAAAGCAAGAAAGGCACTGCAGGGATTTTGATCATTGTTATTCAGGAATTGCTCCAGCTTTTCCTGTAAATTGTCCTTGCAGACCTCTACACGATGAACCCTGTATTTTATAAACTATCCTTTCTCATAAAATTTATCATATTTTTCTCACGGAGTCCCGATCCTGACCAGTTTTTTCATGCATACCTTACCATCAGCCATTAAACGACAAATGTAGATACCATTGGGAATGTTCTCCCCATCGATCACCAGTCGTTGGGTTCCTGATGGCTGGTACCCGTCAATCAACGTTCTGACCTGTACGCCATTCATATTGTAAAGTGTGGCAGTGATCCAGCCGGGAGCATCCAGTAAAAATTCCAGGGTCGTACTGTTCATGAATGGATTGGGAGAACAGGTCAGCGAAACACTGCTTGGTTCATGATTCTTCTCCACATTCACAAAATAACAGGGCAGATCGAACCCCAGCATTTGCAGGTAACGGCACATCAGATAGCTTTTGTTTTCAGGGTTGGCGGTATCTGCAAGTCCCCCGTATGGTTGTACCACGGCGATGATCTTACCAGTGTTATATTCATTGATAACACCATAAACGTTGCCGTTCCCGGGATCCTCCAGGATCACGGTTGAGGTTGAGGGATCCAGGATGTCCCACACGTGGCCGACACCCGGGTATTGAAAACCGAGACCGGCCAGCTGGTTCATCCCCGAAAGGTCATAAACTGGATCTAAGGTCCAGGTTCCCAGGTTCAGCCCCAGCCAGGGGCGGATGTTGTATGTTCCCGCCATCACCGGGCCGCTGTTGAAGCACATGTTTCCCTCAACATAAACGCTGCCACCGCTGTTAAGATAGGTGTAAAGCCTGGAGCCGTCGGTGGCATTCAGCTGATGATCATATGGGATGAGCATGCCGGTAATTACAAACACCGCCTCATGGTTCAACGGCAATCCGAACTGTGCCAGGTCATTGGTTTTATAAACGGAGGGATTGAAGGACCGGATGGCATTGTAAACACTGTCGGCATATTCCAGTACCGGTCCGGCGGCATTCCCGTAATAGACAAGTATTTCGGGCATTGCCCCTGCAAAAACCTCTATTTCACCTGATGGTTGACTGCAATTCATGGGAATTTCATTGTCCCCTGCGGTTAACGCATAGGAGAATGTCTGTTCATCACTATGATAGATGTCCAGGTATCCCTGGATACCTGGGGCGACACTATCTAAAAGGAGGTGGTCTCGGTAGATATAGATCATGGCCAGGTCATCGATGGGCGTGCCATCCGATTGTGTGGCGGGATCAGTCCAGGTAAGATCGATTTGATGTGTGGTTATAAGGTAATTTCCTGTGAGATTCCGGGGAGCCGCCGGAACCGGGGAACCTCCTGCAAATGCAGAAACCCTCCTTTCAATGCTGAGAATACCTGTGTTCAGATCGTGGGTCTGTAAAACATATTCATATTGCTGACGGTCAATCAGGTTGGTATCGAGATATGATTCAACGCCCGGCGCTATGGTTGCGATGAATACATTGTCCCGCAGAATGGAAATTTCAAAATTGGCCAGCACCTGACCGTTTACAAGTTTGGTTGGATCGCTCCAGGAAAGGAGTGCCGAAGAGGGTGTCTGGTAATCGCTGTATGCGGTCACATTTTCCGGCGGACGAGGATTTTCAGGAACCGCATTCTCGATGTATGCCTGGTAAACATCGATGATCCCCATGCCGTAGGTGTTGTCTTCGCCAGGTTCGCCAAGATCCCTGGCTGTTTCATACAGCATCTGTTTCAGGGCTGTGCCCGATTTTGTTGGGAAAGCCTGTTTAAGCAGTGCAATGGCCCCGCAAACATGGGGAGCTGCCATGGAGGTGCCTCCCGAGTAAAAGTAATTTCCTGTGGGTATAAAACTGGAACGGACGCACATGCCGGGGGCCGAAACCTCAGGTTTTATCAAATCTCCTCCCAGGAAACAGTTGGTTGGGCCTCTGCTGCTCCAAGGTGCAACGGGCAGGTTGTCGTAATTGCCATCCACTGCGCCCACGCTGAAAATCCGGAGGGAATTGTAATTGCACTTAGCTGGGGTTGTAACGGTAGCAATCCCCGGACCGAAATTTCCGGCTGCAAAAATAACGGCTACACCCGCGTTCTCGAGGTTGAGAATGCTGTTTATGTATGCCGGCGTGCAGGAAGGATGTCCGGCATACCAGGAATTGTTGATCACCGCAGGCATGTCATCCGTTGTAAAAATATTGCCATCCGGGTTGAGCATCCATTGAAAATTACCGATAATTTCAGTTGTTGTAAAGTTGACCACCCTGGCGCAGATCCACTCTGATCCAAAGGCAATACCGACGGAATCGGCGGTGGCGGGATCAAGTCCGGCCATCGTGCCCATTGTATGTGTCCCATGCCCGTCATTACCGGGATTCGGGCTGCCGGTATCTGTAGGGAAGGTGGTTCCCAGAACCGCATCATGCCATGCTTCCGAAGCCGGAACGGAATTCCCATGCCAGTTCCAGCTCAATGCAGGATGAAAGCCATCCACTCCCGTATCAAGCGATCCCAGGACGACGCCTTCGCCCGTAAAACCCAGTTGCCACATTTTGTGTGCATTGATCGCCCTCAGCCCGGGTTCGGCATGGCCTGGCATTTTGGGGGCGGGCTGACCGGCTACCGGCCTGACCCTGTCAAAGTGTTCATTCTGATCAAGCATCCCAATGTCGGGTTGCAGCGCCAGCTCGTAGAGGAATTCCGGTTTAGCTTCAACAAAGATGACATTCGAGATCCAATAAGCATGATATCTGACGACATCCGTGCTGATCCTGCTTTCAAGAAAACCCAGCAGGTATCCCTGGGTTCGCCGGGCGTGTTCCACCAGGGCTGTGATCACCGCCACTGCCCGTTCATGGGAGCCGGCATTTTGCCGGGTGAGTTGTTCTCCGAGCGCATCGGTGTCGAACTGTTCGTTCAGCCAGATCATGGCTTCGGCATTTGTGCCGGCGTCCCTGGCTTTTTCGATTTCCCCGAGCAGGGCTTCTGAAATTTTGTCCTGTGAATACAATGCATTGGTAAACAGGAATAAAAGAATTGTGAAGATGATTGTTTTCATGGGATGTTGCTTTGATTTCAGTTTGCGAATTGCGAATTTTTTGTTATTCAACCACCAGTTTCTTCCTTGCTTTCCTTTGACCGGAACACAATTCAACAATGTACATTCCAGGTTGAAGTTTTGAAATATCCAGGATTTGACTGACAGGTTTCCCCTCCAGTACTTTTTGTCCTGTTTGACTGTAAATCATTACACTTTCAATGGTTAATCCGTTATTGGAGGAAATCGTCACCGATTTATCCGCGGGATTGGGAAACAGTGAATATTGATCCGCTGAAAAGATATTCTCCACGATTACCAAGTCGCATGCCGCCTGTACCTCTTCCGGGCTGTTGCAGCCAGGGGCGTTGTTGCCAATGTGAATTTCACCATTCGGATCTGCCAGGTAATCGCAGATGCTTTTTACTGCACAGGTTGATAAAGAATTGTTGTGGCTAATGTGTATGATTGTGACAGAACCGGCATCAATGCTGTCCAACCCGGTCAAACTGGTCAGGTTCTGGTTACCAAAAAAATAGAGACTTCCGCCAACAGAGCGAAGATTGGACAATCCTGATATGCTGGTGAGGTTATTCGTAAAACTAATATTTAGTGATCCTCCGATGGAGGATAAACTATCAAGTCCTGCCAGGCTGATCAGATGATAATCATTACCACCTCCCCCTGAAATGTAGAAACTGCCACCAATGGTCTTTAAACTGACAAGGCCTTCCAGGTTTTCAATATGATTACTGTAAATTGAAAGTGTTCCCCCGATGGAATTAAGATGATCCAGTCCTGTTAGTTCTGTAAGGGAAGAATTATTTTGAAGAAAAAGATTACCTGAAACAAAATCCAGGTCATCCAATCCTGACAAATTTGAAAGCAACGAATTATTTTGAATTAAAAGACTACCCCCGGTTGAATTAAGGCTATCCAATCCTTCCAGGGTAGTCAGGGAAGTACCAAGGTAAAGTGTCCCGATCTGACAATTTCCTCCGATTGAAGTGATCCCATTCAGGCCGTTTAATTCAATAATATCACTTCCACCTATGGTGACATTTCCTTCCAATACATTACAACCGGGATAACTAAAGTGGAAACTGTCAATTTCAACCTGTGAAGAAAAATAATAGTTTCCAAAAGGCAGGCAATCAAGCGTGATACCGCAACCGCTTGCTATCTCAGGCGGATTGTTGCAACCCGGGGCATTGGAATATATATCAACTGCTCCGTTAGGGCTGGCCAGAAAAGTGCAAATGCTTTGCGCTTCACAGTATGATAAGGAAGCATTTTCAGCTATTTGCAGGTTTACAATAGATGCTGCATCAATATTGTCGATGCCACTTAAACTAACCAATGCATTATTATGATAAATAATAATTCCACCCCCTATTGAGCTGAGATTCTCTAACCCTGATAAGCCGGTTAGGGAGTCATTTAGAAATATGTATAGGGTCCCTGCGATGGACGTCAGATTTTGCAGCCCTGTTAAACTGGCCAAAGCATGATTCAAACCTATTTGAAGATCACCACCAATCGAAGCGATATTTTCAATGCCGGTAACACTGGTCAATACAGGATTGCCATAGAATCCTTCCGGTGACCCTCCACAACCGAAACACAACCCTATTTGAAAGTCACCACCGATGGAATTCAGATTGTCAAGTCCGATAAAATTAGTCATTGCATAGTTCCCCTCAATGATAAGATCTCCGCCTACTGTGGTCAGATTTTCCAGCCCGGTTAAAGTAACCAGGGTGTCACAACCATATATGGTTAAATCGCCACCAATGGAGGTCAAATTACTTAAACCGTTCAGGTTGATTATGTCATTTCCATTCGGCCAGGATCCCTCTAAATGAACATCCCCCTCAATTTCTGTACACCCCGGATAATTGATTTGAAAGTTATCAATCTCTGCCTGGGTCGTGAAGGTAATGCCTTCGGGCAGGCAGTAATGAGGCAGCGTGGTTTCGTAAATGGAACGGCCAAAGGTTCCGATCCTCAGGTAGCGTGTGGAATTTATTTTCGCGTAATCAAAATCTATTACCGGGACAAATGGCACTCCTTCACTGGCATATTCCCAGTGTGTGCCACAGTCGGTTGAGCGGTAAACGCCAACATCATTAGCGACATACAGGTGGTGGGTGTTTTCAGGGTCAACAAACAGGTCGGAACAGGGCAGATCGGGAAGATCACCGGAAATGTTAGTCCAGGTCTGGCCAAGGTCAATAGTTTTCCAGACTTTATTCCCCGGTGAAAATCCGGTTCTGAGCACATACATTGTACTGTCGTCAACCGGATCGGTATTCACCCGGGAGATCCAGCGGCTTTCCCCAGGAATATTCGCTGTTACATCCGTCCAGTTATAGCCCCCGTTGGTTGATATCTTCACGATGATGATGTCGCCCGGTACCGGATTCTGGGTGCATCCGGTGGCGAAGATCATATAGTTCGGGTTCACCTGGCTTTGTGCCATGGTATTGATGAATTCCGGGGCGACATTTGCAGCGATCACCTGCCATGAATTCCCGCCGTTGGTTGATCTTACGATACTTTTATTGGCTGCATATAGTGTTTTATGATTGACCGGGTGCATTAACAATGGGGTGATCCAGGCGCCGTTGATGTTGGCGAGATAGCCAAATGATGCGCCGCCATTGATGCTCCTGAACAGGTAGCCGCATTGGGCCGATGAGTACACGGTATCCGGGTCGGGGCTGAACAAACATTCCATGCCATCGCCTCCCGTAACCTCTTCCCAGGTTGAACCACCATTGGTAGTCATGGCAGTACTGTTATCCTGCATGCCACCGAGAAGAACCTGTGGATCCGTGGGATGAGATGCAATTCTGTAAAACTGGAGGGTCTCCAGACCCTGGTTACAGGCACTGGCGGTATAACCTTTATCGGTTGATTGATAGAGACCTCCGTCGCATCCTACGTACAGATAATCAGGGTTGGAGGGTGCAAACACCAGTTTATGATAATCACAATGGACAAGGCTGCCCCAGAGGTTATTTCCTCCATAGGGTCTTACCGGAGTAAAGGTTGCGCCATTCGTTGTTCTGTGCAGTTCAATGTTCCCGATGAGCACATGGTTCGGGTTTACAGGATCTACGGCAATACACAGGTCATAAAATCCCTGGTCGTACCAGGCCGAACCATCAAAACCTCCCAGGTTGGTCCCGGAAGAGATCTGGGCCCAGCTGATACCGCCGTTTACTGTTTTATAAGCGCTGGTTGACATGGTGTTGAGGTTGAAAATCACTGCATAAATTATGTTGGGATTCGATTTTGAAATATCGATCTGTATCCGGTGCATTGAATTTGCCGGAGGTAACCCGAAATTATTTTTCAACCAACTGATTCCCTGGTTATTGGAGGTGTAGAACCCGGCATTACTGTTTCCACCACCGATTGCGGCATATACTTTATTTGCATCAGATGGGTGGAATGCAATATCATAGGCATCCTGAACGTCCAGGGTTCTGGTCCAGGTTTCACCGGCATCCATGCTCCTCCAGATCCCTTCATTGGGCAGGTTTCCGGAGTAAAAATATCCGCTGGCCATGGCACCGATGACCAGGTTTGAATTGTGCGGGCTAACGGCAAGATCGGCGAAGCTGGTTATAACCCCTATCCCGTTGGTTATCTGGTTCCACGTATTGCCGCCATCGGTCGATTTGAATATTCCCTTCCCGTCGAACCCAATAAAACCCTGCAGGTAAGCGCATTCTCCTGTTCCGGCATAGATCGTTTCAGGATTGTTCGGATCAATGGTGATAGCCCCGAACGAAAGTGATTCAAGGTCGTGCCCGATATCCTCCCAGGTTTGTCCTCCATCTATGGTTTTCCAGATCCCCCCGTTGGCTGCCCCGATGTAAACTGTGAGCGGATCGTTTGGATGAATGGCGATTGCTCTGACTCTACCGCTAACAATACCCCATTCCGGTATTCCACTCTGAACACCCACAGGTCCTGGTGATGACCATGAAAGGCTGCCCGGTATGGTCGATTTGTTGCTTTTCGTTTTTTTGATCTCCCGGTCCATCTCCTGCACATACATTATCCGGGGTATCGTATCATACGGAAAGGCTCTCTGGGTGTTGAACCATTCGGCCCGTTTAAATGCCTTACGGTTTTTGATTTGATCCGGAATATTTGTCCGCGATGATTTACTGATGTCATCTGCTTGTCCTATGGAAAAAAGAAAGGAAAAAAGCAGGAATGTTGTTAACAGAATGATTTTCATCTGTTATTAATTTTATCTGTTAATATTTATTTATTCGGGCCGTATGAATCGTCTATATTATCATTCGCAGTTTTCATCAGCACTGTTAATATGGGTGTTTCATTTGTCAATAATTTCGAATTAATTAGTAACATGGAATACCTGTAAATTAACATTCACGGTTTACATAACAATGTTTTTATGAACATTTCATATACAAGTAATTTCAGTAGTCGGGTGGAATACCAATGTTACAATCGCGGAGTGCATGAACGCGGGTAGTGTATCATTCAAACATGTTATCTATGGATTGCCAATCCCATAATCATTCAGGTTGCCGTATTAAACAGCCGAAAAGGGATCACTGCCTGTGTGGGAAGATGAAGGCGGCAGATGAGTGGAAGCAAAAAGGTCAGAAAGTTAACGACATTAACCCCCGAATCAGGGAGCCAATATACGAAATTAAGTGCTGAAAATCAAGAGTTTTTAAATAATTCCCCTGGGTAAAACGAAAAAAATCAAAAGTTTACATAATACCTACAGAGAATCTACTTTATGTGTTTTGTGTTGCGTTCGGTCTGGAATGTGAAAATCAGTTCCAGGTTATGCTGCCTAAAATTTCATTGATCACGCGCGGATATTTTGTCATTTCATCCTTCAACAAGGTATTGTTGATGTAAATGATCTCCTGGTCGTTGGCATACCAGAAATGCCGCTGTAGCATATGCTCCATCTGCCCACGATCATACTTTATCATCAGGGTCAGCTTATTTTCACTTAAACTGTTTGATTTTACTGCACTTTTATCCAAGTCCCGGTAAAAGAGGGAGCACGGGGAGGACAATGGTCTTTCAACATATTTATGATCAGCGAATTGTCAGTTATCTGGTATGAATAATAACCGTTTCCGCTGCAATCAGGGTCCTTGAAAAGGACGAAGGTGATGTCTGTTGCTGTGAAACTGACACTTGAATTGGTATGTCCCGGCATGATATCGATCATGGTCCAGTTTAATATTCCGGATGAGGTAAGCGTGAGTTGAACCCGGTAATTTATTCCGTCAACTGTCATTATCTTCTGCCACGAACCCAGTACCTTTTTAATTGCAGTCTCATCTTTTATCTGCCAGGTACCTGCGATTGCTGCTGTTCTGGCGGGGTAGCTGTCGTTTACCAATGCCATTGTGAGGGGGCCATTTTCAACACCCCATGTATATATGCCATCGCCTGTGAAATCGGGGTCATTAAAAATACGCAGCTGATTTCCGCTAACCTGGATTTGTGAGTAGCTGTTGGTATGGGTGGAGAGGGTATCGAGCATAATCCATTCTATGACCCCTTCTGATTTCAGGTTCAGTTGTGCGCTGTATGTCTCGCTTCCTGTGAATGTGCGGATCCAGCTCCCAAAAGGGGTAACTACCGGCACCGGATCATCTTTCTTCTGGCTGCACGAAAGCGCTGCTGCCATCATGATTACTAACATTAAACAAACAAGTGTGGAAATTCCGGTGTTTTTCATTTATCAAGAATTTTGATTTCAGTGGTCATACGGAATACCCATTTTAACATTCACGGTATGCATGGACATTGTTCTCAGGGATATTTCATGTTATCCAGTTTCATTGTTTTATCAGGATGTAATCTCCATCAGCAAAATAGGTGCTGTAGCTGTTCCAGCCCCAGCCGCCGGGAATCTGGCTGACAGTCCAGAAAACATAATTTGACGTTGCCAGGTCGCCTGCGGCATTCATCCTTCTGGAGATTCCCAGGTAATTGTAATAAGCGCAGATGGAAGGCAAAACGGATTTAAAAAGGGTTGCATCATATTGTCTGACGAGGTTGTAACACTGACCGTAAATCATGACTGCATCGTAAGCAGAAAGGGCCATGTCGTCGGGGTCGGATCCTGTAACTGACATGATCCGGCTGGCAATTTCACTGGCGGTCGCAGGCCGGGAACTTGCGGTACCTATGGCCATAATGGGCGCCAAAAATCTAACCTCCTGTGCAAATGCGGCTGCCTCTGCATCAAGTGTTACGGCTGTTTTTTTTGTATTTGCATCGCAACCGTACCAGTTTACTGTACTCATTTCATTTATCGGTGAAGCTGCTTTGAAAAAATCGGCAACGTCCTGATACGAAATCAGCATTACGGCGACGCCGGAGGCTCCGAAAACAGCTGTAGCTTCGGCTACCTGGGCTGCAGTAGCGGTTATAACTTCTGAATAGCTGACAGATCCTGTCGAATAAGCGACCCCATCATACACAGTTCCTCCCAGTGCGGTGAACTGATCTTTCGTACTCTGGTAAAGTCCGTTCCCATAAGCATCGTTCCTCCAGATCGGGATCAGGGCTTTGATGCCATCGGTTTGCATCATTTTTGCCGTTGCCCTGCCCTGCACATTGTCGTCGGGGATCACCCTGAAAATATAATCATCGGGAACAGCCAATGCCGGAGAGGTTGCAAAACAGTTTAATACCAGCATTTTATTCGCATTCAGATATGGCAAAATGGCTTTTAATTCGGAGCTGGTATTGGGTCCCCCCACCAGCAGCCTAATCCCCTGACCATACATTTCGGAGGCTGCAGATAATGCTTTTACGGTGTCCATTCCGGCATCCCGGAAAGTTATCGAAAACCTTGTGGCCGATCCGGCCAGCAGGTACATCTGGTTCAGGTCGGCAATCGCAATTTCCATGGATGTCTTACCAGCCAGCCCCTCTTCGGAATAAATACCGGTAAGATCGAGGATGGCTCCCAGTTTAACTTCACTGGAAACAGGTACCGGATCAGGATCAGATTTCTTGCAGGATACAAGCAGGAAGGCAGGTAACGTTGCAACCAGACATAAGATGAGGAAGAATGGCAGTTTTTTCATAACAGGTTCTTTTACAGGGATCAGTAAAAACCATTTTTTATTCTTTTTTTCAAATATACACTATTAATGTGAATCAAGGGTTAAAACAGCGTAAGACATAAATCAGAAATTACTTTTCCTACTTCTATTTATTGCAGTTGGCTTCAGCCAACTGTCTAATATTGATGCAATTCAAGGGGCTTTAGCCCCATTTAATTCAATTTCCTGCTTCTCTGTATGATCAATGGGGCTAAAGCCCCTGACTTGCCTAATTATCCCTTTAACAGTCAGCTAAAGCTGACTGCAATAAATATTCCTTCATTCGTCAGTTAAAGCTGACTGCAATAAATATTCCTTCATTCGTCAGTTAAAGCTGACTGCAATAAATATTCCTTCATTCGCATGCCAACCCTTGATTCGCATTATTAATTCATTTGTATGATACCGACAATTAATTCATCATATCAGATGGCTACATTCCAAGCCATTCTTTAAAACCAGGCACCCGTTCGCGGCTAACAACAGAATCATCGTCGTTAAGAAATGGCGCATTAATTTTCAGCCGGCTGTTAAAGTAGGCTCCGGTTTTCTGAATGGCGTTTATATTTATTACCACTTTCCTGTTAATCCTGAAAAATTCAATGGGGTCGAGCATGGACTCCAATTGCTCGAGGGTAAAATCTACAGGATAGTGATTATTCGTTTTTGTCACCAGAATCACGATTCCATCTTCGAATATAAAGTGGGAAATATTACCGGTTTTAACGGAAATAATGTTTTCGCCGGTTTTTATCATGAACCGGCTTTTATACTGGTTGTTCATGTTCTGATATGCCCTGACAATATTTTCGATCATCAATGACTGATCGTTGCGGTTGTATTTTTTAAATTTATCCAGGGCATTGCGAAGTTCTTCGAGGCCAACAGGTTTCAGAAGATAATCAACGCTGTTCAGTTTAAAAGCCCGGATGGCATATTCGTCGTATGCAGTGGTAAAAATGATCGGGGTGTCAACAGAGAATTCTTTAAAAATTTCAAAACTTAACCCGTCGGCCAGGTGGATATCAACAAACAGGATATCAGCTTTAATCCCATTTTTAAATGCATCGATGCTTTGCCTGATAGAGTCGAAAGTGTTCGTTATCACAATAGATCCCTCGATCTTTTTCAGGAGATTGCCAAGGTGTTCGGCCGAGAGTTTCTCGTCTTCGATGATGATTGCGTTCATTTGTCAGTAATTTTTTTGTGCATGATGGAATCACCGCAAATTGTCATTCCCGATTGTTATCAGATTGGTTGGCCTTCATCTGTTAGTAATTTTGATTTCGGCGGTCATAGGTTAACCCCATAAATTTACAATCAAGGTTGATATTAACGAAGTCAGTACGGGCATTTCAGGTTGATAAAAGTAAGGGAATCTTTACAATGAAAGAATCTTTGGTTTGCACAACATCAACAGTTTTTTCAGAGAAAAATGCATACCGGGCCCTGATATTTTTCAACCCCGTTTGCGACCCGGGTTCATGTTGTGGCCTTAATTGCAGGTTATTTGACACGATGAGTTTTTCATCTTCTGATATAATAGAAATTGCTAACGGGTGATCTGATGAAGCTTCATTATGTTTAATGGCATTTTCAAGTAAAATCTGAAGCGCCATCGGGGGAATCAGCCTGGTCAGATCCTCTTTTTTCACCGCAGTTGTAATCACAAGGTTCCGGTCGAACCGGATTTGCAGGAGATAGATATAGGAACGGATGAAAACCAGTTCCTCTTCAACCGGAACCAGTTCACTTGATTGGTTATCCAGAAGATAACGGTATACCTTTGAAAGCTGGTTGATGAATTCAACAGCCTTATCTTGGTCTTTATAAACCAATGAAGAAAGAACGCTGAGGTTATTAAATAAAAAATGGGGATTGATCTGGTTTTTCAGGTTCTGAAGCTGGGCTTGCAGGCTCTCGGCCCGGTATTTTTCAATCTCCACCAGCGAATTTTTCCAGTGGCTGAAAAACTGGGTGCTCACCTCAATGGTCAGAAGGATGATGGACATGAGGACAAGGATTCCCAGGATTGACAGTGTTACCTGCCAGAATCCGGGGCCGTTGACAGGAATTTCATTTGAAACAAGATTGAAAAGGTAAGAGGCCAGAAATATGAAAATGGCGCTGTATGCAACGCTAAACAGGAGGTGGATGAGGATCCGTTTTACCGGCATGGTAATCCATGGGTAGCGCCGGTTGAGCCACTGGTCGATCCGGAGGTTGCCTTCCCAAACGATGAAGGTTATAAGTATGGAAACCGCAAAATCCTTGAGCCGCGCGTCCATCACGGTCTTACCCGGGATGAAAGCGTTCAGCGCCAGGGTTACGATGACCCCCAGGATGAACATGTAAAAAAATCTCATTTTATTGTGCAGCATGGTTTTGCAGATATATGTGAAGCCCTGACCGGGCTGGTTTATAAAGTACTCACCTTTTTTCGCAAACGTTTTTATTCAACGTTGCTCTCTGCCCGATTGTTCAGCCTTTTGCAGCCATTTCGCACGGATCGCATCGGTTGCCGATTTCACAGGTCCAAAATACGAAACTTTCACAGGCTTTACACCGCAGAATTCAAGCGTTGATTTTTTTAACTGGTTAATGCTTGGCTGACCGAACACGAACCGGTAATACCAGGCGGGCTGATCCATTGTTGTAAGAATATGTGCTGTTTTTCCCTTGAGGAGTTTGTCCCACCAGACCGAATTCTCGCGGTACTGGAAAGCAAAACCCGGCAGGAAAAGGCGGTCGATAAATCCCTTTGTTATGGCCGGAAGCCCGCCCCACCAGACAGGATGAACCCACACCAGGTGTTCGGCCCATTTGATTTTCTCCCATGCTTCGAGTAAATCGGGTTCCAATTCTGTTCGTTTCTGATAACCTGATTGTAAATTTGGATTGAATTTCAAATCCCTGATGATGATCTCCCTCACTTCAGCGCCAGCGTTAACGGCTCCTTTTATATAGGCGGCTGAAAGTGCAAAATTGAGACTGTTGTTGTTGGGATGTCCGTTGATGATCAGTATCTTTTTCATTCGTTATTTGTTATTTGTTATTTGTTATTCGATATTCGATATTCATTATTCAATTTATATTTAACAACATGCACTTTTTACTGGAACCTCGTCGGAGCCTTATCCAGTTTTCCTTTCATGTAAAAGGATGCTCTTTCTTCATTTTTCATAAAGGGAATTTCCTTTCCATCTTTCTTCTTGAATAAAAATACGGTTTCCTGAAGAACTCCCTGTTCATATTTATACTCCTGTGTGATACGGATATGATCATAAGGAGCGAATTTACTGATTCCATCAACTTTAAATTCAATGGTCTGATTTCTGAACTCTTTATCTGTAAATCCAAACCCCTTTCCCAGGGAAGAATTCAGATCGCAAATAGCTGAATCATTCCGCGATGCGTACTTTAATTCAAAATACATAGTCTGGTCGCGTTGCCCGGCTTTCCCGTTATAGTCGGGATGCATGCGGTGAAGGGTTTTCACCGATTTCCACAGGTTGTCATAGCGTTTCTGCATCACGCTGAACTGGTAATCGTAATCGGCGGCCCGTTCCCATTTTTCATCCACAAACCGATACGCAAGGCTGACACCGTTCCAGATGATGGTATAGGTGTCGTCGATTTGTACCTCGGTGGTTAACGGGATAATCACCTGGCCGGAAGCCGAAAAATTTGCCAGCCATAATAAAACTGTTGCTGAAATGATGAATAGTGTCTTTTTCATTTTTCCTGTTTTTTTGAGTTTAACTGATTTTGTAACCGGGCCATTCCGGGGAAACAGATCCGGATAGGGGGCCGTTTTTTCTGCGAACAAAATTCAGGACAATTGAAGGGGTGGGAAAGTAGAAAACCGATGAATTGTTGAAATGGAGACCTGAACTGTAATAAACGGCCAGGATTCGGGAATGTGTTTGTGGGAAAGTGTCCCGGTGCTGTATCGGCAACATTCGTCGCTCCCGGAAAACC
>Ga0247842_10005116_pt1 | contig 15790 bp, 14 predicted proteins | sample LaCruzMarch2015__3_FD_192411 | JGI IMG/M metagenome (GOLD analysis project Ga0247842, IMG submission 192411) | Freshwater microbial communities from meromictic Lake La Cruz, Castile-La Mancha, Spain - LaCruzMarch2015_19m | ecosystem: Environmental > Aquatic > Freshwater > Lake | place: Spain...
ACATAGCCCAGTTGGAGCATTGGATCGAAATTGCCGTTCGTGACGGTCTAGCAAAAGCTCAGGAAGTCGCAGCTACAAAAATGAAGCCACTTATGGGTAGTTTGGGTAGCCTCGGGCTATAGGATATTAATTTGTCTCAATTACTTCCATCGGCACTTGTAAATGCTATCGATGAGCTCGGGTCTCTACCTGGCGTTGGAGAACGTACAGCTGAACGTTATGCTTACTTTTTGTTGCGGGCCGATGCTCACGTTAGCGAAAAACTAGCAGATTCATTATTGAAACTACACAATAGCGTCAAGAGTTGTCCTATCACGTTTGCGCTCATTGATAAAAAAGAGACCACTTCCTCGCTTTATAGCGACCCGTCACGTGACAAGACACTTGTAGCAGTAGTAGAAGAACCACTCGATATCATTGCCTTAGAGCGCACAGGACAATTTAACGGCACTTATCATGTCTTGGGTGGCGCAATTAGCCCGATTGATGGTGTCGGTCCTGAGCAACTTCATATACCAGAATTATTAGATCGTCTCAAAAAAGATAAAGTTAAAGAAGTTATTATTGCCACTAACGCTAGTGTTGAAGGTGAATCAACAGCGCTATTCTTGCAACGTCATATCAAAGACGCTGGTATCGAAATAAAGATAACTAGACTAGCTCGTGGGATCCCAGTTGGAGTCGATTTGGAATATGCTGGTCAAATAACACTTACACATGCCCTCGAAGGCAGAAGGGTATTTTAAATGTACGACAAAGCTAAACAATTGATCAACTTAACTAAAAAAATTATAATCATTCAAGCCGAAAATCCTGATGGCGATTCGTTAGGAAGTGCATTAGCACTCGAAGAAATTTTAAGCGGTTTAGATAAAGAGGTAATTTTATATTGTCCAGTTGAAATTCCTAAATATATGCGGTACATAAAAGGATGGGACAGAGTAGTTAGCGATTTCGATACTTCGTCAGATTTAGCTATTATTGTCGATACAACAGCTGACGTGTTGATTTCAAAAATCTTGGAAGTTTCTGGTGTTCGTCATTTTCTAGAAACACATCCGGTACTAGTGATTGATCATCACGTAACAGAATCAAAATTGAGTTTTGAGCATACGCTTTTGACCGAAGAGGCTGTTGCTACTAGTGAAATCATTTATGGATTAGCAACTAACGCCAAATGGACGATTAATCAGCAGGCTGCCGAGAATTTATTAATTGCAATTATGGGTGATAGTTTAGGATTAACCACACAAAATGTTACTCCACGTACGTTTCTCATTGCCAGCAAATTAACCGAGCTTGGCGCAAGTAATTCTGAAATCGAAAAACGCCGTCGTGAATATATGAAAAAATCAGCTGAAATTCTGAATTATAAAGGCGTTTTGATCGAACGAATCGAATATTTTCTAGATGGTAAATTGGCTCTTATTCGTATCCCATGGGAAGAAATTCAAAAATATAGCGACAAATATAATCCTAGTGTTTTAGTACTTGACGAAATGCGCTTAGTTGAAGGTGTTGAGATAGGTGTTGCTATTAAAACTTATCCCGATGGCAAGCTAACTGGTAAACTTAGAAGTAATTCTCCAATATCAGCCATCGTTGCCAGCTTTTTTGGCGGCGGCGGTCATGAATATGCTGCAGGCTTTCGTGTATACGAATCTATTGATACAATTATCCCAGAACTATTAACTGCTACCGATAAAGCCATAAAAGAATACTCTAATGACACTAAAATTTCATAACACATTAACTGGTCAAACCGACGAATTCGTCTCTCAGACAGAGAATAAGGTGTTGCTATACACTTGTGGACCAACAGTGTACGATTATCCTCATATTGGCAATTGGTCAGCTTATATTTACTGGGATATATTGGTCAGAATTTTGATAGCAAATAATTATGACGTAATTCGTGTAATGAATGTTACTGATGTCGGACATTTAACAAGTGATGCTGATGAAGGTGAGGATAAGCTAGAAAAGGGGGCTCGTCGAGAAGGCAAAACTGCTTGGGAAATTGCCGCTTTTTACACCGAAGATTTCATGAATGGTATGAAACGTCTAGGATTAATAACCCCGCAACATATTGCCAAAGCAACCGATTATATACCACAACAACTAGATCTAGTGCGTAAGTTAAAAGAAAAAGGATTTACATATCAAATTGATGATGGCATTTATTTTGATACGTCTAAATTTCCTAAATACGCTGATTTTGCTCACTTAAATCTCGATGCTCTAAAAGCCGGAGCACGTGTTGAATTCAACCCCGAAAAACGTAATCATAGTGACTTTGCATTATGGAAATTTACTCCAGCCGGCGAAAAGCGTGATATGGAATGGGAAACACCTCAGGATTTATTAGATAAATCCAACCACCTACCATCTACTAACTACCAACTACCACTCATGGGTTTTCCTGGTTGGCATCTGGAATGTTCAGCTATAGCCATGTCAATACTCGGTAATACCCTCGACATTCATACAGGTGGGATTGACCTGATACCAGTTCATCATACAAATGAGATTGCTCAATCCGAAGCCGCTACTGGAGTGCGTTTTAGCAACTATTGGCTTCATAACAATCATCTAAAAGTTAACGGGACTAAAATTAGTAAATCTCTCGGTAACGGATATACGCTAAATGATCTAGAAAAAAAAGGCTTTAGCCCAATTGATTACCGAATGTTTGTGTTACAAAGTAATTACAGAAGTGAAGGTAATTTTACCTTTGAAAATTTGCAATCAGCTAAAAATCGTTTACATAATTGGCGTAATATAGCGGCAATTCGTCATCAAATCCACGATACAATTCAAGATGATAGTGAGAAGAATAAAGATGACAAAACAATCTCGCTATATGCAACATCACAGGCAATAATAGAAACTCTTGATAACGATTTAGACACACCCGCAGCACTTAAAATCATTGACGATGCTTTTTCTCGCGTTATAGACTCTAATTTAGTCAATATCAATAGACAAGCTTTCATTCAGTTGCTCGAGACTATAGACTCTTCATTAGGTCTTCAATTAATTGATAGCACCCCTGATATATCAGACGAAGCCAAACAAATTATTTTGGAACGTAACCAAGCGCGCAACCAAAAAGATTGGAAAAAATCAGATGAACTACGCAATCAACTGTTATCTATGAAAATCATAATTCGAGATACTGACAAGGAGAGCGTTTGGGAATATCAGATCTAATCTTCAACGCGCTTGTGCGACCTTGTAAAGTGATCTTCGACTAAAACTTTAATACAACCGGCAATTGGGATTGAGATGATACCGCCTGCTATACCAAATAAATAAATACCGATTGTTACAGATATCAAGATCATAAGTGCTGACAAATCAATTCGTTTTGATTGAATCTTTGGAGAAATATAGTTAGATTCGACTTGTTGATACAAGATAAAGAATACAAAGAATATTAACGCAGCAGGAATATTATTTAATGCCAAAATGAAGCTAACTAGTACTGATCCAACCATTGCTCCAAATAATGGAATAAGCGACGTAATAAATACGATTGTTGCTACAGGCACGATAAGACTAGCGGGAATACTGAAAAACAAGCTTAATGCTAATATCGCAATACCAGCTACAATACCAGCGATAGCCGATACCGACAATTGCCCAACAGCATAACTAGTCACCACAGAATACATCTTGTGAAATAGTTTGCGATGAGATTCCATACGATTTTGATTCTTATATATAGACCAGATTCGATTTAACCACATTGGACCCTCAACAAGCATTAAAAATGCCAAAACAAGCACTAAAATACCTGCTGTAATTGTAGATAGAATCGATCCAATCCCAGCAACTAACGAAGAGCCGATACCTGAGGCAAATTGCGATGCGCCATCTTTAATTGAATTGGCTATTGCATCAACCTGAGGCTGAAGTTGATAACGATCAACAAACTCACCAGCTCCCTCATATTGTTTGGCAGCTGTATCAATCAAGGTAGGAACATTTTGGGCAAATTTAGCTGTTTGACCCACAATTGGTGGAACTGCCAAAAAAATTACCACACCTAATGCCGCTATGACAACCAAATAAGAAAGCGCTGTACTCAGGGCCCGGCTTTTGCTTGGTAGTATTTTTGCCAAACGATTGACAGGTGGACTAAGCACAATTGCCAAAAAGAATGCAGCAGCAATAATGATCAAAGCTGTGCGAGCACTATAGATTGCAAACGCTACTAATGCAAAACTAATTACGACTAACCAAAAGCGAACAAACGTCCTTGTATCAATCTCAATACGTACATTCATAATCTGTATTATACACTAATTTACAAAAGTCATACATTTGTGTATATTTAAGCAGACATTAAGTAATAAAAGGTGTATAATATAATTATGAGAATATTAGTAATAGAAGACGAGCACAAGATAGCAAGAGCTTTGAAAAAAGCATTAGAACAAGACAGCTACGCTGTTGACGTATCATATGACGGTGATGATGGATATGCAATGGCAACTACTGAGCCATATGATTTAGCCATAATTGACCGAATGATACCAGGTGAATATAACGGAATAGCCATTGTAAAAGCAATGCGCAAAGCAAAAATTCATACACCAGTAATAATATTAACCGCAAAAGGCACTATTGCCGATCGTACAACTGGACTTGATTCTGGCGCCGACGACTACTTAGTCAAACCATTCGCACTAGAGGAACTACTGGCACGTGTACGCGCATTATTGCGTCGACCAGTCGAAGTACAACAAACGATTCTTACAGCTGGCGATTTATCGCTAAATACGGTAACTTTCGAAGTTAAGCGTGGTGATAAAAATATAGTATTAACCGGTAAAGAATTCGCTTTGCTTGAATTTTTATTACGTAATCAAGGCCGACCAAGTAATAAAGAAACAATTATTAGTCATGTTTGGGATTATAATGCAGATGTTCTGCCAAATACTGTTGAAGTATATATGAAATATCTACGTCAAAAAATTGACGATCCATTCAAGACAAAACTTCTTTATACGGCTCGTGGTTTCGGTTATCGAATCGAAGCAAAATAAGGATTTGCCTAAATTATGTTTAGATCTACAACTATCCGATTAACCGGATGGTATCTGTTGATATTAATGTCTCTAAGCATAATATTTAGTATCGTTATTTACCAACTAGCATCCAATGAAATATTGACACGATTAGAGGGGTTCCAGACGAGTCTACAAGAGTCTCAATCTCTTGATTCGGCATTGCCGGAAACAACGACTCTTCGTGCAGACGAAGCTGCTAAAACTGAGGCTAACCTATCTGTTGGACTTTTTTATATTAATCTAATGATATTGATAGTGGGAGGATTCGGAAGTTATTTTTTGGCACGTCACAGTTTATTACCGATACAAAAAGCCCACGAAGCACAATCTCGCTTTACAAGTGATGCTAGTCACGAACTTCGTACTCCTTTGGCTATCATGAAAACCGAGATCGAAGTCGCACTTCGAGATAACAGTGCAAATGCAGATAGTCTTAAAGAAATACTTTCTAGCAATTTAGAAGAAGTTGATAAATTGTCACGATTAGCTGAAATGCTACTCAATTTATCGCAACTAGATCATGAAAAATTGAAGATTAGTTCTGTTAACCTTAGTAAAATCACAAAAAGCATGATAAAAGATTTCAAACAATCACCAAATCGTATTTCATTAGTTTCTAAGAAACGTTTAGTTGTGAACGGTAATGAAACAGCCATAAATAATCTGATAAAAATTTTGCTTGATAATGCACTTCAATATAGTCCCAAAGATTCACTTATCTCTATTAATCTATCGCAAATCGATCAACACGCTAAGTTTGAAATCACAAACACTGGACCAGGTATACGTTCAAATAAATTACCATATATTTTTGAAAGATTCTATAGAGCAGATTCATCACGTGCCGCTGGAGAACATAAAAATTATGGCCTTGGTTTAGCGCTTGCTAAAAATATCGTTGAATTACATGACGGTGAGCTAACTGCCAGAAGTATACCAAACAAAAAGACTACTTTTACCTTCATTTTGCCATTGAATTCTGATCTCATTAAATTAAAAAATGAAAAAATTACAACATAATTAGACAGTATTTAAGCTTTGCTTCAGAAACGTTTGTCATAATGTAGGCACAATAAACAAAATAGTCAAAGAGGAGGATTCATTATGAACACCACCATCACAGACAAAACAATTTTGCTTAGTAAAAAAGGTATGAAGGAACTTAAAAAAACAATAATCCAACTTGAACATGATAAACAACAAGAGCTCAAATCTTTACGCGAACTTGACAAAACATTGGACCGTGATGATCACCTGAGCCGTATTGAAAGATTATCAAATATTGAAAGTATCGAATCTGAATTAAATGACAAGAAACTAATATTGTCGACCGCTAAATTATTACCAACGAAACGCACACGTTTGCAGGTAGCAATTGGTTCAGTGGTTGATTTAATCGACAAACATGGTCATATGTTTCGATACACCATCGTTGATAGCATAGAAGCTAATCCAAGTGATGGACGTATTTCAACTCTCAGCCCATTAGGACAAAGTTTAGTCGGTAGAACTGTCAGAGATATCATCGAGTGGGGAAATGGAGTAAAGACCAACCAATTCCAACTGATACGCATCGTATAAATGCGAGTAGTCCCATCTCTACAAAATCACTTACTCTTTGGTAGGTGATTTTGTTACAATAGAGCTAATGGTTTATTACAACAAATCGATTGACACTGTCTTTAAAGATTTCAATACTTCAGAGAAGGGTCTTTCGGATATAGAAGCCGAAGAATGTCTGCGCGTCTATGGTCCAAACGCCATTAAAGTTGTAGGTGAGCCATTATGGCGTAAAATTATTGAACCATTTGCAAATGTTTTTATCTTGGTATTATTTGCAGCAGCAATTATTAGCATATTTAATAACGAAATGCTCGATGCAATAATTATTAGTTGCGATATTGCTGTCAGCGTCATTATTTATTACATTCAACAGTTCTCAACTGAGCGTGTTATGCGATCACTTAAAAAACATACTATCCAAAACGTCGAAGTGAAAAGAGATGGTAAGATTACCTCACTAGAATCTAGCCAACTCGTCCCGGGAGATATAATAATATTAAACGAAGGAGATAAAGTACCAGCTGATGCTAGATTAATCTCGGGTTCAAGCGTTAGAATTAATGAAGCAATGCTCACTGGTGAATCTTCACCAGTAGAAAAAAATGTTAACACACTAGATGGAGAAAAAGAAGTTTACGAACAATCAAATATGCTATTCCAAGGTTCATTTGTTGTCGCTGGCGCCGTAATGGCAGTTGTTGTAGGTACAGGCAATCAAACAGAATTTGGACAGTTAGCCGCTCTGACTAAAAACGAGGATACTAAAAGTCCTGTTCAGCGAAAGATAGACAAGCTTATAAATAATATAGTTATTGCTGTCGGCAGTTTAGCTATTGTAACTTTTGTTCTAGCAATTGTTCGTGGAATTGAAATTGCTGAAGCATTGAGATTTGTTATGGCGCTCGCTGTATCCATAGTCCCCGAAGGATTACCAGTCGCCATAACTGTCGTATTAGTGCTAGGTATGCGACGCATGGCAGCCAAAAAGGCTCTCGCGCGCACAATGCGAGCAATTGAGACTCTTGGGGTTGTCACAACAATTGCAACTGATAAGACAGGGACACTTACCAAAAATAAGCTTACCGTACAAGAAACATGGCAACCTAAACACGTAAAAACGCATTTAGCGACAATCGCTTATCACGCTGTTAATCACAACTCGGGAAAATCTCACGATCCAATTGATATAGCGATGATTGAATTTTCTGAAGCTAAAAAAATAGTCAAAATGAAAGGCGAACCTTTAGTAAGTTTACCTTTTGATCAAACATTTTCAATGAGTGGTAATCTTTGGCATCATGACAATCAATATCATCTTAATATTAAAGGTTCGCCGGAACATGTCCTAGCAAAAAGCGATTTGACTTGGTCACAACGAGAAGAAGCTGAGATGGTATTAACTAAACTTACTTCACAAGGCTATCGCGTGATTGCTCTAGCAACGGCTACTATTGATGGTCCGGTTAGAGCATTTACAGATTTACATAAAAAGATAGTTTTCGAGTTCGTCGGTTTTATCGCAGTTGCCGATATATTACGTCCTAAAGCTAAACAAGCTATCTCAGCCGCACTAAGCGCTGGTGTGACAGTACGAATGATTACTGGTGACCATTTCGAAACGGCCTATCATATAGGTAGAAATCTTGGCTTAGTCGAAAATCGCGATCAAGTATTCGATAGTCGGAAAATGCACACTATGAGCGATAAAGAACTTAGCAAAACAATTGACAATATTCGCGTCTTTTCGCGTGTCGTACCCGAAGATAAATATCGAATTTTGGCACTTTTAAAGAAAAAGAATGTTACAGCTATGACCGGTGATGGTGTTAATGATGTACCAGCGCTTGCTAACGCTCACGTCGGTATAGCCATGGGAAGCGGATTACAAATCGCCAAAGATGCTGGGGACATTATTTTACTTGATGACAACTTTAAAAGTATTATCGATGCAATTCGTGAAGGACGCATAATATTCGCCAATATACGACACATGTTATTTTATTTACTTTCAGCTAATGCTGGCGAAGCTCTAACAATGGTTGGTGCATTAGTTATCGGTATGTCAATTCCAATTTTGCCAGTACAAATCCTATGGATTAATATCGTGACTGACACTGCATTAGCACTTCCGATAGGACTTGAGCCAGGCGAAAAGGAAATAATGAATCATAAACCCATTCAACCTAACGCACCAATTTTAAATAGATTTATGATTGTACGAATTATTATTATTGCCCTTAGTATGGCTATACTTTCTCTAGTTATCTACGCGATTTTTAATTCAAAGTATGGACATAAATATGCCCAGACGATTGTATTTTCTGCGCTGGTTGTTATGCAATGGGCAAATGCCTTTAATGCACGTAGTGATTACGAATCAGTCTTTAGTCGACTAGGAGTCTGGAATGGCAAGTTTTACGCTGGTTTAGCAATCGCAGTTACACTACAAATGTTAGTGCTGTTTGGTCCAATGCAGGGCTTATTGCGTATTACGACAGTAGCAATAGGTGATTTAGCAACTACGGGAATTATTGCTTTTGCAATACCTATAGCACTAGTCGAGATACATAAATTTATTGGGCGCAAATTAAGACGTGATACTTAAAAGAGTCCAGTCATTGCCTTGATTATCGGTACGTAAATAATAATCAGCTACTCCATCAGATAGTGTAATTATTTCAGCTATACGATCACCACAACGTATTAAGCAACGCAAACCAGCATCAATAAAATTATAAGTTGCACCACGAAATTCCATACGACGAGGATAAGTAACGAGATTTTTTCGAAAACCCATTGCGGTGATAGTAACTTGCTCATTGATTTGTGTTTTTTTCATAGCCATTCCTCCATAAAATTTTTCGCTGTACAGCGAAACAAAAAATTAATACATAATATAACCGGTTAATTTAGATAGACCAGTAAACGGATTTTATGAATAAGTAATTCGGAAAGGATTAATGAAACCGTTCAGTTCACGTAATCTTTTTCGCTGTACAGCGAACCGAGAGTTACTTTAAATTTTATGTATCGTTCGTCAGTGATTTCCCAAAGGAAGTATGACAACGTTTATGGTGGCTTGTAAAAGCCTGCAAGTAGAAAGGATTAACCAGTACTCGCATGACTATTAACTAGTATACATTGCCACATACTGAACCCGTCAATAGAAAAAACCAAAAAGGTCCGTCCTTTTTACTTACTAAATTTGCAATAATAGCAACAAATTATTTTGAAAAGGACGGACCTTTTTATGACAGATTGTTGTTATTTTTTCAAGGCGTCAACGCCAATTGCTTGGCTAATATTTGAATATCCGTCTCGATTCAAGAAATCTACTAAACCATCGTTAATTTCGGTTGCTAGTTGTGGACCACCGTATATCACACCAGTTATGACTTCAACCAGACTAGCACCTAAACGTATTTTGATATATGCGTCTTCAGCTGAAAATATACCACCAACGCCAATAATAGTTAATTTGTTACCGTAAGTCAGATAAGTTTGACGAATTAGTTCATTACTAAGTTGCCAAGTTGGTTTCCCACTTAAATTACCATGGACAGTATCAGGCAATACGTCTTTTAATTCAACCTTGGTACGGTCTTTAGCTAGATTTGCAATAGTGACGCCTTTGACCTTATGACGAATGATCACGTCTAGAAGAGCTTTAAACGCGTCCCATGACAAATCGACTGGCATTTTGATATATATTGGCTGTTTTACACCAACCGCATCAACTGTTTTCAAGAGACGTTCCAAGCGATTGGGCGTAGTAAATGGCTCACCACCAAAAGTATTGGGACAAGAAATATTTAGTTCGATCATTTTAATACGTGGCTCATCTTTGGCACGTTTCACAGTCGTAACATAATCAGCGATACCAGTTTCAACATCGACTACTTTACGGCTATTTGTCTTTGCGACGGATAATACAATGGGGAAGTTACCAATAGTCTTTTGGGGATATTGATGTATTCGTTTAATGATAGTTGTTGAACCTTGATTGCCTAGTCCAGCATAAACTACTAATGACTGTGTTTTAGGTAATCTATAGAACCATGGACGTGGATTACCCCTACATGGCATTGCTGTCACTGAGCCGACTTCGGTGAAACCGAACCCTAGATTGGCAATCATCGATACAATTTCACCATTTTTATCGAGACCAGCCGAAAGTCCAACTGGAGAGTCAAACTCTACACCATGATAATTTTGAACCAGTTTTACATCTTGAGGTCTTTTAGACGCTATACGCATTAACCATCTGATAAAACCTATTTTCCCAAGCGCAGAACCAACTTGAATCATTGAACTATGAGTATAATCAGGCGTCATTAAAAAGAGAATTGGTTTAAGAATATATTTATAAGAAAACCGATTTGTCTTCCAAACAATACGTCGTATCATATGTAAGAGTATAGCAAAATATAATTAGAATCAGGGGATCAACCCGATAGAACTACCGAGATTTTTTGGTCTTGGTTTTTTTGAATAATTTGGTAAATATATGAAATTTAAGCTGTAAAAATACAACCAAGCCAGAAATTACCAAGATCAAAATAGCAAAACCACCAATAATCCATGGATTTGAAAAAAACGAAGTAATTTTATTAGTTTTTTTCGTATCTTCATTAGAGGCACTATTAGATTGTAGATTAGAATTTTGGCCATTTTTCTCTTGATTAACAGCCGGATTTAAAGAAGTAGTTTCGGCAGTTGCTGTGGTATCCGTCGCAGCAGTATCAGTTGTGTTAGTACTTGTTGTCGTGACAGTCGTAGCCGCAGTAGTAGTTGTTTCATCGGGAGCAGGCGAATCTACTGGGCCTGTTGCTGGTGGAACGACTGGATCATCAGCAGGAGGATCAGCTGGTGGTGGCACTACTGGAGCAACGTAATCATAGCCACCGGTCGTAAAACCAAAATCTTTACTTAAATCCATAATACCGCCCACTATAGCAGCACCTCCAGATACACATTCTGGATCAGCCTTGTATGCCCAGCGAACTCCTCCCGACCCACTTGATGCTGTCAATTTTATCTTATATGTATCGCCAGGTACTAATGGAACATCGTATAACTGCCAACTTTCATCATAGAAAGTAACGTTCAATACCATATCACCGTCCATTGCAGCCATTATATTATAGGTGTATGAAGCAAGCACTGTTTCTTCATTGAAATCCGTAATCGCGACAGTAAGCGTACTGTCGTCATCAGCTGCGTTAACCATCATTTCAAGAAAAAGTATACGTAGTCTATTTTGTGTTGGAATAAATGATTGCCCAAGACTGACATTATCAAAAACACTTTCTGACGCAGCAACAGTATATGGATAGTCAGCTGAACAACCTTGATCTTCAGTATAGTCTAGTGCATTAACTATGTTAGGAATAGCGCACATGGAAACAATCAAGCTGATTATGGCAAGAGAACTAATAAGTTTTTTCATTTTACCTCAATTTTTGTTTTAAATTATTTTTTCTAGCATATTAGATTATTACAAAAAACACAATAGCATAAGTTTTGTAAAATGTTTCAAGATATGCGCTAAGATGTTACTATAATCGATAATGAGTGAATCGCCTGATTTTTATAAACAATGTACTACTGGCATAAGTTACCCTGTAGGGGATTTGTTTGGATATCCTGACTCTTTGATTAGAGGTCGCGTTGCAGCAGCATATAAGCATGCTCTTAGTGGTCTACAAAACAAAAAAGTTATGGATGTTCTTGATTTTGGGTCTGGGAGAGGTCATGGTGTAGCTGCCATACAGCAAGCATTAAAACCCAAATTGCTTGTTAGTCTAGACACTGAACAAACCTATTTAGATGTTGCTCAAAGTCCATTACATAAATACAAAAATATTCGTTTTATTTGTACTGATAATCTATCCTCCTTTAAAGATAATAGTTTTGATTTAATATTTTGCATGCATGTAATCGAACATATCATTAAACCAGAACTCTTACTAAGAGATTTTTATCGTATATTACGAAAGGGAGGAGTATTGATAATCGCTACTCCAGATAAGAACAATTTAGTAGGAGTATCACCTTATAACGAACATGTATTTGATAGACAAGAGTTAAAGGATACTCTTGAAAAAATCGGGTTTTTGACATCAAAAATCAAATATATAGTAGCAGATCAGATTGCATTTCAAGTTCATAGACGAAAACAGTGGCTTGCAGATTATCAGCCTGATTCAGTAAAAATTCGCGATAAAATTGTAACACCTGATATCTGGGATGCAATGGTATTACGCTCTGGTATTACTACAAATCCTTTGACTGAAGCAAACTTTCCGCTCTCTTTAGATTATTCAGAGCGCGTGATTGATTTTTTGGTAAGTACGTCAAAATGAAAAACACTTGATCAAAAAACTGGCATTTTTCATGGCTGAGATTAGCGAACGCGTTTCAGGAAATTACTCAACCATACGAGCTACAATCGCAAATCGACCATCACTCGTTCGATCACCTTTCAAGAACTGGCTATGAGAATAATATTCTTCATCTTTAGCTGAATCTATTGATGATAATTCTATATTTTTGGGCAATATACCGGCACTTGTGAGTTGTTCGAATGCGACTTCATGTAGACTACGATTATTAAAAGCAAATAACGGATATGATTCCTTGCCCGCTGCAGGACTAAGCCATACTTTAAGATTTTTGGGATTAATATTAATACTATGATGTTTTATCAAATATTCAACAGATTTAGTACCGCCAAATTGTTCTAAATTATGCCTCCCTAAATGTGATACCATCAGAATATTTTTAACAGATTCATATAGAACCATGCCGATACAATCAGCTAATGGTAAAAAAAGAGCATGGTTTGGTTCAGAGACAACAAGCGCATCACTAGTTAAAGTTGATTCACGAGTTATGCCATCACCTTTGTAGCTGTCGTCGGCCGTAAAGTATCTTCTGTAATTTTCGCCTTCGTACTTTACTCTAACTAGAGTGGTGTCATTTGGGTTTATGTTATTTTCCAAAATAAAGTTTGTGCGCGCTTGATTTGTATGTTCGATATCGCCACTATAAATTGATTTCATGGAACCATCTTGAATTTTTGAAACGAAAATATTTAAAGTCATATCGATATGATACGCGACAATTAATTTATTTACTAAATAACTTTTCGGCAAGTTGTTGTATATGATTGCCTGTCTTGCCCCATTGAATCGTTTTGTTTAAATCTTTAATATCAATTAATCTATAGCCGATAACTCCGCCTCCGGGGTCACTTTTAAATTCACCAATTTTTGCCAAAGTTGCATAAACTCGTAAGCTGTAATTTTCTAATACTCCACCACGAATATTTTTTTGAATTCCAAGCGGTGTCCATGATATTACATCGCAATTTAGTTCTTCTTGTATTTCGCGCTTAAGTGTTTCGTCAACATTTTCGCCAGGTTCAGTCGTACCGCCTGGCAAATTATCATTATCGTCATTGTAACAAACAATTGGAACTTTTCCGTCCAAATTACATATTGCATAAACTTGTTTCCATGGAAGGTCTGGTAGGTCTTCTTTTGACGATATGTTAAACCATTCTACTTCTGTAGGTATCTCTTTGTATATAAATTTATCTAAAAAGTCAGGTTTCATACAGTTTATTGTATCAAATAGAAAAGAGCTGAAATCATTATGTCATTTTCTATATTCGTCAATGCAACAGTAGAATGAGGATATGGGTCACTATTTCTACTGTTACATCTGGCTGGGGATGAGGGATTCGGTCACGTTCCGCGACCCCGAAAATTCACGATTGCAATCACAGATTGCATCGGAATATTTCCTTGCGGATTGCCGACTGGCAATCCTCACCCCCGAATGCTCACTCAGGATTTCAACCCCCCTCATACAAAACTATCCTCCATAGCTACCCAAAAGGGTAGCGACGGAGGATGGCTGGGATGGAGAGATTCGAACTCCCGAATGCTGGTACCAGAAACCAGTGCCTTACCACTTGGCGACATCCCATCACGATTATCATTATAACTCATTAAATATGCCATGATTAGAGTTTCTGGTAGCCTGGACCAGAACCCATGTCACAGTAATCCGCTGTCCAGCGAATTCTGCAACCCCGCCTCAGTCGGTGACGTTCGTCTTCGCTGGATAGCGAACGGCTTCCGGCCTTGCAGATTGCCGACTGGCAATCTTCACCTTACCCCCGCCTGTCTGTTCAGCCAGAACGGGCAGGACTTGGCCAATCCCCAATATTAGTAGATAGTAGGTAGTAAATGGTAGATAGTACTAATATCTACAGGGGTAATTGTAACAAAAATGCGATAATTAAGAAATAGCGATAGATTGGTAACAATTCATGTTATCCCTAGATGATACAATAAATAAATGACAAAAAAATCTTTGCCTATAGTTTCTGTCAAACTCGACAAGATTGTTGGAGGGGGACAAACACTCGGTACCCTAGAAGACGGCTGTAAAATATTTGTTTGGGGTGGATTACCAGGCGAAACAGTTAATGTGCAGCTTACAAAAAAGAAATCTAAATTTGCCGAAGGTATAGTTGTTGAAATAATAAACCCAAGTAACGAGCGTGTACAGCCTCGTGATAAAGAAACCTACTTATCAACCAGTCCTTGGCAAATAATGGACTTTGAGAGTGAACAGAAATATAAAGCAGAGTTAATCAAAGAAGCATTTGAACTACACAATATAATCCTACCTAAACCAATCGAAGTTTATAGCGATGACAAACAATATGAATATCGTAATAAGATCGAATTTAGTTGGTGGTGGGATAAAGTAACCGAACGACTTGATCTAGCATTTTTTAGACGTGGCACACATGGCAAAATAACAGTTGAAGGTAGTAGCTTGGCAAACCTTAATATTAATCGTGCTGCAATTGCCGTACGCGACATGTTGCGCGACAAAAAAGATATCAAAGCTTATGATCTAAAAACTCTTCTAATTCGCTGCGATCAAAAAGGCAATATTGCAGTCCAGTTGTATGTCAAAAATCCTGATTTCGAATTATTTTCCGATGCCCAGATTAAAAAACTTAAAATCAATGGATTCGAGCTCATTTTCTCTAACCCCAAAAGTCCAGCCAGCACTGTCACTAAACGCTTACAATCATGGGGAACAACCAATCTTACTGATACAGT
>Ga0247842_10005119_pt1 | contig 15776 bp, 18 predicted proteins | sample LaCruzMarch2015__3_FD_192411 | JGI IMG/M metagenome (GOLD analysis project Ga0247842, IMG submission 192411) | Freshwater microbial communities from meromictic Lake La Cruz, Castile-La Mancha, Spain - LaCruzMarch2015_19m | ecosystem: Environmental > Aquatic > Freshwater > Lake | place: Spain...
TTTCTTTTTTATCCCATAGATAGAAGAAAAACCTGTGCCACAAGTTTTAAGAAGACTTTAGAAGATAAAAACAATTAAAACCCAATAATTTTTTCACAATCTACTTCATAGAACCAAATTGCTCTTGACAATAACTTCCTTACTTTTATATAATTGTCTTACTATGTTACAAACTGTAAGGATCTCGAGCAAAAGACAAATCACGATACCAGCTCAGATATATCGTCAACTTTCATTAAATCAAGGTGACCGTTTGAGTATCTCTATTGATAATGAGAACTTGATTATTAAAAAATCAAAACAACTGCTCAATGAACTTGCTGGTTCAGTTACCGTTCCGAAGCGTTATAAAAATAAACCGATTGATTATATTATTAAGGAAGCAAAAAAAGAATATTTTACACAGCGGTAATGAAAACTTATTTTGTTGATACTAATTGCTTCTTACGTTTATTAATTAAAGATAATAGTAAACAATTTAAAATCGCTTATTCCTTCTTTAAAAAAGCTTCTGAATATAAGGTTAAGGCATTAACTTCAACCGTAGTTATTTTTGAAATTTTTTGGGTATTATCTTCTTTTTATCAAAAACAGAAAAAACAGGTTATTCCACTTATGGAAAATATTCTTAAAATGGATTTTGTGGAGATTGAACATCGCCAAACATTAATCGAAGCATTAAAACTATATTCTCACCATTCTATAGATTTTGAAGACTGCTATTATATTATTTTTGCAAAAAATCTTTCTGCAAATATCATTACTTTTGACCAAAAGATAAATAAAATAATAAACTCACATAAGTTGAGATGATTGCAGATCAGTTTACTCAAAAAAACTTAAACATTTTGATGGTCTTAAAATCTCCAGTTTATTTTTTAAATCTTAACAATTATCATATAATAGATGAAGCGACGATTATTACTACTAATTATTTTCCTACCATTATTGTTTGTCTCGATTTTTCTAGGATATCAACTTTATTCACGCGCGAACCCAATTAAGGCCAATATCGTGATTGATTCAACACAAATCGCCGGCCCTGTCCCCGACCGCTGGAAAGCACTTGCTCAAGGAGGAGAAGAAATGGGGGTGCGGATGCTGCAAAATGTTATTCCTCAGGTAGCAGAACTTTATCCAAGGTATATTCGGATTGATCATATTTATGATTTTTATGATGTTGTTGGTCGCGATACAGCTGGACAATTAACCTTTAATTGGACAAGACTTGACGAAACTGTTTGTGATATTTATCATGCTGGAGCAAAACCATTTTTTTCATTGGGATATATGCCCCCAACCATGTCAGAAGATGGAAGTTTAATCGGAAAACCAAAAAAATGGAATGAATGGTCACTTTTAGTACAAAAAACCATTGAACATTACAGCGGTATCAATACCCGTTTATGCGGACAGATATACGGCCAATGGTTAACCGATATTTATTATGAGGTGTGGAACGAACCGGATTTAGAATCGTTTGGAAAGTGGAGTATTTATGGAGGAAACAAAGATTATAAAAATCTTTACCGTGTTTCCGTTGAAGGTGCCAATCAAGCCAAAAACGTTTACCGATTTTTAATTGGAGGTCCAGTTACAACCGCTCCATATAAAAATTGGCTCCAAAGATTTCTTGATTTTACTACTGAAAATAATCTTCGCGTTGACTTTCTTTCGTGGCACCACTACTCAAAAAACGCTAATGATTTTGTAGATGACATGCATAAAATAAATGACTGGTTATCCCCACCACAGTATGTAAAATACCGATTACTTCCAAAGATTATTAGCGAATGGGGTTTTGACAGCAACCCAAACCCAATTGCGGATACCAATACAGGCGCAGCCCACACTGTAGCGTCAATTAGAAATTTTATTGAAGAAAATTTTGAACTGGCCTTTTTATTTGAAATTAAGGATGGACTCTCACCGCGTTGGGGAATATTGAGAAATAAAGGAGAAAAAACTCCACGATATTATGCGCTACGAATGCTTAATGCCCTCGACGGTAACCGTATAAAACTTTCCGGTGAAGGCACTTTTGTTACTGGTCTTGCCAGTATAAACGCAGAACAAATTGATCTTCTTTTAGTTAACTATGATTTAGATAATCGAAATACAGAATCTGTCCCAATTACATATCAAAAATTATTTAACGGAAACTATTCTCTATCAGTAAATTATCTTGATGGAAAAAGTATTAATTACAATATAAAAACTCTAAACGGACTAATCACAAAAGAAATTTTGATGCCTCCAAATTCTGTTGTTTCTCTAAAGCTAAAGCGTATTATTGTGCCTTGATTTTCTTCCTCATTCGTATATTCATCGTATGTTTTTTCATCTTGACCCCGGTAGAACTCTTACCTCGTCGCAAGGTCTACATCCTTGCCTCCGAGGGGCGAGTCTACGGAGTCGGCGGGACAAACTTAACTTTGTTCTAGTTTGTCCCTTGACAAGTGAACGAAAGTTTACTATATTATTGAAGACTGACTTTGAGTTAAGTCAGTCTTTAACTAATAATATGAAAACCGATTTGTTAAACTCTGTAAAAAAATTTTACCGAAAACACCATCGTCTTCCGTCATATTCGGAAATGCTAAAACTCTTTGGCTTTGCATCAAAAAATGCAGTATATAAAACTGTACAAAAATGGCTGGATGCGGGCCTTCTCAAAAAAGAGGGAGGAAAATTCGCACCGTCTTCAAAGTTTTTCGCCTTACCACTTCTTGGATTAGTAAAAGCGGGCTTCCCAATTCTTGCTGATGAAAATAAAGAGTATTTATCAATTGATGAATATTTAATTGAGGATCCTGCATCTTCTTTTTTATTAAAAGTCAGCGGCGATTCAATGGAGGGTTTAGGAATTTTTGAAGGAGATATTGTTATTATTAATAAAAAAAATCAGGCAAAAAATAATGACGTGGTTTTAGCACAAATTGATCGTGAGTGGACATTAAAAATCTTAAAACATGACCGCAGTCATCAATCAAAATATCTACTGGCTGCCAATCCAAAATATCCCCCACTTTATCCCAAACAAGAACTGCAGATTTTTGGGGTGGTTAAAGGAGTAATTAGGAGGTTTAATTAAACAAGACGCTTATTCCTAAATGTAAAGCCTGACAAAGATTTAAGATATTTTTATAATTTATAACCTTCTTTCATTAGCGTTCTTTTTAATGCTTGTTTTAATTGATCTCTTCCAAATCCACTTTTTAAAAATCGTTCACGTGCTATTGCATCAATTTCATTAATAAAATATTCGTAATGAATAAGTAAAAATGGTCTTCTAAATTTAGTCGACTTTGATAGTCCTTTTGCATGTTCTTGAAGTCTTCGTTTTAAGTCAGTAGAAAAACCAGTATAAAATCTTTTATCTTTTAAACTAAAAATGGTATAAACGTAAAACCTTTTTCTTAATAAAACTTCATTTGATCCTGACAAAACGTCAGACGTTTTGTTCATAAGAACAATATAAATTTTGGTGCCAAGTCAAACTTGGTCACCTCGTCAAACTCTTTTTTGAGAAACCGAGTTTGACTCGGTGGACCTACGGGGAATTGAACCCCGACCTAACCCATGCCATGGGTTCGTTTTACCGTTAAACTATAGGCCCTAACTTAATTTAAAATTTTAAATTAGATACTGTGGCTCATATTATAAAATAATCTTAACGAGATTAAAAGACTGTTATTAAGAATCTCTTCCTACCGTCAATATAAACTGCATCAAAAAATTAACCAGTATTACTGAAAATTTTCTAATCATTCTCACAACTAATAAATTATGGCTTAACTAAACCACTCATGTCCATAAAATTAACATCAGTTGGAGGAATAAATTTACTTGCACTTATTGTCTCTGGTTGACAATTAAAATTCACATCTTGAGGAACACCTTTTAAAGAATCTGTCATACTATTTTTTTCCTCATTTTCTTTTGGCTGGTAGCACATTTTCACTCCTTGCTTTTCCCCCTCACTCCAGATCCAAGAACAATTATCTTTGTATATCATATAACCTTTTTTACCTTGTGACACAAATTCACCGGCAAAGTTTTTCCCACTTAACCACATTAGGTTTGAGTTGGCTTCATCTTGTTTCCACAAACAACGCAATGATTGTCCACCGGTGAGTAGGTCAGTTATCTTACCAGTAATTGATTTGTTGTTTTGTGTGATCTGTGTATTCTGAGTATCTTGGGTGTTTTGAGTAGTAACCGTTTCTTGTTTTTGAGTTTGGAGTTTATTTTGGTTATTTAAAAAATAACCAACCACCAAAAGAATTAAAATAACAATAATAATCCACGCTTTATTTTTCATATCGATTATCACCTCCTTTAATTTGCTACATTCTAATTTTAATATATAAATTATTAAAAATACTTAAATCGTGTTGACAAAAATAATTTATCTGCAATAATTATACTATTACTAGTTTAGTATAAGTTATTATGAAAATTACTTATTTTGGAATAATCGCTGTAATTGTTGTTGGGGGAATTGTTTTATCAGTTAATAATATGCAGAATAATAAAGTTACCCAAGTTCAGCCGACAATAATTGAAAAACCAACTATTTCTATTACTGCACCAACAGAGAGTACGCCTTTGACCCAACCAATAAACGAGTCAATCAAGACTATTAAGGTTGAGGCAGGTTCTTATTATTACAAGCCCAACATCATCACGGTAAAAAAAGGTGAGAAAGTGAAAATTATCATGAACAGTGTCAGTATGATGCATGATTTTAATATTGATGAACTCGGTGTTAAAATGCCAATCGTTAAAAACGGAGACACCGGTACCGTTGAATTCACCGCAGATAAAGTTGGAACATTTGAATATTATTGTTCAGTTGGCCAACACCGTCAAATGGGTCAGGTAGGACAGCTAACTGTAGAATAAAAACATCATTAATGAGAGTGTAATAAATTACGGAAACAATAATATTTTTGTCGCCTTAAATATTTTTGGACAAGAGAATGTTACCATGAAATCTTCAAAACCAGTTAGTTTCACTCGCTTATCTTTAAATAAAAATAGGAAAGGATAAGATTCATCATTAAAAAGAATTTTTTCGTTACCATTATTTATAGTGTATTTATAACATCTCCCACAATCCCAAACATTAGGTCTATCTGGTGGAATACACTTTTTAATAACACCTATTAAGTTCTTTTCCGTTAGATTATTAGAGGGTGATTTTGATTTAATAAAATAAAATGGTGTTAAAAGTTTAGTTTGTGGTACTACGATGAAAATAAAAATACAATATAAAAAAGCGGGCAATAGACATATTAAAAATATTTTTCCTTTCACATTTGCATAAAAAATTACTATTCAATCAATCCTTTTTCCTCATCTGACGCAATCACTTGGAAACCAACATGAGATTGGCCGGCAAAGAAAAGACCCTCACCTACTCCGGCAGATAAGAGAAAGTGTTTTTCTCCACCGGTTAAGTAAAAGGTTTGACTGATGCGGTCAACTGCGGCAGAAGACTGTTTCAAAATAATTTGCAAACTGGAGTTTGTAATAATCGCCTTTCCTTCATCAGTTGCTAAAAAATCTTCAACATCCTGAGTAATTGTAGTTAAACCCAACAAATATTTACGGGCCCGTTTTGCGAAACTGTGCAGATATGCTCCAGAATCTTTTTGCTTAATTAAATACCAAGCCTCATCAACAATTAAAACTCGTTTCCGCTTATCTTTTCGCACCACGTTCCAAATATAATCAAGAACAATATACATTGCCACCGGTCGCAAATTTTCCTCCAAATCACGAATACCAAAAACTGTGAATGGTTGTTTAAGATCAAAGTTTGACTGTGAATTAAAAATACCAGAAGCTGAACCTTTAACAAATTTATCAAGCCGGTCAGCCATTTCTCTTGCTTCTGGGGTTTCCATACCTAAAAATACTTTATATAAATCCTCCATCAAAGGCGATTGATTTTTAAACGAAGAGGGTTCTTGAGTAATTCCTTTCTCTTTATAAGTCAAAACTAACGATCGATCTAGTAATGCATCTTGCGATGGTGTTAAGTCTCCCATAATTACCTTCATTAAAGCATGTAAATCAAGAATTTTATTAGATAGCTCATCTGGTTCAACCCCATCATGCTTAGGTAAATCAAATGGATTAATTTTATATTGAGAATTTGCGGTAAATTCTACGAACTCACCCCCCATAGATTCACAAATTTTTTTGTATTCATTTTCCGGATCAATTATTATTACGTCTACATCCATCATTAATAACCGTGAGGCTTCAAGCTTGACCATAAAACTTTTTCCACCACCCGATTTTCCCAGAATCACTGAGTTAGCATTTTCTAAAGTAAATCTGTCAAAAATAATTAAACTTCCATCATGTTGATTGATTCCATAAAGAATCCCCTCATTTTTTGTCAATGATGCAGTTGAAAAAGGAAAGGTCATGGCAAGTGAGGTTGAGTCCATATTACGCCAAACAGCTAATTTATCATAAAACATTGGTAACGTTGACTTAAAGCCCTCTTCCATTTCCAACACCGCTTGTTTACCAATAATTAGCAATGATGCTAAAACTGAATCAACTTGTTTTGTGAGTGTCTCCAACTCTTCTTTCGAATCAGCCGGAATCGTTATGTATAGTCCGAACTGAAAAAAACGCTCTGCCCCTTTTGCCAACTCTGCTTGCAGAGCCAATGCATCATCTAAACTAACCTGAACAACCGGATCAACCATTCTCCCGGCTTTAATATCATTTTCAATTGTTGCTTCCATTTCTCCGATTTTCCTCTTCATTTCATCCAAGACATTTTTTGATTCGGTTGGATAAATATACATTGAAATATAAAGCGGATGGTCAAATGTAACTAAAGAATAGAGCCAATTAGCGTTGACATAACGCGGATACCCAACCACATATAATGTTCTATAATATTTTTCATCGATTTTGAGATTGTTAAAATCTACCTCAACAAAAGAAGGCGCAATTAAATCCTTAAGCGATACTGTCCCCTGACCTAATACATTGGCAGCATTTAGACTTTCTGGAACTGTAACTTTTTTAGATTTTTTTCCAAACATAAAAAACTGATTTAATTTGTTAATATCACATCTGTGTAGCTTTGTACCGGTGCTAATTTTTTGCCAGTGGCAGATGGATTATATAAATTTAAAAACAATTCGGATAGTTCTTGTTGTTGTAAAATCGTTGCTCGTAATCCAATTTTTGCCAATAATCGTAATAGATTATCTCTTTTCGGATATAACGAAGTTTTCGCGCGCATTATTACATATTCCTTTTTATACTGTGTTCCGGTTGCTCCTCCAATTCCCATTTCCAATGGCGAAAAAGGCACCACAAAGAAAAATCGCTTTTCCAAAACACTGTTTTTTTTAACAACACTTTTAATAAAATCTCTGTAGCTGTTTAAACGACCTTTCATCAAATCAGTTGACTGTTTAGTAATTTTATAATTAATATATTCTAAATATGAAGATATATCCATTTTTTTTGAAAGGATTAATATTTGTATTGGGAATGAAAGCGAGTTTAACAAGCTTCCATAAGCATAAATTAATGAAGATTGTTCTTCCGTAGACAACAACCAAAAGTTTACAGCCCCAACTTCAATTATTAAAGCAGCTGAATTATCTTTTAATAATAAGATATCGTCTTTAATATCTTCAATTTCAATAAATTGCTGGGTTGAGGCTTTTACCGGTGAGGTTGGTTTTTTCATTGTTATAACATTTCCTTAGAATAAATTTCAATTGGTTTAACTGGGGTATTATCAACCTTAATTTTGATTGTATCAAAAAAATACAGACTGTTGGTGTCTTTTATTTCAAAACTGTATTCTCCTGGAACAAGGGAGCTAAATGTAGCGAATACACCATGAGGATTAGTTTTTAATAATCGAACAACATTATTACTTATATCTTTTATGTAAATTAAAATCCCAGGTAATGGTAGTTTTCTACTATTCTTAACAACGCCTATTAAATGGGGGATTCTTTCACCGTTTGCGTTATTAGCTACAACTACTTGATTAACTGATTCTTGCAAAACATCATTATTAATCGTTGACTGAACACTGTTTACTGCCGACTGCTCGCTGCCAATCGCAGACTGAGCACCTCCAACCGCCAATTGATTACTATCAACTGATGGATTTGTGTTTGTTAATAATTGTTTTGCCACTAAGCGCTGAACCACTTGTTTTTTCTGACTATTCTGCATTGTTGCCTTTGATTTGATAAGGTAGGCCGAAAGTTTTTCTCTAGCTTCAACATGGCCCAAAACATGATGTGGATCACTAACATAAGCAAGATTTTGTAAAAAACTTACAGGAAGATTGGCCTTATGAAAAACATATTGAGTTGGCGAATTTAACCGCCTAATAAAGTTTTTTATCCAAACATCCAGTGGACGATCATTAATTGGAACAAATGCTAGTGCGACACCAAATAACGCTGTTATTGCTGCTAATATAAAATTTAGAATCGGAATAGGAAATAATTTGAAAAAGATATATCCTAAAGGACAAAAGACAACTAAATAAAGAAATTGGCGCAACGTCATAAAGCCAATTAATTTGAATTCAAATGATGTAATTTGCCGTGGAATCGGATGTTGCTCCATAAAATCAGTATACCAAATTAAGGGATTATGGGAATAAGGGGTTAGTAGCTAGTAGAAAGTAGTCAGGAAAGTCAAGAAAAATAATAAAAGTGCTTTCTATTCCCTGTTTCCTGTTAACCGTTGGTTGTTTTTATCTGTAAGTTACTGGTTTGGCGGTTTGTGGAAGAAGTAAACTCATGCGTCTCTCTGTTTTATTGATCCGCTCAACGAATACTTTAATCTTTTGACCAACCTTATACTCTTCAGTACCGGTTAGTTTGCTAATATGAATCAAACCTTTAATCCCCTGTCCCAACCGAACAAAATAACCATATTTCTCCTTACGAATTACTTCTCCATCGATTTCTTTATCTTTTGGATAAAGTTCCTCAATTTTATCCCATGGATCCTTCAATAATCGTTTTAATGAGAGGTTTAACTTCATATCTTTTGGGTTTTTTTCCGCCACCATCACTTTAATTGTGCTTCCTGGCTGTGCATAATTAGCTGCGCTATTAACTTTTTCCCATGAAATTTCAGATATATGCACTAAACCCTCAACCCCATCAATCTCACAAAAAATTCCAAAGTCTGACACTCCCAATACTTTTGCAGAATATTCTTTTCCTACTTCAATTCGGTTAAACCTGTCTGCTAATTCTTTATTGGAGATATTAAATACTGCAGCTTTTTGTGATACAACTAGGCGGTTTTTTTCCTGATCTACTTCTAAAATTTTAACTTTAATTTTTTGCCCAATTAAATTTTCCGGTTTATCAATATTTTTTTCAACTAACTGAATTTTTGGAATAACACCTCGAATGCCCATAAAGTCAATAAATAAACCACCTTTTCCATAATCACCACAAACTACATCAATCATTTCTTCACTATCTTTTTTCGCCTTTAAAATGTCCCATTTGCCACGATCAAAGAATTTTTGGAGTGACACAACAGGATAACCATCACGAGCCTCTTCTGAAACAACTCTAACATTTAGTTTCATTCCTTCTTTCAGATATGGAAGGTATGTTGAAAGTTCTTTTACTTCACGCGTTCCTAGTAGTGCTTGTGATTTTCCACCAATATCAAAAACGATTCCTTTTTTTGAAAATGAAATAATCATCGCCTCAATTTCTTTTCCTTTTTTTATTGTTGCTACTTGCGAAGATTTTAGCAACTGATCCATCAAGCTATTAGTAGTATTATTTTGTGCGGTTTTTGTTTTCATCATTAATTAAGCTCCTCCTGATTATTGAAAGTCAGAATAATAATATAACATATTTATTGAAAGATGCAATTGAAAATTGTGCTTTAATCAAAGCTTTTTCAACTGTTCTCTTATTTGAAGACTTAAGTTTAAGGTAGCAGCTAATGAATTTTCCTCTCCTTGTGGCACTTCTTTTATCATGTTTTCAATAATTTCGATATGTTTAGCGTTGCTCAATTTAACCTTATTTATAAAATCTTGAGTCGCCTCTGCCCCTTGTTTACGAGTTGTTTCTAAAATATCTGGAATCTTTAAAAAATATTTTTCTCCTTTTGAAGCCGTAGTAACGGCTAATTTTGATTTACCTCGCTTTATTAACTGCTGCGCCATCACTAATCTTTTATCAGAATATAGAAGGTATAGTTGTGCTTTTTTTAAATAGTCACGCGTTGACCAAACGGTTAATTGGTCGCGTACTACTTTAAAAATATAAAGTGGGTGGTCGGGCAATAAACCAGCATAAGGTAATTCATAAGCAACTCCATTATCAATAGCTGGCATTGTTTGAGAATATACAAACACAATGCTGACGGAGAAAAGTGCAGTTATTAATAACAACTTAAGAATCAAACCTTTCATTTGTTAATTGTACCAGATTAATAAAAAAAACCAGGGACAATTCTGTCCCTGGTTTAGTTTGTTTCCCAGAAATTATTTAACTAATCTCTTTAAGCTTTTACCAGCGGTAAAACCTGGGGTTTTAGTTGCTGGAATCTGAATTTCAGCACCTGTTTGTGGGTTGCGTCCTTTGCGTGAAGCTCTTTTTCTAACCATAAAAGTTCCAAAGCCTGTAACGACAACTTTTTCACCACGTTTTAATGTATCACTCATTGAAGCAAAAACTGCTCCGACAGCATCTTTGGCTGCTTTTGCAGTTAAACCGGCTTTTTTTGCAACCTGAGCTACTAAATCTGCTTTTGTCATATTTTTTCACCGCCCTTCATTAGAAACTGTTAATGAGTGAAGCGAATTTACAGTTTCTTATGTCCACCGAAGTGAGGTTTCGGCTGCGTGGACGTAGTCCTCGAGACGAACCCGAACGAAGGTGGATGATATAAAACTGCAACTATCACTTTTAATTTACAAAAATATCATAGGAGGTTTTAGGCTTCTTGTCAATCTATATTTAAACAATCTTATTGTAACAATCTATATCAATTTTAGGGCTTTGTAGGAAGACGTATATAAACAAATCAGAGCTATAGATAAAAAATATAAATTAGCCTAAGAAAACTTAGGTCTTTTTAAGCTTTTACTTTTTAATTTAACTTTGCACTTTGAATTTTGAACTTTAAACTTTTCTTATATCTTCGTCGTTGCGTCTGTTCGAAACTCTCGGATCACTGTCACCTTGATTTGTCCGGGAAACACTTCAAACTTCTCTTCAAGCTCTTCTTTTATCTTACGTGCTAAAACGACTGATTCGTCATCGGTGATCTCTTCTGATTTTACCAATACTCGTAGTTCACGACCTGCCTGCAATGCGTAGGCATCACGAACACCTTTTTTAGTTTTTGCTGCATCTTCAATTGTTTTTATTCTTTTTAGATATTCTTCAAAATCTTCATGACGAGCTCCTGGACGCCCACCAGAAACTGCATCAGCAATATAGACAATAACAGCCTCAACTGAGTTCATTGGAACGTCTTCATGATGAGAAGCAACACAGTCAATTACTGCTTGCGGAAAACGATGTTTTTTTGCCAACTCAACTCCTAAATCAATATGCGATCCTTCTTTATCAGTGATAACCTTTCCAATGTCGTGTAATAAACAACCAAGTTTTACAACATTAACATCCGCCCCAAGCTCATGGGCCAAAGCTACGCCGATTTTTGTTTCTTCCAAGGTATGAATAATCATATTTTGGCCATAGGAAAAGCGATATTTAAACCGACCCAAAAGCTTAATAATTTCTGTTGGCAGATTATAAGTTCCAACTTTATGAGCCAACTCTTCTCCCGCCTGGAATACGGTTTTTTCAACTTCTTCTCTGGTTTTATTTACGATCTCTTCAATTCTTTGTGGTTGAATTCTTCCGTCTTTAATTAATTTTTCTAAGGATATACGGGCAATCTCCCTTCTCATTGCGTCAAAAGAAGAAAGTCGAATCACTTTTTCTTCTTCCAGATCAACATCGACCCCAGTTGCAACTTCAAAAGCACGAACATTACGACCGTCTTTACCAATAATTCTCCCTTTATAATCATCACTTGGCAGTGCAATAACAGACAGCGTATATTCTGACACCGCGTCGGTTGCTCCAAAGCGCATTGCCTCTGTAAGAATCTCTTTTGCCCGTTCATCAACCTTAAGCTTGACGTCTTCTTCTGCTTGTTTGATTCTTTTTGCGATATCGGTTTTTAGTTTTTCTTCCCATCCTTGCAATAATAAATTCTTTGCCTGTTCTTTGGTCAATTGTGCGATTTTTTCAAGCTTTTGCATAATTGTTTCACGCTTTTCTTCATACTCTTTTTTTATTCCATCGTTCATTACACTTATTTTTTCAAGTTGTAGTTTTTCTTTATTAATTTGATTTTCTCTATCCTCTATTTGCTGCTCTTTTCTTGCTAGTCTTTTTTCTACTTCGAGCGACTCTGTAACAATCTTATGTGCCTCACGCTCTGAATCTTGTCTGATTTTTAACGCATCTTCATTTGCCTTAAGAAGAATTTCTTTGGCTTTTTGCTCAAACTTCGCGGTTATTTCTGCTTGTTCTTTGGTGTTGGTAAATAATTTCTTAAGAAGATTTTGAAACATATTTTTTAATATATGTTGAAGCAAACAATACTATTTTATCCTAAGCATTTAATCTTAAATTCACGATGATTATATTGTTGTAAGTATAATTTTCGTCATTTATATATTAATTATAGATTAAAAATGCTAATGAATATTGTTTTCTTCAAACAATTTTTAACTGTTTTATATTGTAAACATTTTTGTCATAATTCGCAACTTGATTTATTATGTGTTATAATACATATCAAGATTGTAAGAATCTGCTTTTTGTATAATATACATATATAAGCTCTCTTAATTTTATTTTTTGATATCTAAAAATATAGAGCTTTTCAGCTCTTACCTTCTTTATTTTATTATTTCATATATATTTTTATGTATAATCGTCCTTTTCGTCGCAACAGTTATAATGGTTCGAATCGAAACAATAGGTTTAATGGTTCTCGTAATAGAGCGCCAAATCCTGCCTCAATTCACGCATATATTTCAAAAGCCTCTATTCAGGGTCCAGTTATTGAGCAAGTTCAAACAACTATGCAATTTAATGACCTCCCTGTTAACGATAAGTTGAAAATTAATATTGCCCGTCGTGGCTATACCCAACTTATGCCAATCCAGGAAAAAGGAATTCAGGCAATTCTTGACGGAAAAGACGTAATTGGTATTGCCAACACCGGTACAGGTAAAACCGCTGCATTTCTTATTCCCTTAATTGAGAAAATAATCAAAGATCCAACATACAGAGCGCTTATCATTACTCCAACTCGAGAACTTGCTCTTCAGATTCGGGATGAATTACGTTCGTTTGTTAATGGTTTAGCAGTTTATAGCACATTTTGTATTGGTCAATCATCAATGAGAGACCAAATATATGAACTTCGACGCAACCCTCACGTGGTAATTGGAACACCCGGAAGATTAAAAGACCTTATCGAACGCAGGGTTCTTAATTTATCAGGGTTTAAGATGATTGTTCTTGATGAAACTGATCAGATGTTAAATATGGGATTTATTCATGACGTTAAACATATAATTTCTTTTCTTCCAAAACAAAGACAGTCTTTGTTTTTTTCGGCAACGGTTTCTCCTGAGATTAATCGTTTAATTCAATCTTTTGTTGTGAATCCAATTACGATTTCCGTCAAAACCCAAGAAACTACCAGTCATATCCGTCAAGACGTGGTGCGTCTGACAAATGGAGAATCAAAGGGTGATGCGTTAAATAAGCTTCTTCGTGGAGAAGAGTTTAAAAAAATCTTGGTTTTCGGAAGAACAAAAATGGGGGTGGAACGCTTAAGTCGGGAGCTATTTTCCAAAGGATTTCGCGTGGCCTCCATCCACGGTGATAAACCCCAAATGAAACGCCAACAGGCAATTCGGATGTTTAAAGAAAATGTTGTGAGTATTTTGGTTGCCACTGACGTTGCCGCTCGTGGTCTTGATATTCCAAACGTCACTCATGTCATTAACTACGATGTCCCGGCAACTTATGAAGATTATATTCATCGTATTGGCCGCACCGGACGCGCCAACAATACCGGCACTGCTTTGACCTTGGTTTAAATATTCATCCTTTAGAAAAAGTGATATGATTTAAGTCATGAAAAAATTGACTCTGTTATTTATTCTTTTAATCCTTGTATTTTTACTTGTGGGAGTTTTTATCCTTAAAAAGCGCATAATAGTAAAAGGTCCGCTAATCAACACCACTACCCGGTCTGATAAAGTAGCTGTTAACTCGCCAATTAGCATTGATTATCTTCGTAGTTTGAAAATCGATGCAAAAAAACCAGTAATTGACGAAGGACTAGAAAATGGCATAAATTACAAACAGTATATTGCTAGTTTTATCAGCGAAGGTAATAAGATTTATGGTTTATTAACCGTTCCAACGGAATCAAAGCCAACTAAGGGTTTTCCGGCAATTATTTTTAATCACGGATATATCCCACCATCTCAATATCAAACAACCGCAGGATATGTGGCGTATGTGGACTATCTTGCAAGAAATGGTTTTGTGGTTTTTAAGATTGACTTTCGGGGAAACGGCCAATCAGAAGGCGATGCTTCCGGTTCTTATTTTTCCTCTGCATATACTATTGACGCAATTTCCGCATTAAAAAGTTTGCAAAAGTATGAAATGGTTGATCCGAAAAGAATTGGGATGTGGGGACATAGTATGGCTGGAAACCTGCTGTTACGAGCAATGCTTGTGTCCGGTGAAATAAAAGCCGGAGTTATTTGGGCAGGAGCGGTTTATAGTTATAAAGATTTTGTCAAATATCAAATCAATGACACCAGTTATGTGCATCGACCATATCAAAGCAAAACCGGAGACGCACAAAAAGACCGGGAGACTTCACCGGAAATTCAAAAAATCAGATCTAATCCTAAAACAATTGATTTTAACAGTGAATTTTGGAAAGCAATTTCTTTAACAGAAAATATAAAATATTTATCTGCCCCAGTTCAAATTCATCACGCTGATGACGATCTAGTGGTTAATATTGGTTATTCTAAAGATTTAGTAGACGTTTTAAAAACCAATTCAAAAAAATATGAGTTTTATGAATATGAAAGTGGCGGTCACAACATCACTTCTCCATATTTTGAAACCGCAATGGAACGGACAGTGAAGTTTTTTAAAATGACCCTCTGATGAGAGTCTCTATAAAAAAGAAGCTGTTGAAAGCTGCGGCGATATATTATTCTCTCAACTAAAAGTTAAGCCATTAATACGGTTTTTAGCAGTTTCACTTAATAAACGATCCATTGTTTCTTTGTCTGCATATATTTGCGCCCATTGTCCTAGTGCAGGACAGAATCCTTGGAACCTATTCCCATCATCTCCACCAACCCAGCGTAAACCGCATCTACCTTCTGTCTCGTGAGGTTTGTTTTCTTGTGGACAAAAAGCCTCGGCTTTTTTTGGGAAGTACTTTCCTTCACCCAACATTACAGCCAATGTCCCTGGAATAATACGTAAATTTGGACAAAAACATTTTGGAGTCTCCATAATTGGCATAATAGTCAAAATGTGTGGTGTTTTTGATGATAACGGGACTTTAAATAAAAGTACCATTTAATAAAATTAATCTTTCTTTTTCTTGTTAATCCTTTATGTACTGACAGTTTTTGTTTTAGA
>Ga0247842_10005122_pt1 | contig 15767 bp, 12 predicted proteins | sample LaCruzMarch2015__3_FD_192411 | JGI IMG/M metagenome (GOLD analysis project Ga0247842, IMG submission 192411) | Freshwater microbial communities from meromictic Lake La Cruz, Castile-La Mancha, Spain - LaCruzMarch2015_19m | ecosystem: Environmental > Aquatic > Freshwater > Lake | place: Spain...
CTGGTGACCCGGAGCACTCCCCCTGCGGCCTTCAGGACCGCTCCGGCAACAGGATGATCAGGAACCCGGAATCCCTCGGCTTTCCCGCCACAGGCGAGAACCAGAGTCAAGGGCCCCGGCCAATAGCGCTTCGCCAACCGCCGCGCCCGGGGGGACAGGATGGCCCCCAGCCGCTCAACCACGGCGAGGGAACCAGCCAAAAGAGGAATGGGCTTGCCCCGGTCACGTTCCTTGGCGGCATAAATCCGATCCTCCGCCCCCTCCACCCGGGGATCTGCAGCCACCCCGTAAACGGTTTCGGTCGGCAGGATGACAAGGGCGCCGGACTGGAGAACCCTAGCCGCTTCTACCATGATGGACGCCGCGGGGCTGACCGCATCCACAGGAAGAATTCTGGGGTCAGCGTTTTCCATAGCCACCCAGTAGGCGCAAGCCAAGGAGAATATCCGTGGCCCGTCGCAAAGTAATGTCACCCTCAACCCGGGCCATCAGTTCCAGATCCCCTTCCGACTTTACACTCAGGACGCGGGCGGGGGGATTCGTGCTGGACAACATGGCATTAACCGACGCCGCCTCGCTATTCACCACAACATCAGGAGGGAGACCGTCCCCGTTGTAAACCCTTCCGCCAGGCAGGGTCATCTTCCGTGTGGCCACGGCAACACGTTGCCCGTCCGGCAGGGTCAGCAGTTCCCTAAAGCGTAAATTTCCGCGGGTTTCGGTTCCCACAAGCATGATGCCCTGACGTCCCTTCCATAGGACCGCCAGAGCCTCGGCGGCGTCCCTTGTGTCCCTATCCACAAGCACCATCAGGGGCGAATTGATGGAAACCGTCGTCTCAACCGAATTAGTGGACAGGGGTTTGTCCTGGTTGTCCGTCACCACAAACAACGGCGTTCCATCTTCCCGTCCGAGACCCGCCAGAAGGGATAAGGAGGGAAGATCATCACCACCCATTCCGCGCAAATCCAAAATCAGCCCGGCCTTGTCACCCAGGGCGCGAAGATGTGCCATGATTTCAGCGCCACCTCCCGACACCAGGGTACCGCCCTTGATGTAGGCCAGATCCTCGGGCCAAAGCTCCACCGACTCCACCGCAGGCCGGCCTGCATGATCCGCCACCGCCACACTTTCTGCTCCCAGCACGGCCTCCGGATCAACCGATCTGAGAATTCCCTCAAGCCCGCCCCGGACCGCATGCGACCGGTCGGCCAGAACCCCATTGGTTTCCAGCGCCGAGAGAAAATCATCGAGACTGATGCTTGCAAGACAGGGGGAGGCGGCCAGGAGCAGGAAGAGGAAAAAACAGGGTGGCCGTCTCATTGTTTTCACGCCTTGGCGCGCTTCTTCACAATCTCGGATTGAATGCGCTCATTGCCCGCATTCACCTTGTCCATCAGGCTCTGCTTGTGGACGACCAGCCTCCTGGCAAGTTCAGGCCGGCCCAGCGCAATAATCTGCACCGCCAGGATTGCCGCATTCACCGCACCGGCTTTCCCTGTCGCCACGGTAGCCACAGGGACACCGGCCGGCATCTGGACGGTTGAGAGCAGCGAATCCAGGCCGTTCATGAACGCGCTTGTCACGGGAATGCCGATCACCGGCAACGTGGTGTGTGCGCAAATCACGCCTGCCAGATGGGCCGCCCCACCCGCCGCGGCAATGATCACCTTGATGCCCTGCCCCGCCGCCTTGCGCGCAAAGGTGGCGGCCAGGTCGGGCGTCCGGTGCGCCGACATCACCCGGACATCGCAGCCCACCCCGAAGCTTTCCAGGGTGTTAACGGTTTCCTCGAGAATGGGCCAGTCGGAATCGCTCCCCATCACCACCGCCACTTCCGCTTTCACGGACTTCATCTTCGGTTGCCTGCTCATGCTTCTCTCCTGATGTATTTATGCTCCGGGCAGGGTGTCCCCGCCCCTATAAGTTCACTATTTCCTCTGAAGCGCCCGGGCCGCAATGTCCCGCCGGAACATGGCTCCATCATAACTAATTTTACCCACGGCCTCATACGCGCAGTCAACCGCCGCCTTCAGCGTTTTACCCAGCGCGGTGACGCCCAGGACACGGCCACCCGCCGTCAAAACCTTGCCTCCGGCCAGCTCGGTTCCGGCATGGAACACCACGGCATCCTTCACGCCCGCCGCAACCTTGAGTCCTCTGATTTCCTTACCTTTCTGGTAAGTCCCGGGATAGCCGCCGGCCGCCATCACAACACAGACACAGGCATCGGATTTGTACTTCACCATCGAAGGATCAAGCGTACCATCAATACAGGCCTGAAGGGCCGGGATCAGATCGCCCTCGATGCGGGGAAGGATCACCTGCGTCTCTGGATCACCAAAGCGGCAATTGAACTCCAGAACCTTGGGGCCATCACGGGTCACCATCAATCCGGCATACAGCACTCCCTTGTAATGGATTCCCCGGCTTTTCAGCTCCGCCAATGTCCGCCCGAACACCTCGCGCTCAATATCCGGCATCTGCTCGGGCTTCAACACGGGAGCCGGGGAATAGGCGCCCATCCCGCCCGTATTCGGCCCCTTGTCCTGATCATACGCCCTCTTGTGATCCTGCGCCGAGGCCAGCAACACGACCCGGGTACCATCCGTCAACGCGAGTACGGAGACTTCCTCGCCATCCAGGAATTCCTCAACCAGAATGCGCTGCCCGGCCGCACCGAAGGCGCCGTCCACCAACGCCTCGCGAACCGCCCGTTCCGCCTCCTCGCGGGTGGCACATACCGTCACGCCCTTTCCGGCGGCGAGCCCTTCAGCCTTGACGACAATCGGGACACCCATGTCATGGATGAAATCAATGGCTTTTCCGGCATCCGTAAATGTACTGGACTGGGCGGCGGGAACTCCCGCGGCCATCATGACATCCTTGGCAAACACCTTGCTTCCCTCCATGCGGGCAGCCGCCTTGGAGGGGCCGAACACACGCAGGCCTTCCTTCTCAAGGAGATCCGTGATCCCGGCGCACAACGGCACCTCGGGCCCCACCACCGTGAGATCGGGACGATGCTTCTTTGCCCAGGCCACCAGGGCGGAGATATCCTCGGCCTTGATGTCCACATTGGTGGCCAGCCCGGCCGTTCCGGCATTGCCGGGTGCGCAAAACACCTGGGGACGACAGCTGTCGTTCACCAATTTCCAGACCAGGGCGTGTTCCCGGCCACCTCCGCCAATAACAAGAATCTTCATGACGGAAAAGGATATCGGAAGCCCCGCTGGAGTCAACGGTTTTGAAGCCTAAAACAATTCGCCCTGGTCACACCCCTTCATCAGGGTGTGAAATTCCATACGGGCATAGAAGGGGCGCATGATGGCGGGGTGTTCCGGTTTGATGGCCATGGCTTCCCATCCCGGCGAACACTCAATCGTATCCTGCAATTTCACCAAGGCCAGATTACGCTCCACCCGCTCCCGGACGGCCACCAGGTTTTCCCGGATCCGGATGGACTGAATCTCATCCGCTCTCGACCACAAGGCCGCCAGGGACCCGAACTGAGCCAGCAGTTTGGCCGCAGTTTTAGGCCCCAGTCCCTCGACCCCGGGAATGTTGTCCGCCGAATCCCCGGTCAAGGCGAGCCACTCGACAATCTGGTTAGGATATACACCTGTCTTGGCAAACACCTCATCCCGCCCGATCCGGGGGTCATCTTTTCCCCAGGACACCATGGAAACCTTGTCCGAAACCAGCTGCAACATGTCTTTGTCATTGGTGGCAATCAACACCTCGGCATCATCGGCTGATCCCCACCGGGCCAATGACGCCATCACATCATCCGCCTCCTCCTGATCAAGGCGTATCCGGGAAACCCCTGCCAGCCTGAGGAATTCGGCCACCGGTTCAATCTGCTGGCGAAGGGCATCCGGCATGGGCGGCCGTTGCGCCTTGTATTCCGGAAGCAGGACTAGTCGGGCCGCCGGCAACCCCCCGTCCCAGGCCACCGCAAGATGGGAGGGCTTCCATCCCTGAATCAATTGGTGAAGCCCCCGTATAAAGCCAAAAACGGCATTCGTGTGAATGCCGTCCTTGGTTGAAAGTCCCCGAATCCCAAAGAAGGAGCGATAGAACAGCTGGGTCCCATCAATCAGCAGCAACCTTCGCGACAATGGCACCCCCCCCTTACCGTGCGGGAGCTGTCATTGCCGCAGTCGGGACCAATGCTCCGGGAACAGATGGAGCCGGAGTCGTCACGTTTTCTGAATCGGGCTGCCGGATCAGCTGGCCCCCCGGATCCACGAGCCGGGCGGTGACGAAGATCAGGAGGTTCTTCTTGACGCTCTTCTCGGATTTCGACCGGAACAACGCCCCGATCAGCGGGAGGTCACCCAGGATGGGAATCTTGTCGTTTGTCTTCTCAACAGACTCGGTGATCAACCCGCCCATGACCACGGTAGCCCCATCATAAACGGAGATCGATGTCTCAAGCTGGCGAAGCTGGAAGAAGGGCTGCGGCATGTTCAGTGTTTGCTCGGAACCATCGGCACGGCGCACGGTCGACCCATATTGATACCAGATCGGGTCGGTGACTACCTGTGGCTTCATGGTCAGGTTGATCATGTTTCCGTTCGGACTCACCTCGGGAAGCACGTTCAGGATGACACCCACTTCACGCGTCGCGAAATCCTGGGGCATAACCGTCGTTTCCTGAACCATGTTGGCGGTGGACTGATTTCCATTGTTGCCGCTCTGCAACTGCCCGCCGTTCACCTCGAAGGAGGTCGGATAAATATACTCGGTGACCACCTTGATCATCGCTTCCGAGCCTGACCGCGTCGTGACCTTCGGGGCCGACAGCAAGTCCGCGTTGCCGTTCTGTTCCAGGGCATGCAAGACCATGTTCAGGTCAGGATTGGTAAGAATGCTGGCAAACGTCGCAATGCCGCCAATGCTGCCACTCCCGCCGCCCACGGGGGTTTGCCGTCCATTGGCATCCGTCCCATAGAACCGGAGTCCCTTGCTCATCCCGCCATCGGAAGTGTTGGCGTTCATCTGGATCCTGGGATTGGAGGCCATCGGGGCAAAGGGATTGGAGTTCTTTTTCATCAACATTTCCCAGTTATCCGTCAGAATCCATTCCAGACCGGCCTCATACAAGTCGGTCTCATTGATCTCAACAAACCGCGCCTCGATTTCCACCTGCTGCGGGACGACATTCAACTCAGCCAGAAGCTTTTCGAATTTAACGAGGTTGGCATCGGTATTCGCCACGATAACCTTGCCAATGGATTGATTGTAGGTGATGGAGGACCCTTTCGGAAACTTGACACCCATGTTCTCGAAATAGGCCTTCAGGTCCGAGGGAACGGCACTCTCCGTGCCTCCACCCGCATCCATGGCCTGGTTTTCCCGGCCACCGACCCGGGTCACCGTTGGCATTTCCGCGCTGGCCGTCTTGACGCGCTCAATAAAGGTGGGCTCAACGGGATACATCCGTGTTTCCATGGTTCCCGTATCCCACCCGGGCGGAACAATCATGACAACATCACCATCAATGTGCCACTCGAGTCCGGCCACGCTCGTGATAATTTTAAGGGCATTATGCAGGGTAATGTACCGCGCCGAGAAGGTCACTTCCGGCACCCCCGCCGCCCCAGCCGCCGCTCCAGTCGGCGCGGCTTCAGGCGCGTCGAAGGCATTTGCAGAATCTCCCGCCGCCCCGGCCGCAGGAGCCGCCGCCCTGCTTTCGCCCAGGTTCAGGATAATATTGACTCCCTTTTTGGTATCATCGTCCGATGACTTGTCGCAATCACGGCTCCTCTTATTGAGGAAATCGACCACATCATGCATGTTCGCCTGGCGAAACTCGATTTCGTCAATGACGATGGACTTCATTTTGTTTTCAATGCGCTGCCTACCTTCATCCGGCGGGGGGTTTTTGATGGGCTGGATTTCCTGCCCCCTGATAACCTTGTACTTGGGGTTCCATCTATCCCGGACATTGGCGGTCATTTTCCGGACAGTCGCATCGCGTTCGGCCGTCTTGTTTCCATATTCGCGCTCGCCGAGAACCTTCAGGTAACGCATCGCCTCACGGTTGTCGGGATCAAGCCCCAGAACGGACTCAAAACAGGCGCGTGACTTGCCATATTCCCGGCTCGCCATGAATTCCCTTCCCAATCGCATCTGCTTGAGGACTTCCGTGGAACTACGGGTTACTTCAGGACCATCGCTTTTTTTCGGCGGGCGATTAATCAGGTCTTCCTTCACTTTATCCACCAGTGACTTCAGTTTCGGATTGGGGCGCGCCTTCATGAATTCCTCGCCCTTGGTCACCGCGTCGAGATCCCTGCCGTTTTTGACCAGATTATGAACGATTTCAAACTCACAGTCAGGCAGGCGCTGAAGGGCGCGATTGCGCAAAACCATGCAAGCGGGGATGACGGGAAGCTTGCTGATGGCAAGCTTATATTGATCAGACGCCGCCTCATATTCGCTGTTTTTCCAGGCCTTATCCGCCTCTTCCACTGCCTTGCGTCCATCAATTTCGCGGCCTTTGCGACGAACTTCTTCCTGTTGGGCCACCCTCATGGAGACTTTGACCCGTTCTTCCGATCCCAGGGTCTTGATAGCATCGGTCAACGCCTGCTTGGTGGCCTCATCGGGAGTCTCGATTTTCGGGATCTCCCCTTTTGGCACCTCAACAGGAACAGTTTGGGGCTTAACTTCTGAAGCGCCCGTTTTTCCAGGCACAGGCAACTCCTCAATAACAGCCTCTGCTTTCTTCGCCGGGGCGGCCGGTGGGGGGGCAAGTTCCTCGATCGCTGGCGCAGCCTCCGCCTTCTTTTCCTCCACTGGCGCGGCGGGCGCGAGCTCCTCGATCGCGGGCGCGACCTCAGCCTTCTTTTCCTCGACTGGCGCGGCGGGCGCGAGCTCCTCGATCACGGGCGCAGCCTCAGCCTTCTTTTCCTCGACTGGCGCGGGTTCATTTTTGGCTGACTCAACGGCTACTGATTCATCCTTTTTTTCGGGAACCACTTCGGATTTGACATCATCCTTTGCCGCTTCCGCTGGGGGGGATAACTCTTCGATCACAGGCGCTTCAGCCTTTGGAGCCTCTGGCTTAACCTCTTCAGCAGCAGGCGCTTCCGCCTTGGGAGCTTCGGCGGAAACATCACCTGCAGAAGGGGCAGAGGCCTCCGCTTGAACACTCGCTTCAGCCGTTGTACTCATCTCTTGCTGGAGTTCCGCAATTCCGCCATCTGCATTCTTGGCGGCGACGAGAATCCGTCCAGACAGAAAGCAGAGCAAGCTGATCATCACATAGAACACGTTTTTAACTCTCATAGAAATTCTCCCCTTACTAAAAATCATAGCCTGCTACAGTTCAACAGGTTGCACTTTGGCATTGGGCAACGTCTCGGATCCCTTCTTCTCAATCCATACATCCAGATTGCGGGAAGGGTCGTTTATTAGTACACGGGTCCTTGTCGTGTCAACTTTTTTAACCCTATACTTGACGTCCTTGAGGTCGAAATCAACATCAGGCAACACGACAAATGAGGAGCCATCCAGCAAGGACTCCAATTTGACTTCATACTCATTGCGGGGAATCACATGTCCCTTAATCAGGGGGATCTTCTTCCCGTTATGTTCCAGGGTCAGGGTTGGCCCCTCCTTGGCTTTTTCGTCGTAAGCGACCAACTTGAATATTTCAACCTTCTCGCCCATTTTCGCCCAAAATGTTTTCCCGCCTGAACGCAGGTTGATCTGGAAGATCAGGTTTGTGCCCGCCTTGCTGACCGCCTTGAAAACCAAGCTGAACGGAATGGGCTTGATGTCAACCACCACGACCTTCGCCAGATAGGGAGGGTGACTTCCGGAATCCTTGGGGTCCGTCTTCCAGTCATATTCCTCCCGCGTGGTAAACCCATCACTATCCGGATCACCCTTGATGATTTCCGGATCGAAGGAGAACATCCCGTACTTTTCTTCCCATTCATCGGGAATGCCGTTGTGGTTGCGATCCGCCAAGACGGGATTCAGGGGCGAGGGCTGGACTGCTCCACACGCCGTAAAGGTACAATTCGTGGCCGCGTAAGGAATCGGCCGTGAACATTCCACACATTTGACCCGCATCGCAGGGGTCATGAGCGACAACGCCCATGTCTCCACCTGGAAAGGCGCCGCAAGCTCTGTCAGGGAATTCTTAAACGGGGTCTTGTCGGCCGGGGGCGCCTTTTCAAACTTCGGGGTCAGGCTCTCAAGCTGCCTGTCGAATTCCCGCTGCTCCGCCCGCTGGACCTTTGCCTGGATAGCCAGCAGAATAAGAGAAACCAAGAGGACAACCAGCACTACAGCCGCCATGATGCGGTCATAATTCCTGCTAAACCATACTCCAATACCGGCCACCATTATTTCACTCCTCCCGGTTTTTTGTCCGGGTCAACCGCCGGGGACTTCGCAAACTGATACACATCCAGCTCCATCTTGACGGTCAGTATGGCCTCTCGACCGCACACAACACGCTCATCACGGCTCTTGGACGGCTCCTTGACCGCGGGCGTGCCCTCGGCTGTCTCGACAACCCGCGCCGGTTCCGCCGGTTCTTCCTTGCGGTCAAAAAGCTTTTCGTCGCCATTGATCTCCAGCCGGGTGATCGTCACGAACACGCCGCTGTTGGCCAGCGCATTCAGGATCTTCATCACCGCGTTGTCGCGCCCGGTGAACTGGAAGGCAAAGTGCCACCGCCCATAAAGCTGCCCCGCGGGAATGATCCCCGCCGAGGACTCCACAACATTCCTGATCATCGCGCCGTCCCCGACCCCTGCAGGAGCGGGCCGCGCACCGCCGCCACCCAGCGCATCCGCCTCGAATTCCTCTCTGAAAATCGCGGTCAGGCCGGTGATCTTGCAGGAAAAGATGAGGTTGCACAGGGTCTCAACAATCTTGAGCTGCTGGGTCAGGCGGGGAACATCCTGCGGGGCCGGTAGATCGCCTTTCATATGGCGGCCGAACCCGAAATCAAATCCTTTGGGCAGCTTGATGTTCTGGTCTATAGCCCGCACCAGCAGGCGCCGGTCCTTGGTGTCGAAAAACTGGGTAATAAACTTGGCCGGACTCTGTCCCACCGGCTCCACCTGCTCCGCGCCCATCGCCGACTGGAGATCCAACAGCTCCTGCTGGATGTCCTTGATGTTTTCCAGCTCCTGCTTCCGGTTGGCACTCGAGGGAAAGGGATTCTGGGTGTACAGCATTTCCAAATTGGCTTTCGATGCCTGTAGCGCGGTCTCCACTTCATGAAACTGGATGAAACCACGAATCAGCAACGCCACCGCCCCCAGGAACAGGAGACTGATCACCACCGCAACGGCAATCACAATCATTTTCCGATGCGACTGCATAGGTTACGCGTTCCCCTTGCTGGGTGTTTTAAGATCCTTTTGTTTCGGGGCGGGATCCCTCACCGCACCCGGGGCCGGGGCCGGCTTCGCCTCCACCGGCTTCACCTCCACCGGCTTCACCTCCACCGGCTTGGACTCCACCGGCTTGGACTCCACCGGCTTGGACTCCACAACGGGCGCCAGCTTCTCCTTCAGTCCGATTTCCATGGTGAATTCCGTGGCGTAATCTGTCCCCTCAACCGGCTTGATCCGCTTGATCTGGAGGTCGTCGTTGAAGTACCCCATCCCCTTGAGCGTCTCGACATACGCCGTGATTATCTGATTGTTGCTGATTTCGTCCGTAAACGCCATACCTCGGATCTCAAGACGCGGCGCGGCTTTGGCATCCTTCAAGGGAAGCGGACGGATCGTCGTCAACCACATGCCCGGCACCAGATTTTTGTGAAGACTGTCGAGAATGGTCACCCAGCGCGTGCGGGCCGCGATCAGCCTGCTCAAATCGTCGGATTTGGCGTAAAGCTGCTCCTTCTGCTTTCCAAGCTCACTGAGTTTGGCATTCGTCGGCTCCAGGCTTGATACCAACTCCTGAACCTTCTCGAGGCGCTGCTCCGCCATGGACTTCATCCGGTGCAGAAAAAGGCCGAACACCAGCACCGTCAGGACAAGACCGATCGCCGCAAGACCGAAGAAAGGCAGGCGGCGCTGCAACACCTTCCTCGCGGCCAACTCTGGCGGCAGGAGATTGATTTCCACCGGACACGATAGCATGCGGCGGAGCGCCAGACCCACCACTTCACCCAGCAAATGAAGATCCTCGGCCACCTTGTCGGAGGAAATTCCGCCGCTGACCGAAACGTTCCTGAAGGGATTCAGGTAATCCACCTCGGTTTTCAGCTTGTCCTTGAGAAACACATTGGCATGGGGAATGATGGAGCAGCCACCCGCCAGAAGAACCATCCCGGGCTGGCTCCCCCCCTGCTGACCGCGATAGAAATTAATGGTCCGGATCACTTCGGCATGCAGGCGGGTCATGATATTGCGGACAATTTTGGAGGTGCGATCCGCAACGCCCACCTCATGCCCCTCATAAACCCCGCCAAATCCGACAAAGGCATGAGCCACCTTGAGCTGCTCAGCCTCCTCGAAAGACAACTCGAATTCCTTCATCACGTCCTTCGTGATGGAAATGCCCGCCACCGGAATGCTCCGGCTGAAAATCTTATTCCCCTCAACAAACACAACATTGGTGGAGCGCGCGCCCATGTCAAGGATCATGGTGCACCCGGGCAGGTCTGAATAATTGTACCGGACGGCGTTGTAGAGGGCCAGAGGCGAGACATCCACCAACACGGGATCAAGCCCGGCGGCTTCAACACAGTTCGTGATATTCTTGACCAGATCGCCCTTGACGGCCACAAGCAAGACGCTCAGCTCACCGGTTTCCTGCCCCACCAGCTGGTAATCCCACACCACTTCATCGATCGGGAAGGGAACATTCTGCTGGGCCTCATACTTGACAATCTGTGCGATTTTGTCCGGCGTCACCGGCGGCAGCTTAACATAACGCGGGAATACCAGCTGCCCCGAAACGGATACCGCCACCGGCCCGGGCCGGATGCCACTGGTCCGCAGGGCATCACGAATCCCCGAAACAATGTAGGCGGAAGAATCCGCCGTTGATTCGGGGTCAAACCCAAGGGCGGATATGGCGTAATTGACCAATTCAAGGCTTTTGGAGGGCAACACCTTGAACTCAGCAAGCACCAGCTTGCTGTTGCCTATGTCCAACGCCAAAATTCGGTCTGATACAAACATAATGCCCTACTTCACGGCCTCGTAATCGTCATAATTGACAAGAATAAAGGGGGTCTTGGCCTTATCAAGGACATAACCGTCCTTCGGCACAAGCTTCGCGTTCTTCCACCACTCTTTTGGCAGGGGTTTCGATGGCGCCAGCTTACCCTCGGACAGGGTATCAACCGTCTCGCCCTTGACCACCGCCTCCACCGCCACTCCGATAACCTTGCCGTAGCGAGCCAGGGCCGCAGGGCGGACATAGGCCCCCCCCATGTGGCTGGCTCCACGGGCAACATCCAGGTAAGTCACCGAGCCCTTGATCAACGTGAGATCAGCCTTGTCCGAGCTCCGCAGTAAAACGAAGAAATTGAGGGTTAACTCATCGATCCACTCGGGTTCCGTGTCAAATTGAACCCCGATTTCAGCCCACTCGCGGGAATCACCGCGCCGGGTGCTCCCCCGGGCAATGTCAGGGCTCTTCATAACGGCCCGGCCACCTGTTCCGGTCAGCTGATGGAGTCGCAACAGGGAACCCGCCCCTTTTCGCTCAACCCGGCCGGGCACCTGAGCATAGCTATTGATAGAGCCAAGAATCAAGGTCAGCACAATACTTATCGCCATTTTCCACAATACGGAACTCGATTTCATCGGACCGCTCCTTGCAAAAACTCGACCGCCACCTCTTCTCACCAATTTCATGGAGTATAGAGAGCCCTTCAGACAGGTCAAAACAAAAAGCATATAATAAAAGGCTTGATTTCCTTCCTTCCCGCTTCTAGTAAGAGCAGTGGCGTTGGAACGTTTCACGAGAGGGGCCGGATTGAACGCTGAACCTGTCAAAGTGCCGACTGCGAGCGACATCGAACATGATGCCCTGCGTATCGCGCAGCTCGAGAACGAACTGAAGGTCACCCGTGACAATCTCGAGAAACGCGTCCAAACCCGGACAGCGGAACTCTGCGATGCCATCGCCGCGCTCCAACTCGAAATCGGGCACAGGGAGGATGCCGAACGGCACTTCCGGGAGGCCGAGGAACGCTATCGTATTATTTTCGAGGAGGCCATGGACGCCATTGTCCTTCTGACTCCTTCAACTGGCGCCTTTATCGAGTTTAACAGCCAGGCCTTCCGCCAACTTGGTTATTCCCGGGATGAATTCAAGTCCATGACCCTCGCGGACATCGATGCACACGAATCCCCAGGGGAGGTTCTCAAGCACATTGAGCGGATCATGGTTCGCGGCGCCGAAGTATTTGAATCCCGTCACCGGTCCCGCTCCGGGGAACTCCGCAACATCCTTGTCAGCATCCGCCCCATTCTCCTCGGCAACGTTAAATATCTGCTCTGCATCTTCCATGATTTCACAGAACGTAAACAGATCGAGGACGAACTCCGCTCCGCCGTAATCCGCCTTGAACAACACAGCCAGGCCAAGTCCGAATTCGTGGCCAATGTCTCGCATGAACTGAAAACCCCGCTGACTTCCATGATGTATGGCGTCCGCAACCTACTCAAGGGGATCGCCGGCCCCCTCCCGGATCATGCCACCCGCTACCTGAAACTATTCGATGCGGAATGCCAGCGGCTCGTCGGCACCATCAATGACATTCTTGATCTCGGAAAAATCGACAACCAATCCCTGACGCTTTCCCCCATCACGACTCCCCTCGGCCACCTGGTCATGCGGTGCGTGACCGCGCTGGCCCCCCAGGCCGAGGCCCACAAGGTCGCCGTTGCCGCTCACATCGATCCCCACGGCCCCTTCGTGCGCTGCGACCCTGGCCTGATCCAACGGGTACTCCATAACATCCTGGGAAACGCCATCAAATTCACCCCGCCAAACGGCACCGTCACCCTCACCATCTGCCCCGACCCGGAAAATGTGAAGTTCACCCGCATCGTGGTCACCGATGACGGCATCGGAATTCCGCCGGACGCCATGCCCCATATCACCGAGCGCTATTTCAGGGCGAGCAACCAGGCCTCGGGGTCAGGGCTCGGACTGGCCATTTCGAAAAATATCGTGATCCTCCATGGCGGAACCCTATCGCTCGCGAGCCCACCGCCCGGACAACAAAAGGGGACGGAAATCACCATCACCCTTCCCCTTGCCGCCCCGCCGACGATCCTGGTCGCGGATGATGACACGGTCATCCGGGATCTTCTCACCCTCACCCTCGCCAATTACGGGTATCGGATCATTACCGCCGCCAGCGGCCAGGAAACCATTCTGACAGCTGACGCCAATCGCCCTGACCTGATCCTGCTCGACCTGATTTTGGAAGACATCCATGGAACCACCGTCATCCTGGCCCTGCGCAGCTCTCCCACCATCCGCTATATCCCGATTATCGCCATCACGGGAGCCACGCTGGATGAGTCCACCGCCGAGATTCTGACCCGGTTCTCAATCCCCACTCTCCCCAAGCCCTGGGATAACACGGAACTGATGAAAACCATTGAAAGCGCATTGATGGACATGACCGCATTCCAAGCTTCACCGAACAAGGAGACCACCCCATGACCGCTGCCCGAATCCTGCTAGTGGATGACGAACCCAATCTCCTCCTCATGGTGGGAGACCAGCTGAAAATAGAAGGGTATGACGTGGTCACCGCCATCACCGGCGAAGACGCCCTCCAGGCCCTGCGGCTCCAGCCCGCACACCTGATTATCCTCGATATCAGCATGCCTGGCATGACCGGCCTCGCCCTCCTGAAAAAACTCTCCGGCCCGGACGGCAAGCCCCGCTACCCGATCCTGGTCTTCACCGCACGCTCCAACATGGAGCCGTTCTTCAAAACCACCGGCGTGGAAGGATTCCTCTCCAAGGACAGCGATCCCTCAGAGTTGCTCGCCGAGGTAAAGCGTATCCTGCTCAAAACACGCCCGCTCGCGCCGACCGTCGTGAACGGAAATGCCAAACCACCCAGAGTGGCACTCATCCTGGAGGACGACCCGAAATTGAACCGCCGCCTCAAGGTCTCCTTCACCGTGGCCGGATACGAGACCCATACCCTCATGGACAGTCACCGCCTCGCTGAAACGTTGAGGAACCATCCACCCTCAGTCATCCTGCTTAAATTCGTCCTACCCGGCATCAGCGGCGGCACACTGGCCACTCAGCTGGCCGATTACGCCAGCGCCCGGGGGATCCCCATAATCCTTTACGATGCCAGCGGAATCAATATGACCGCAACGTCACACCCCGCCGTCGCCAAGTTTGTCCCCTCGGACTCTCCTGCAGAACTCCTGAAGGCCGTCGCCAGCATCACCAAGTAGGAATCACGTTCCGAGCCCTGTCGTCTTGTGACTGGCCAAGTCCGTTCAGGATTCCGTACCGGATGATTTCCGCCGTGGTTCGCAGTCCCGTCTTCTCCAGAATATGACGGCGATGCGTGGTGACCGTCTGGTGGCTGATGTTCAGTTTCCGGGCAATTTCCGAGAGCTTCATGCCCGCGGACAGATGCTTCATGACCTCGAATTCACGGGGCGACAACCGTTCCTCAAGGGGTTCCCCCTCATTCCGCTGGTAGAACAGGACTAGTTTCTCCGCCAGATGTTCGGCAATATAGAGATGACCGGAATGAACGCGCCGTATGGCCGCGCAAAACTCCTCCGGTGCCGCCTCCCGCGAAATCACCCCGGACGCCCCTGTCCGGATTCCTCTCAGCAACCACCGGACATCCGCACTCGCCCCAACAAGTAGAATCGGCGCCTTGGGACACACCTCCCGGATCTGCTGCACCAGGGCAAACCCCTCCAGCCCCGACAAGGTGGCGTCCAGCAGCATCACATCGAACTGTCCCGTCTCCAGCAAACCGGGTAGATCGGCCCCTGCCCGCACCTGCCCCACGACATTCATGTCGTGACTCTCGGCAAGGCAGGACGACAACCCGCGCCCGAAGACCGAGCTGCCCTCGGCTATGAACACCCGTATCCGCCCTTCACTCATAATCGTCTCCATCCTGTCTCTCTTTCCGCCGAAGTCTTCAACTCTCCTCTGCCCCGAAGGCGCCAGATGAAACTATAACTACCTGTCACAATATAGGGACTTATTTACTTATTTCTCAAGGGACATATGTCCCTTGTTATTAAGCCTGAAATGGTGTGCAATCCTTCCAAAGGATCTGCAGAGACAACTATGACGACGTCCCCGGTGGCGCACCATATGCATTTGGTCTTGGAATGGGGTGCCTGTCTACTGGTGACCAGCGCGCTGGCTTGCCGTGTTGGATCGTCACGCGCCCGATACCGCAGGCTGACAAACCCGGAACCGGCCCCAGCTCCACCCGACCCGTACAGGGAACTGGCCACACTGAAGGCGAGTGAACGTGACCTCCGGGAGCGCGCCAAGACCCAGGAGGCCCTGCTTAGGGAGGTCAATCACCGCGTAAAGAACAACTTCATTTCAATCATCGGCCTCCTGCAAATGAAGCGCGAATACGCTCAATCCGTTAGGGAGGCCTGCCATCTCCATGACATGGAAACCCGACTCTCGGGTCTGGCCGCCATCCACGCATTGCTCTCCATGAATGACTGGCAGCCCATACCGCTGGATGAACTCTGCCGGTCGGCGTTGCACACCGCGCTGGATTCGGCCCGGAATCCCTG
>Ga0247842_10005131_pt1 | contig 15737 bp, 13 predicted proteins | sample LaCruzMarch2015__3_FD_192411 | JGI IMG/M metagenome (GOLD analysis project Ga0247842, IMG submission 192411) | Freshwater microbial communities from meromictic Lake La Cruz, Castile-La Mancha, Spain - LaCruzMarch2015_19m | ecosystem: Environmental > Aquatic > Freshwater > Lake | place: Spain...
CCATTTCCATTTCCCGGCGACATCTCGACGGTGAGGCCAGGCTTCTTTTTTGATATATCCAAGAAACCCTATGAGGTAACGGAAGGCTCATCTATGAGCCACGTTATTGACTTCGGTGATTTCGACAATGCTAAGTTCGTGATCAGCACCGGGGAGTCAGAGAGGTGGCTTTCTCCTTATTATGACGATCAGACACAAATTTGGATGGACGTGCAATGTATTCCTATGTGGATGGACAGGCAAGTCATCGAAAAGAATATGAAGGCAAAATTTGTATTTGAGCCTCCTAAGTAATTTCAGTCAAAGGCATTAGATCTCCATCTTCTTTCACCAGGCTTTCAACACGATGAAAGTGATCCGCAAAACTAACATTATAGGTAGTACAGAAAAGGGGAGGCCTTCAGACTACCTAAGAATGAAAGGGGGTGAGATATTTGGATTCAGGTGTGAGCATAAGAGTTCGCCTGTGAAGACTAACACGGTTTGAATTTCATGTTAGGAGGTAAAAAATGAACGTTTACGAGCGTCTGGGAGTGCGGACACTGATTAATGCGCGTGGGGAGGCAACACGCTATGGCGGCGCCCTTATGGAACAGGAGACAATTGATGCCATATCAGAGGCAGCTAAGTATTCTGTGCGTATAGACGAACTTCAAGCTGCCGCTAGTAGAATAATATCCAAGATAACTGGTGCAGAAGCAGGTTATGTCACATCCGGGGCATCGGCGGCTACTACCTTAGCCACCGCTGCATGCCTGGCCGGCCTTGATATAGATCGTATGAACCTCCTGCCTGACACGAGCAACATACCTAACGAGGTTATTATGGACCACCGTCACCGCCAGGGTTATGACCATGCTATTCGGGCTGCCGGCGCTAAAATAATAAACGTGGGTATGCCAAATAGCAGAGTTATGGCAGATGAGATCCACACGACCAAGAGGTGGGAATTCGAGTCAGCCATCAATGAGCGAACTGCGGCTATTGCATACTACTATGTCCCACAGATGAATCCGTTGCAGGAGGTTATTAGTCTGGAGGAAGTCATCCATGTAAGCCACAAGTACAAGATACCCCTGATAGTGGATGCTGCTGAACAGGTACCGCCTGTAGAAAACTTGCGCAAGTTCATTTCTATGGGGGCCACGTTGGTTCTTTATAGTGGAGGCAAGGGCATAAGAGGCCCCCAGAATAGCGGCATACTATGCGGGCCACGTGATCTAATTGCATCTGCTGCTTTGCAGAACATGGATACGGCAATGATCAACTTCGATACGTGGGATCCTCCACCGTCACTCATTCCGAAAGAAAAACTCCGTGGGGTACCGCAACAGGGTATCGGCCGCGGCATGAAAGCCAGTAAAGAGTCCATCGTAGGTCTGCTGGTGGCCTTACAGCGCATGACAGAGAAGAAATCCGTTAGCGACATAAAACAGCTTCGCCGGCGGATCGAACATATTGCCGGGCTCATTCGGAGTGTCTCTGGAGTAGAGACTGAAATAAATGAATTGGTACCAGGCAGTTATCCCCTGCTTATGATCAGGTTACATCAGGCAACATTGGGTCGAAGCGCCTCTGAAGTAGCGCAAAGGCTGAGAGATAGTGAACGGCGTGTCTTTGTTGTAGATGAGTTGGCATTTATTGATATGTTAGTTATCCCATCAATAAATCTGCTAGATGACGAGCAGGCAAACGTTGTAGGGCAACAATTGTTGGTGGCACTTAAAAGTTAGCGGCGCTTGAGAGATACCATTTAACCGACAGCCCAGATACCGGTCAATTCAAAAGCTGGCTGCCTTTTTGAAATCGACATTGCCGCCAATGATATAAGTACGCGCGTATACAAAATAGACCTTAGGTTATAAGGAGGATTTATACTAAATGGCAAAGAAACTCATCATACAGGTATGCCCCATAGGGTCTAACACTCTGCACACGGACACGCCCAATGTGCCCGATATGGGCAAGAAAACACCCTATCTTCCTATCACTCCAGAGCAGGTGGCGGAGGAAACTTACAGGTCATATAATGCAGGTGCATCACTGGTGCATATACACGCCAGGGATGCAAAAACCATGCTGTCTACCCCCGATATTAAAGTGTGGGGCGACATGGTCCAGCGTATCCGCGATAAATGCGACATCGTTATTGAGGCAGGAGGCGGTATCGGCTTCTGGGTGGACTTTAAAACTGGCCAGATGATGGTGCCCACCGACGAACAGAAACTTGCCCTGCTAGATATCAAGCCGGAGCCTGATATGCTCACGGTAAATATGGGCACATTTGATTTCTCACTCGGCCAGTATGGTTTCTCCACTTTCAGCAATACACCCCCGTTCCAGAGAAAAGTTATCAAGGGCACACTGGACAGGGGTTGGGGTCTGGAATTGGAAATCTGGGATATCAGCCACCTGTACAATACGATGAGGCTTTGCGAGGAAGGCCTTTTCGACAGGAATATGGTCTTTCATATCGATTACCCGCTGGGTGTAGCCGGCGGCCAACCTGCCACACCAAGGCAGCTAATGTATATCGCTGAAGAAGGCAAGAAGATGTTTCCGAATTCCAAGTGGCAGGCGCTGGGCATCGGCAAGGACGAATACCCTATGATCACGTTGGCCATGTTATTGGGCGCTGATAGTGTGCGCGTCGGCCTGGAGGACAATATTTATATCGGCCGCGGCGAGCTGGCCAAATCCAATGCGCAACTCGTGGAGAAAGCTGTAAGAATCGCTCATGAATTGGATTTTGAAGTTGCTACAGCTAAAGAGGCGCGAGAAATCTTGCACATGAAGAAGAACCCAAAGAAGAAATAATTGCCCGCTAATACAAACCTTGACATTTCACCTTCACTTGGTATAATTTCGGCCGAAGATATGTTTGGTGTGATGTGGGTTTTCTGGTCGCTCGTGGGCTGATGCACGGAGGTTTTGCGGGGTGTATTGACTACCACTGACTGATAAATATTATCGTAAGCATGTGTAATTACGCCTAGTCATTGGTTAGTTGAGAATGCAACCACGAAATTCGGGATGAATATTTTGCCGAATTATCAGTAAAAATGGCATCAGGCTAATTTATATTAGGAGGTCGTCAACGATGATTGGGATGAACGCTAAAATCTTAGAGAGGTACCTGTCCAGAACAAAGAAATCACGAGAAATGTACGAACGTGCCAATCAAGTATTGCAAGATGGCGGTGGCGGTGATATGCAATGCTATCAGCCCTATCCGGTCTACATTGAGCGTGCTGAAGGGTCCAAGGTATATGACGTCGATGGCAATGAATATGTGGATTGCTTTAATGGCGCTGGCACGGTCTTGTTGGGGCACAGTCACCCGGCGATTACCGAAGCCATAAATATGGCTTTAAAAAACAGGATTCCCGCATCAGTTCCATATGAAAATGAAATTGAATATGCCAGAATTATAAAAAAACATATGCCAAGTATGGAGGTGATCCGTTTCCAACCAAGTGGATCAGAAGCCTGCCAGGCAGCCATACGCGTGGCAAGGGGTTTTACCGGTAAGGACAAAATCGCAAAACTCGAGGGTGGTTACCATGGTCAGGCCATGGAAATGATGATCTCAGTTGAGCCTGCGGGGGAAGAATGCGGACCTGAAAACCAACCGCGTAATGTGCCATGGCGTACGGCACTACCCAAGCACATGCTGGAGTCAGTTCTGATACTGCCCTACAACAATACAGAAGCATCGGTTAAGTTAATTGAGAAAAATGCGCCTGACCTTGCGGCAGTTATGATTGAGACAGCCCTGGGACATTCCGGGCTTGTCCCCGCTGATGTTGGATATATCAAAGCTTTACGAGAAGTAACAAAAAAACATGGAATATTGCTGCTATTTGATGAGGTTGTTACAGGACTTCGCCTTGGACTCGGTGGCGCCCAGGAGTTGTATGGCATTGTACCTGATCTAACTATGCTGGCAAAGCCAGCGGGGGGAGGTTACCCTCTGGGTGTATTCGGTGGGAGAAAAGACGTTATGGGTGTCATTTCGCTGGATAGGCAGGAAAAGAAAGTATATTCCGCCGGTTCAATCTCTGGACACTACATAAGTGTTACAGCTGGATTGGCTATGTTGAAAGAGCTGGAAAAGGGGGCATATTACAAACAAGTCAATGAACTGGCGTTTAAGACAGCCAACGGATTAAAGCAAATATTTGCTGATGCAAACATTCCCTGTCACATTACCGGTGAATTATTTGGGCAGTGGAGAGGCTTCTTGCCTCACTTTGCCGAACATGCACCATTAACTGCACGTGATTTCTGTAAGGGAGATATGCTGAAACTTTGGCTATTTCTTATCGGCATGATCAGCAGAGGAATATTCACTCCGCCGACAGGAGCGCCACATATTGGAGCAGCCCATACTGAAGAAGATGTCAAAAAGATTCTTTCTGCGGCGAAAGAAGTTGTGAAAGACATGCAAACCTAATAAATTATTTTAACACCGGTTAATCATTACCACTGACGATTACATCTGAGAAGGGAAGTGCACCAGACAAATCCCACGTATATGCAAGTAGCGACGCTGAATGGTATGTTGGTAAAGGAGGTTGGAATTGTCAGAACAGAAAACTGAAATCATGCAGAGGAAAATAGGCCTGTTCGAAGCGGTCTCTATGATCGTGGGACTGACTATCGGCGCGGGGATATTCGTGCTGCTGCCCATCATGACCGGCATGACCGGACCCAGCATATATCTGGCCGTGGCAGTGGCCGGCATACCGTCGATCTTTATAGTGCTGTTCGAGATACAGTTGACCGGCACGCTGCCGGTGACCGGTGCCAATTATGTGACTATAACAAGAGTAGCGGGAGCTGCGTGGGGGAGCATCGTCGCCTTCGCAGCAGTGCTTGCGTTGATGGCGGGCAATGTGTTGATGGCGGTGGGCTTTGCCCAGTATGTAACTGCGTTTATCCAATCGTTCAACCCGATATTTTCGTTTAGCCCTGAAATCTTGGCCATTGGGATCGTTCTATTCTTCGCTATGGTCAATTTCTTTGGTGTAAGCGTAACCTCTTGGATGCAGGTGATATTGTTCCTGTTCATGGTGATCGGCATGGTCATCTTCGGTATAGTCGGCGCTGTTAACGTAAACCCGGTCAACCTATCGCCGCTCTTCCCCAAAGGGGCGATCATGTTTGTCGTAGTGATGGTGCTCGGCTGTATGTTGTGGTCGGGGTTGATAGCACTGGCCGATATCGGAGGCGATGTAAAGAAGCCCAGGCGCAACCTACCGCTGGCGCTGATTATCGCTTTCACCGCTATACTTTTACTTTACGTCCTTCAGGCTTATGGCCTGGTGGCCAGTATGAACTGGCAGGACGTTGCAAAGATCGGCAACACGGCCGTCATGGTCGATGCCGGCAGAATTATGCCGAGCATAGGTATTTACATTGTCTTCATAGCGTGTATGGGCGCCATACTCACCTCCATAAATGGCACAATGTGGGCTTGTGCACGTGATCTGGTGGCCTGGGCGCGCGACGGGCTCCTGCCCAAGTCTGTGGCCCACCTCAACCCAAGGTTCAAGTCGGCCGACTTAGCCATACTCATAATCACAATCATCAGCATCCTTGGCATACTTCTGGCGGCCACAATCGACAAATATGCGCTGGCGGCGGTACTGGCGGTGGTGACAATCACAATCGTATTGGCCTGGAGTGTATATAAAATACCACAGAAGCTGCCTGAGCTTTATTCAAAATCTCTTATAAAGTTCAACCCGTTCTGGAGGTTGTTCACCTTTCTGGGCGCAGTCATAACATCCGTCTTCCTTCTGCTCATGGGCATATTGCTGGATACGATGGACGCCCAGGGCAACCCGACAAAGGTGCCATGGGTCGTCTTCGTCTTTCTCGGCGTTCTCGCGCTGGGCGCAATCTGGTATATCAGTCGCAAATCCTATCTCAGAGGGAAGGGCATCGACCTTGACGCCAACCTTAAAAAGGTGGCCGATGCCACACTAGCCGAAGCAGAGGAGAAGTTAACGGCGTAGTTGCGTTAAGTGCCGGTGCGTGTTAAGCGTTTGGTAACCACATTTTAATTGTGCAAGCCGCACATTTTATGAAGGAGTTATAAACCGATGAAACCAACAGATCCACAGGCGATTTATAGTAAGCTTAAGGAAAGAGTGGAAAGCAATAAGTTCACTGTCGACCAAATATATTATGACCTCGCGGTTAAATTGTCCCCATTTGATAAGGAATTCATGCCCCGCATTATCGCTATGATGGCAAATCACGAGCAGGCACGCATCGTTGCTGCTCTGCCCGACCCTGATCTGCCACCCGGTACCGGAAGGTCACTTGAGGTCTCAGAGGCATTTGCCTCCAGGCTGAACATGGAGAAGACGCTTGTTGACAAACATATTCACGAGCTATTCGAAAAGGGGTTACTTTTCCCCACGAAAAAGGGCCCGGCCATGGCACGTACCTTCCTGCAACTTCATGACGCTGCCCTTGGTAATTCCAACTATGATGATAAATACGGCAGCATCTTCTATGACCTCTGGGGCGCACAGGAAGGATCCATGGCCAAGCCATCTCCCAAAGACAGGCCTCCCCAACAAAGCGAGGGCAGACTAATACCACGCTGGCCATCCGTCAAGGATGTACCCGGACTGCAGCCATTTGAAGATGTGCATGCTATCCTGAAGGGACAGGACCTGATCGTGCTGCTGCCTTGCGGATGCAAGCGCTCACATACAGACCGCTGGTGTAAAGTTCCCCAGGAATCTTGCATTACCTTCGGCAGGACAGCCCAGTATAACCTCGATAGGCGCATGGGGAAAAAAATCTCATTTGAAGAAGCTGTAAAGGTGGTAGAGCGTTTCGACAAATTGCCCGTTATTCATTGTACGATCAACCAGCGGGAGGTGACCCAGCTCCTTTGTAATTGCCACTATTGCTGCTGCCTCTTCATGCGCTTCGCCGATCGAAGCCGCTTTCAGTCCGAGGTTGATCCCGAAAAATGCCGTGGCTGCAAAGTTTGCGTGGAACGATGCCAGTTCAGTGCTAACACCATGAAGGAATATCCCGGCCTGAAAGGAGAGCGGGCCTATACCGACCCCGAAGTGTGCCGCGGATGCGGTAGCTGCGTGGTGACATGCAAGGCCGGTGCTCACACCATGAAGCTGGTGCGTCCACCGGAACACGTACCACAGGCGATGAGTTTGTATTGACTTGAAGCGAGCAGTGCCTTCTTTTTTACGTCAGTATGAGGAGCTAAATAACATGGCTATCCTTAAGATTGCCGCGCTACGCTCATTCAGCCGCCGCTCATCATGGGATACAGCTTTACTGAACAATTTTCCTTCAGGACGGTTGAGCTCCAGGTGGCCTCATCATTGACGCAGACTATCACAGCCTTCTGAAGGTAGGCCGGCAATTTCAGGAATGAAAGCAGGCCTCGAACCGTGCAGTTATCCGGCACCTCGATTAAGGAATTGCTGGCGCAATTCTCAATTTTAATGAGCTTGCTGTACTCGATCCTTATTTTCATGCGCGCACTATTTATGATAGGTCAATATTCATGCAGTAGAGTCGGTTGTCATGACCTCCTGCTTTCTGGCCGTTTCTTTTAGCTGAGTTGCCAGTACGAAGCCCGCAATCATTAGTATTGCCAGGGATGCCAGCGGTACAACGTAGCTGCCAGTTGCCCCATGCAGGGCTTCGACCGTGAAGACAACAGCTATACCTGCGATTTGTGATAAAAGCTGTAGATATGCCATAGAAATTCCGGCAAACCTGGCCCCTACCATCTCGGTAGCCATTGTAAATAATATAGGCAGTACAGAAACCAGAAGGAAGCCCAGTATTATGATATTGATCATGTTCATTACATACCCATTGGCAATTATCGCAAGAATCATACATACCATCCCTGCCGCACAGGCCACAAGTACAAAGGGCTTCCTCTTCATGATTTTATCTGAGATCATGGGGACGATTACGCAGCCGATTATGGCGCTGAGCATTAGCACCGCGCCTATGGTACCTGCATCGACCATTGAAATCTGATGCAACTCATTTAGTATCATTTCCAACCAGGAAGAGAATCCGATGAAAAATCCGGAACCTATTAGGGTTATGAAACCCAGGATTACGAAATTCCTGATCTTCAGAATACTCTTAATCCCTTCCCAGTTTGAGATTTGTTCTACCACTTCTATTTTGCCTGGAGGTGTCTCAGGTTTAGCCCTTACAAGAACATAGACAAGCAGTACACCGGCAGCCCCCAAGATGCCGTAGATTAAAATCATAGATTGAAATCCAAGTGTTTCCACCATGATTGGAGTGGCTCCGAGTGCGATCATCATGCCAAGGAACAGTGCCATGGTACCAAGCCCCACCGCGGTGGCCTCTTCTTTTTGTGGAAACCACGTTACGGCAAGCTTGGTAACGCCGTTAACTATAAAAGGCTGTCCTATGCCAATTCCTATTTGGCAAATCAGCAACCAATTATATGACTCGGGATTCACCAACCGGAGCATGGCAAATATACCGGAAAAAAGCGCGCCAATGCCAAGGCAGTATTTGAATCCTTTTCTATCGATAAGCAGGCCGACTGGAATGGTAAGCAAGACCATTACAAAGTTAAAGGCCATCACCAGAGATCCAATCTGCATCGCAGATATGTTCATGTTTTCCTGGATGTAGCTGCCAACGGCAGCAAAATTCAGACAATACACCTGGTTAATGGCTTGGACATACATGTAGACAGCCAGAATTATCCACCTATACTTGTATATTTTGTATGTTTCCACTATCTTCTTCCCTCCTTAACGCCGAATTTGGTATCGCCTGGGCGATGGATAAATGGCCTCATTTCCTTTTCATGCCACCCATGGCCATCCCCATTATGATGCCGAACCAGATCATATGCATATCGTCTCCCCAGATCTTCAGGGTCCAGTTGTTGATGGCTTCCTGCACTCCATTGTCCCCACCCAATGCCAGGGTCTTAAACCCGATGTCGGCATTCTCGAACACCAGGGCCATATCATAGTCCTTGAGCACTTTATCAGATGAATATTTACCGTATCTGAAAAGGTAGCGCCTTCCCCTTTTCCTATCCCTGGTCATTATCACATAGGCAGAGTTGCGGATGCTGATCATATCCTTGCAAGACTTGTTGGTTTTTGCGCATATCCCGATAGCAAAATTCAGAATGTCGAGCAATAGCGAGAACAACATTTCAAGTACACCTCCGGAATTGATTCACGTGAAAAGATACTCGTTACTGCCAGCACAAGTAAGAATAGCTCTTTTCACCATGGTCTTTGCCACCGCGACCATGTACTTGTTGTGCTCCAGCGGTTTGGCTCCCGATACAGCGGCTTTGCCCGCCTCCTCTGCAAGTGCTTCATCTATTACCTTGCCGATAATCGCCTGCTCGGCCTGGACCGCCCTGTAAGGGATCACGTGTACCGCGTTAAGGCATATCCTGGCAGCGGCAACCTTATCATCCTTAAAAGTGATCATGGCAGCGCAGTTCACAATGGGGAAGTCGATAGATTGTCTCAGCGCGAACTTAAGGAACGCGCTTTTAGCTGTCCCGGCAGGAGTGGGTACCTGGATTTCAGTGACGATCTCATCCGGAGCCAGCACCGTGGTCTTGATGGGCTTAACCTCGAAGAAGTTCTCGGCGTCGATGGTGCGGCTCGAGGTCACGATTTTAGCGTCCAGCGCAACCAGCGCGGGCGCTGTATCGCTGGGATGGACCGCGAAGCAGCCGCCGGAGACGCTGCCGCCGAAGATGGAGTGATATCGGTTGTCACCCTTGATGGCATAGCACCTGCCGCCCTTTTTGCGCAGGCATGAGAACCTGTTGTTCTGGTTGCGGTAATACCAGCACCTTATATCCTGGCAGATATTGCCACCGATCGTTCCCATGTTCCTGATATGCGGAGAGGCGGTCCTGCAGGCAGCCTGCGCCAGGGCCGGGGCATGCGCCCGCACCAGGTCGCTATGGGCAATCTCGCTCAGCGTCGTCAGCGCCCCAATCTTAAGCGCGCCGTTAGATTTACTGATAGAGCTCAGTCCCGGGATGGTCTTAAGATTGACCAGGGCTTCCGGGTAAGTGGGTAGTATGGCATCCTTCATCTTGCCCAGGACATCGGTGCCGCCCGCTATAACACAGGCCCTGTCGCCGTAGCGCTTTAGCAGGGATACTGCCTCGTCTACACTGTATGCATTGAAATGTTTGAATTCTTTCACTTCGCCCCCTTGCCTGCAGATTTTTCAACCCGGAGCTTCGCCGCAGTCTCTTTAATGGCTATGATGTGCTGCGGGTAGGTGCCGCAGCGGCAGATATTGCCCGCCAGGGCCTCTATGATCTCCTCCTCGGTCGGGTCCGAGTTGCCGTCTAATAGTGCCTTGGAAGTCACCACGAATCCCGGTGTGCAGTAGCCGCACTGCATGGCGTGATTTATAACATAGGACTCGATCAGGGGATGCCCGTCGGCCGCTATCCCCTCAACTGTTTCTATGACCTTACCATCGCATTCTGCGGCCAGCATCATGCATGAGAGGACAGGCTTGCCATCCATAATCACTGAGCAAGACCCGCACGCCCCCCGGTCGCAGAACTGCTTGCTGCCGGTCAGGCCCAGTACATCGTGGATTAGATAATACAGCGTCCAGTTTGGCTTCACCTGCAACGTATATTCGGATTTATTAACGGTTAGCTTTATCCCGCCTTCCGAGACGGGCAGGCCATGCCCCTTGTGCGTCTTGAAAACGTGTCCTTTCAATCCCTCCGCGGCATCAAACTCTTCACCGCAATAAGGACATACGTACTTTTTGCTCTTTTCAGCCATGCTCCGGCCCTCCTCTTACAACTGTATGCATGAAATTCATCACTATATCTTGCCCAGTGCTTTCAATACTCTATCCGGGGTGATGGGGAAATCGTAGATCCAGACCCCGATGGCATTGTAGACCGCCGGGGCCAGCAGACCTGGGACCACCGTAGCGATGTCCTCACCGATACCCACAACCCCGTAGGGACCGTAGCCCATACCACTCTCCACCAGCATGGTGCCAATAGGTCCCACATCCTTGATGGTGGCTATTTTATAGTCGATTAAATTACCGTTGAGCATTACGCCGGTGACCGGATCGTGAATCATTTCCTCTAACTTGCCTCGACTGATCCCCATGATGCTGCCGCCATACTGCTGCCCCTCGCAGCTCATCCTGTTGATTACCTTGCCGACATCGTTGACGTTCACGACCTTGGTGACGAAGATCTCGCCGGTCTCGGGATCGACCTCGACTTCCATAAAATGTGCCTGGCGGCATAGCCGCGGCCTCGGGTTATTGGGATTGTACTCGCCATACTGGACATGGTAAGCGTGGGCAAAGAGGGGTTCCGTCCAACCGGTCCTTGCCCCAAACACCTCAACGGTGCTCAGCACGCCCTGCGTGCCCGATGGCCTGGCGAAATCGGCCATGCTTATCTCCCGTGAGGGGTCTGATTTAACAAAAATGACGCTGTCCTTGATATCCAGCTCTTCCGGCTTCGTATTGGGGAAAGCCGGCGCGTAGCTCCCTCTCTGTGAGGGTGAGCTTGGACTGGTGGCAGATTCGAGTATCTTCTGTTTCAGTATCCTAGCCGCATGGCGCACCGCCCAGCCGTTGATCGACATAGCAACTGAGGAGTCCGGCGACATGGAATGGAAGCCGGGATCGAAACGCGTGTTATATTGCACATCCTCGAGGCGGAAGCCCAGTTCATCCGCTGCAATCTGGCAGTATGAATTTTCTGCGTCAACGCCTTGGTCTGAGCGCGTCCCCAGTAGCGTGGCCGTCCCGTCGTTGCGCTCGATGCGGATGGCGACCTCCCCACTACCCGCCGAGTCACACCACTCATGGGTCCAGGTGAAGCCGACGCCGTGCATGCGGCCGTTGGGGAGCCTCCTGGTAGCGGGCTTATGCCAGGATTCATCCCATTTGAACATCGCCTTTCCCTTCTCAATGCACTCCTTCAGGCTGTCGCGCACTTCGAAGCCGCGCTCCTTCTTCTGCTCGTTGAGCCAGTTCATATCATGGCCCGTGCAGCCGTCGTTCTTCAGCGCTACTTCTATGGGATCCATCCCCAACTCACCAGCCACACGGTCCATGACCATGGTCTGGGGCAGTACAGGCACAAGCATCTCGCAACGCACAGCAACCGAGGGGCCTTTGTTAACCCAGACGGACTTGGTCTTTGCCTTGAGATGGGGAATCCTTGTGTTGTCATGCATATGCAACACTGCGCTGAAACACGGCGTGGTAGCATTGTTGTGATACGAAGTCGCGTCCACGGCGGTAATTGTGCCATCATTTTTAAACCCGACTTTCATGAAATAAACACCCTCGTCCATCGAGCTGCCGAAAAAATCCTCCCTGCGGGTGAAGATATATTTCACCGGCCTTTTCGTTCTCCTCGAAACCACGGCAGCGCAGTAGAGCCCACCCAGGTCCCAATCGATATGGCTCCAGCCGCCGAAGGCTGCACTCTGGTACGGCGTATGCAACTCGATTTTGTCCATCGGCATCCCGCCGAACCATCTGGCGATATGGTGCTTGGCCAGGTAGGGCCGCTGGTGCTTCAGCCAGGCCTCCGGGTAGTCACCGTTCCATCGCCAGACGCCGCAGGGTCGCTCCGGACTTATCCAGGTATGGCCGTTGCGGGTGATCTCGAATTCAATTACCTTGTCTGCCTCAGCAAACCCCTTCTTGACATCTCCGTGTACAAGCTCGTCTAAGACCCCCCTGTTCCAGTAGTTACCGTCTGCATAGCGTTCGGGAAAGGTAAGCAGCGCTCCCGGTTCGCTGGCCGCCACAGGATCGAGCATGAAAGGCCGTTCCTCCCACTCGATTTCGATGAGAGAAAGTGCCTCTTCCGCAATGGCCTCGGTATCCGCTGCCACGGCTGCGCCCAGTGGCTGTCCCTCAAAGTGCGCTACACTATCGAGTGGCGCCTCGTTCTGAAAAACCGGTATTAAACCCACGTAATCCGTTTCAGGCAACCCGGGATCGTCATACCGCAGTATGTACCTGACTCCCGGCAGCTTTTCGGCCTTGCCGGTGTCCATCTTGAGTATTTTTGCATGCGGGTAAGGAGACACCAGGAATCGCATATACAGCATGCCGGGCAACTGGATATCCATAGTGTAATCTGCCTGCCCGGAAGCCTTGGCCAGGCCGTCCAGCCGGCGCGGCCCTTTCTTACCTATATGTTTAAATTCCTTTAGCGGATATTTGTCCGCTCCCAGGTTATCGAACATCTCCACCATTCGTTCCGCTTCGATTTCTGACTGCTTGGTCATCTTACTGCCTCCTTGGCTGTATACAATTCACTGCCCAGGTAGCTTCTGAGGTACATGGATTGCTCAATGCGGTCCACATACTCTTGACTGAAATGTTTCAATGAATCCAGCACGGGCACCGCCGCCGCCTGTCCCAGCCCGCACAGCGATGCCAGTGCCATCGCCCGTGCAAGGTCCTCCAATTTGCTTATGTCTCCCGAGGCGCCCTCCCCCCTGGTCAGCCTGCCCAGTATCTCCAGCATTACTTCGGTACCCTCGCGGCAGGGGGTGCACTTCCCGCAGGATTCCTCGCTCAGGAAATGCATGTTGTTGTGAACTATATCGACAATGTCCCTTTGCGTGTTGAAGACCACCACCGCTCCGGAACCCAGGCATGTCTCATGGGACAGGGGAGTATCTATCATGCGCGCGGGTATGATATTGCCGGTGGAGCCCCCGATCTGCACCGCCTTGATATCCTGCGCACCTGCCAGATCGATAACAAGCTCCTTTAGGGAGCTCCCCATCTCAAGCTCATAGACGCCGGGCCTGGCAACGTCGCCGCTTACGCTGAAGACCTTGGTGCCCTTGCTCCTCTTGGTCCCCATGGCGCTGAACCAGTCCGCGCCTTTGTTGATGATATGCGGCACGTTCATCAGTGTCTCTACATTATTTATAATGGTCGGCATACCCCACAGGCCACTGGTCGGCGGGTATGGTGGTTTGTAACGTGATTCACCCCTCATGCCCTCGATGGAGTTCATCAGGGCCGATTCCTCACCGCAGATATATGAGCCCGCTCCCTCGAATACCCGGATATCCATGTCCTTTAGAAAGCCCTTGCCTTTGGCCTGCTCTATGGCGCCGCAGAGGGCGTCGTAAAGGAAATGATATTCGGCCCTCAGATAGATGAACGCCTGCTGCGCGCCGATGGCCCGGCCCGCGATGCCCATGCCCTCGATAAGGCCGAAGGGATCGTGAGATAACAGGTACTTGTCCTTGAAGGTCCCGACCTCGCCCTCGTCGGCGTTGCAGATGAGGTATTTCCTGCCGGCCCTGGCATTCATGGCCAGCTCCCATTTCAGCCCGCAGGGGAAACCCGCTCCTCCACGGCCGGTCAGCCCCGATCTTCGTACCTCTTCGACTATGGCTTTGGGCTTCATTTTATCGCGTGCCTTATTCAGGGCCTTGAAACCTCCCCGCGCCAGGTACGTTTCGATGTCCTGCGGATCAATCACCCCGCAGTTGCCCATTACAATGCGCTTTTCCGCCACCTATAACCTCCTTGGGTTCACACTAACGAAGACAGTTCTATATTAAAATCACGTCAGTAAGATTTAAGGATCTCCGCTATCCTGGCCGGGGTCAGGTTCCCGAACAGCCGGTCATTGATCATCATAGCGGGGGCCTGGTCGCAGGCGCCGATGCAGCCAACCTGCTCCAGGGAGAATTTGGCGTCGCCTGTGGTCTGTCCAGGCTCTATCCCCAACTCTTTTTTTATGCTCCCGATCACGCCCCGGGCATCTTTCATGTCGCAGGGAAGACATCCGCATACCCGGATAACATTCTTGCCCGCAGGCAAAACCGGCAAATATGCGTAAAAGGTGGATACGCCGTAGATCTCGTTGAGCGGAAGTCCCGTTTTCCCGGCCAGGGAGGTCAGCACCGTTTTAGAAAGGTTGCCGTTTTTGCCGAGCTCCTGTTTCAGCGCGGGCAAGAGCTCCGCACGGTTGCCGGTTGTAGATGATGTTCCTTTTCCGGCAGCGCTCATCGTACTACACCTCCCTTGCGAGCTTTAAAACCGGCCGCAGCGCTCAGCGCCCCGGTGGGGCAATGCTCGATGCATATTCCGCAATCCCCGCATGCTTCCGTGTTCAATAACTCGTCATATCCTGTCACCACCTTCGACCTGAAGCCGCGGTAACCGATGCTCAGGATATTTTTATGAGCTATATCGGAGCATGCCAGGATGCACTTGCGGCAGAGTATGCATTTGGACAGGTTGCGGACAACATAGGGGTTTGATTCCTCTGCCGGATAATAGCGGGGAGCTTGCACGTTGAAACGCGGGGCGCCCACCTCATAGTCGGATGCCAGGTTGTGCAGGAAGCAGTTCTCCGCGTTGGTATCGTTCACGCAGTCCCCGGTATGAGCCGTGAGCATCAGCTCCACGATCACCCTGCGCGCCGCCACGACCTTCGGCGAATGAGTATGTACCACCATATTCTGCGATACCGGCGTATGGCAGGATCCCACCAGTGTCTTCGAGCCCTCCACTTCGACCACGCATATCCGGCATGCCCCGGTGGGCAGCTGGTCCTCGATGTGGCATAGCGTGGGTATTTTTATCCCATTTGCCTCGGCCGCCTCCAGGATAGTAACGCCCTCGCGTACCTTGATTTTTTCACCATCGAT
>Ga0247842_10005133_pt1 | contig 15729 bp, 19 predicted proteins | sample LaCruzMarch2015__3_FD_192411 | JGI IMG/M metagenome (GOLD analysis project Ga0247842, IMG submission 192411) | Freshwater microbial communities from meromictic Lake La Cruz, Castile-La Mancha, Spain - LaCruzMarch2015_19m | ecosystem: Environmental > Aquatic > Freshwater > Lake | place: Spain...
TTTACAAGAGTGTTTAACGATTTCTTTATTTTCTGTTATGTATTTTATGTTTAGCATGTTGTTTCCTGTATCAAAAGGTTCATAGAATTCTGAAGAAATATGGACTTCAAAACCTATAAATTAGATTTTGATTTAGTTTGAACTAGAACTGCTTACTGAAACGCTTGCATTCAAGTTCATTCTTGTTTCCATGATTAAATTAGAATTAGGTATTTTATAAATGTTTCGTAAAATTACTCTAGTAACAAATCCTTACACGCAAAAAGTTCTTCGTTTCTCAGTGTTGAAAGTTCTAGGTCTAAAATATTTTCTTTAAATTTTTCATTTAGCTCGTAAATGATATTTTCAATTTCTTGAGGTTTTTCTGCAAAAAACTCTGCTTCTAATTTCCACGGACCAATTGCTCTAATAATGTTGATACAACTAGGTTTGCTTTTTAAGAAATCCATAATTTCTCGTTCTTTTTCATCTGAGTAAACTCTTGGAAACAATAATAATTTATAGTGGTCAAAGCCTAGCTTTTCGTAGTTAATATTTGTTTTATAGATCTGCACTATTCCTTTCTCTTTTAAGTTCTTTATTCTATTTTTTATCGCGTCGATACTTAGTTTTATTTTTTCTGAGATTTCTGTTAGCTGAATTCTTGCGTTTTCATGAAGAATCTTAATTAACTCCTTATCTATTTTGTCTAGTTTATTTTGCTCAATTTCTCCCCAGAGGTTAAATGTTTCTATTTTTTTGTCGTTGGTAAAAAAATCTTTTTTATAGATTTCTACGTTAATCATTGTGCAAAATCTTCTATTTGTGATAATATTTCCAAAATTCTCTAGGATTTCGTTTTCTATTTCATTAAATTCTTTGTGTGTTTTTGCGAAAAGAGCAATTGCCATATTCCAGTTACCAATAGATTCGAAAATTGCGAAAACACTCTTTTGTTTTCTTAGATATTCTTTAAATGTGTTTTTTTGTTCGAGATTTCCGTTTAATTTAAAAAATAGTTTATATGATTGGTTACCAAGTTTTTTATAGTCTATATAACAACTATATCCGAGAATTATCTTTTCTTTTTCGAGTCTATTAATTCTATATTTTATTGTGTCTTTTGAAAGATGGCAAGCTGTCGCTAATTCTTTTAATGTAATTCTCGGATTGTATTCTAGCATAAAAAGTATTTTCTTGTCGGCTAGGCCTAAATTAGATAAGCTGGTTATTTCTTCCATATTTAAGTTTAATTGCTACTTATTTATAAATCTATCTTAAAAAGGATGGCTTTTGGCTAATAACTTTAATATAGCTGTTTCTCTCTATTGTTACTGTAAAGGAGTAAAATAAGATGACACAAACAAATACAACTCAGGGAATAGAGAAAGAGATTTGCCCAGTATGGGAAGAGCAGTCTAAAATTAGCTTTAATACATACGATGCTCGAACAGATGCTACTGGAAGTCAAGATTTATTTGGATTCATTAGCAAGCTAGAAAAGGAACTTGAAGGCACAGAAGGAAAGGTTGTAATTAATGGCGGTCATTTTATACCAAACATTGGAAATCCTGATGCAGTTAATGGGAATCCGCGAGAAACCTGGAATATGGCTTGCTATACTGCAAAAAGGCTGCAAGCCAGAGGAATAGATGCTAGAGTTAGTGTAATAATTAATGATTTGCCAATAAGCGCAGAAGATAGACAGAAGATGCCTTATTCTATACCTGAAGCTTTTTTGAAAGTAGCACATAATTATGGAGTGAGCATCATGAATGATTCCTCAGATAAGGAGAGAGCATATTCTGAAAAAAGATGCGCTAATAGTTTCGGAAGAGATGAAACAAGGGCAAAATATGCTTCCATATATCCTGAGAAAATTAAAAATTATTGTGTAAGTGCAATTATAGATTATCTTAGAGATATACAAAAACAAGGAGCGACAAAATCTATTTGGATAACTCCAAAATGTTCTTGGAAAAATATGATTGAGGCATTGAAACTGTATACTAAACACGAGGGCGGAGTTCAAAATGAATGCTACTTTGAAACTCCGAATTGTTTCAAATGAAATTTAGCTATAGCAAAATGCCGAGAATATTGATTGTTGAAGATCAACTAGATACACTGAGAAGTTTGGAAACTGCAGTGAGAACTGTTTTCCCCAAATATCATCCTAGCTTTCAAGCATATGAAGTTGCTAGATGTTATCAAGAAGCGCAGAGTGCTGTTCAAAATAAGGTCTATGATTTTATTTTATTGGACCACAGAATGCCCGAGTTCCCTTTCCCAGAACCAGAGGTAATCAGAAATGGAGGATCATTAAGTGATTTAACAAAAGAAGAACAGGCAAAATATTTTCAACAAGAAGATGAAAATTCTAGAAATTCTAAAGGAGTTGGATATAATTTGATAAATATAATTAGAAAAACAAATTCTGAAACAGTAGTTATTGGAACTTCTTCAATGGCAAAAGAAATTACAAGATTTTCCCAACCAGATTATTCAATGAGAAAATTTCCCGGACAAGCTGAAGAAGATTTGGAGAAAATATTATCAATAGAAGGTGAAAAATAAAATATTAGTCTAACTTAAAAACTTTCTCTTCTGTCTCTTCTAAAACTATTTCTATTTCCGCCAAAGCCTCGACCGCCATCTCTACTTCGTGGTCTAAATCCGTCTCTTCCGCCGTCACGACTTCTGAAATTATTTCTTGATCTGAAACCTTCGCTTGAACCTTCTTCCCTAGCTCTAAAACTTGAACGTGGTCTTGAGCCGAAAGATGAACTTGTTCTGCTGAAGCCACCATGACTTGCGCCATCGCTTCGTCCTCTAAATCTCCCGCCTCCTCCGCCGAATCCACCACGTCTGCCTCCACCAAAGCCCCTGCTTTTTTGAACTGCCATTTCAGCTCTTTCAAATTGAGGAGCTTCTAATCTTTGTAATTCTGGATGTTGTCGGTTTATTCTCGAAAAATTTTCATAGTCTCTTGTTCCTAAAATTGTAACTGCTTTTCCGTCTGCTCCTGCTCTTGCTGTTCTGCCAATTCTGTGAACGTAAGCGTCTGACTCTATTGAGGAATCGTAGTTGTAAACATGAGAAACTCCTTTAATGTCTAAACCTCTTGCTGCAACATCTGTGCAAACTAAAACATGAATATTTTTGTCTTGGAATCTTTCCAGAGTATCGCTTCTTTTATTTTGGGAATGTCCGCCATGGATTGCCATTGCTTTTATTCCGTTTAATTTTAAATTATCAGCGACGAAATCTGTATTTCTTTTTGTGTTACAGAAAACCATAACCAAACCTGTCGAATCATTTTTTAATAAATGAACTAAAAGAGAAAATTTTTCGTTGTCCGGAACATCGTAGAAAATTTGAGTTAATTTTTTTGGGTCTACATTAGATTCTGCTGAAACTTTTTCAGGATTTTTCATAAATTCTCTTGCTAATCTTGAAACATCTTCGTTGATTGTTGCAGAAAAAAGCATTGTTTGCCTGCTTGGTTGGCATTTGGAAATAATTCTTTTAACGTCATAAACGAAACCCATATCGAGCATTCTGTCTGCTTCGTCGAGAACTAGAGTTTTTATTTTATCTAGTCTCAAAGTTCCTTGTTTTAAATGGTCTAAAATTCTTCCCGGTGTTCCGACAACTACTTCTGAATTTGAAATTGCTCTAACTTGAGGATTGTAAGAAACTCCGCCGTAAACTGCGCAAAATCTTAAATCTCTGTTTGAAGAAAATAATTCTAAACTTTCCATAACTTGTTGAGCTAGCTCTCTTGTTGGTGTTAAAATTAAAGCCTGAACTCCTTGCATTGGAACTGTGTTTTGAATAACTGCTGCGCCGAAAGCCAGGGTTTTTCCAGAGCCTGTTGCTGCTCCGCCGATAACGTCTTTTCCTTGTAGAACTAAAGGTATTGCTTTTTCCTGGATTTCCGTCGGTTTCTCGAACTTCATGTCCGAAAGAACTTTTAGAATATCCTCGCTTAATCCGAGTTTTCTGAAATTTTCCATTTTATTCAAGAAGTGTTTAGCTTTCTGATAAATTAAAGAATTTTTGGGAGTTTATAAAGCTACCTACTGATTAGGAGTTATTATAGACTTTTGAATGAGAAGATTTTTATAGTTTGAGAGAGATGAATGAGAATGGGTGAAAAAGATAAAAAGGAGGGTGTGTCTAAATATGAAAAATTAGACGTCAATCTCCAAGGAGGAGAGGGAAGGTTTCCTGGCCAATGGAGTTTGTGGGAAGGGTTTTATCCAGTTTGGTCTTATATCCAAAAAGAGAAACCAAAGTTTATTATCTCAACACTAAGCTCTCCTATTCCCTATGCAATAGCTCTGAAGGAAAGTTTAAATTGCTTAAATTTAGGAGTTCAACCCAAATTCTTAACAGTGGATTCTCATGATTTATCAGATAAAGCTGTTAGTAATATGGCTTCAAAATTAAAAAAATATGGTATTAAGTCTGATGACAATATTTTAATTTTTGATGAGCACGGCAGAGGAGATTTTTTCCCTGTTCCTCAAGATTATGTTTTTGATAAAAATAAACAGAATGTCTTACGTGCTCCCGATCCCTCAGACAATTGTGGTTTTCGTAATTATGGTACCTTATCCCGATCTTCTTCTATTATTAGGAGTGCAATAAATTCTTTAAATTTGAAAAATAAGGTTATTGCTCACGCTATTCCTCTTAGGAGATTAGGGCCTTTCTGCGGGACAGGTGGTGCTTATACTTTTTGGAGGAAAAATTACAATTTTAATGACGAATCCCAAAAACGCTATTTAACTCCTTCAACTTTAGAGGAAGCGCTTATTGTTAAAAAGAACCACGAAGATATTAAAGTAAAGACAAGAGAATATTTGCAAAATATACATTCTAAATATCTTCCGCCTAATTGCGAAAAAGAAGAACCAAAAGTACATAAAGAAAATACCATAAAGTTACAGAATATTTTGAATGCTTTTCTCTTTATTGGGGGGTTTTCAGTTTTCACAGTTATATTAGGGGCAAATTTTACAGGCAATGCAATCGCAAATTTATCAGATACAACTTCCAATTTTATTGGAGCAGGATTATTTTTAGTTGCTGTGTTAGCTGGATTGTTTTGGATGAAGAGAAGAAAGTAATTAACAACTCTTTTAAATCTCAATCTTCTAATCATTTTATGTCAACTTCACAGGAAAAAGTTTGGGATGAAAATCTAAAAACGAAAACATTATAAATGGGTTATTTTTAGTATAATTATATACCCCCTAGGCTTGCACGTCAAACCTAGGTTTTTTATTTTATGGCAGAAAAAGAGATTAAAAACCGTGTTGCTATTTTTATTGATGGAAGTAATGTCTATCACACTTTAAGAAAATTATTTCCTGACAAAAAGCCAAATGATTTCAATTTTGAAAAATTTGTAAACTATATTTTGGAAGGCAGAGAACTTGTAAATGTGTATTATTACAATACTCCTTTAGACATAATGCAAGATAAGGAAAAATATATTAAGCAACAAAAATTCTTTGATAAAATACAAAGGATTCCGAAATTTATTTTTGTTTTGTGTAGAATGCAAAAAGTTAAAATTGATGGAAAAATTATTTATCAAGTAAAGGAAGATGACATTCATTTGGCAGTTGATATGGTTAAACTTGCATTTAATGATATTTATGATATGGCGATTTTAGTTTCTAGCGATGGAGATTTTGTTCCTGCTGTTGAAGCAGTTAAAGAACGAGGGAAAACTACAAGGAATGTCAGTTTTGAAAATAAATTTTCGTATCATTTACAACAAAAGTGTAATAGTTTTAGCCGATTGAAAAAAGATGTTGTAGAAAGATTTTTTGACTAATGATAAATCAGGAAAAAGTTTGGGATGAGATTGCAAAACATTGGAATGATTTTAGAGAGATTCCTAGTCCTTCGGTTGTTGGATTTCTAAAAGATAAGAAAGACAAGATCCTAGATTTGGGTTGTGGGAGTGGAAGAAACTTTTCTGCGATGGGGAAAAATGTTGAATTATTTGCTGTTGATTTTTCTAAAGAAATGTTAGATTATTCTTCTAAAAAAGCTAAAGAAATGAAGCTGAATGCTGTTTTTGAGAAAGCTGAAACTGATAAACTTCCTTTTGAAGATAATTTTTTTGATGCAGCAATTTGTGTTGCTGTGATTCATTGTATTGAGTCTGAAAAGAAAAGGCAAAAGACAATTAAGGAGATTTACAGAACTTTGAAGCCAGGATGCGAGGCATTTATTTCTGTTTGGGGAAGGAATTCTCCAAGGTTGAAGAATAAGCCGAAAGAGTGTTTTGTGCCGTGGTCAGTTAATAATGATAAAGAATTTAGAGAAGGTGAGGGGAAAATTAAGCAAGAAAGATACACTTATATTTATGATTTGGAAGAGCTGAAAAAAGAAGTTTTGGATGCTGGGTTTAAGATTGAGAAAATTTGGGAAGAAAGGAATGTGAATGTGATTGTACGGAAATAGATATTTAGATAGTTTTTTATAGTTTATTTAATATTTTTAATAAAAGAGGGTTGGAAATGAAAATTAGAAAAGCTACAGAAAAAGATATTCCTCAACTAATTTTGCTTATTAAGAAATCATTTGAGAAATCAAAATCTTGGGCAATAGATGAAACGAATAATGTAATCAATAAAAAAGAGGGAGTAATTTATGTTGCAGTTGATAACAACAAATTTATTGGATTTATTGGGCTAAAAAAGTATCAAGAACGTCCATGGGCAGAGAAGTTTATAGATTTTAAAAAATCAATTGCGCTTTCGTGGATTGCACTTTTAAAAGAATATAGAGGTAAGGGTATTGGCTCAAAATTATTAGACGTTGCTGACGAACAAGTCAAGAAGTGGGGAAAGGAAAGGATATGGCTAAATTGCAAAGAAGATAGGATTAATTTTTATAAAAGAAATGGGTATGAAGTAGTTGGATATTTTATGAAACAAAGAGAGGAAGGTAAAAGACGGCAATATATCATGGAGAAAAAGTTATTAAACAAAGAAAGCAATTAATAAATATGATAAAAAAAGAGTTGGCTGAAAAAGTAGAAGCAATTGTTGAAGTTTTGAAAGAAAGATATGACGCAGAAGTTGTAATTATTGTTGGTTCAAGAGCAGTCGGAGATTACAAAGAAACTTCTGATTGGGATATTTATATATTTTCAAATAAAAAACCCTTTGACAAATCTCCTCAAGAATTCAAGAGTTGGCTACCTGCGTTGATTAAGAATGAAGATTTGGATGTCTACGTTAATGGTTTTGATAAAAAAGCTTATCCTGAAAAATTATACAGAGATTTAACAAATTCAGTTGTTGTATTAGATAAAGATAATTTCGGGAAGAAATTGAGAGAAGAGGCAATAAAAAGATATGAAAAGGGGCCTGAAAAATGGACTAAAACTTATGCGCAATGGAGAGTAAATAAGTCTGAAAGATACATGAAAAAATTTAAAGAGCTAATTACAGAAAAAAACTATCAGGAGCTATTTCTTAGAATATCCTCTTATTTTGATGAAAATTTAATTGAATGGTGGTTTGGAATTAGGGGCGAGTTTAGACTAAGGCCTCAGCAAGCATTTCCTTATATAAAAGAAAAAGACCTTAAATTTTACGAGCAATTACAAATAATTGTCTCTGACAAAAAAGATTATGGACAGAAAATTGAGGCAATAAGAAAGTGCAATGAAATATTGTTTAATAAAAAAGAATATAAAAAATTGATAGAATAGAAAACTATAGTTTTAAAAGCTCAACTCTATTTCTATAAAAATGTTAGTTAAACTTCATAAAGGAACTCGGCATGTTTTGGCTGTCTGCGACACAGAACTGTTTGGAAAAAAGTATTTTGATGATGACGGAATTAGGCAGGTTGATCTAACTGGTGGTTTCTTTAAAGGTGAAGAAAAAACCGAAGAAGAAATTGGTGAAATAATGGCTGATTTTAAAAGAGAAGATGCTTCATTTAATATTGTTGGAGAAAAATCTTGTGCTATTGCGTTAAAAAAGAAAATAATAGCAAAAGAAGGCATTCTGAACATTGCCGGTATTCCGATTGCGCTAGGATTGCTATAAATTTATTCAACAACTATCCTCCAGGAATCTTCACTTTCTCTGTGCCAAACAGCATTTGGATAAAGTCTTCCTATTTTTCGCATGGTTTCCTCTGAAACGCGGGTCCTGCCATCAGCTCTCAAATCATCGTATTCTCTCGCGAAATACATCTCCATACTTCACCTCTCGATTATATTAGATTAGTTTTCTTTAAATATAAATATGCAATTTAAGATATATTTCTCACAATAATTCTGTTTATATACTGTCCAACTGAAAAGGAGTCAGAGCAATTATTTAGTAGTTAGAAATATTTATAATCTAAACTTGTTTTACCTTTTATATCCCATTTTTTATCGTCTAACTATCTTAACTCCAATCTCATTCGGAGCTATCGAGGCATTTATAAATAAGTTTGTTCTGGATAAATTATGGCAGATGAAACAACAATAAATATTTCGTTGAATGATGAAAATTCAAAAAATATTATAGAAGTTCTTGGAAATGAAACTTGTAAGAAAATTTTAAATTTACTCGCAGAAAAAGAATATACTGAAACTGAAATTTCTGAAAAATTGAAAATTCCACTTAATACAGTTGATTATAATACAAAAAAATTAATTAAAGCTGGCTTGATTGAATCATCTTCGCATTGGTGGTCTACGAAAGGAAAGAAAATGCCTTCTTACAAGGTTGCAAATAAACAAATTGTTATTTCTCCTCGGAGATTTTCTTCGAAAGTTTTGCTTTTACCTTTACTGGCAATTGGGGCAATTTTATCTTTTGGAGTTAAGAAATTTACGGATTATAGGTTTGATATGATGAGAAGTGCAGAGATTGCGCCAAATTTATTAGCAAAATCAACAGATGTAGCCACACAAGCTAGTGGTGTTGCGATGGATAGTGCGGAAACTGTACAAAATATTGTCTCTGGGCCGTTGGTTGCAAGTTGGGAATGGTTCTTAGTTGGTATCTGGTCTGGAATAATTTTATTTTTTATATTAACTTCTATTTATGAAAGGAGGTTTAAAAAATAATGGAAAATTCTACGAGAATAACGTTAATAGTTGCAGGAACTTTAGTGTTGCTTGCGTTGATTGGAGTTTGGGCTGCGTTTCAGCTTTCTCCGTATTCACAAACAAATATAATTACAGCTAATGGAATGGCAGAAGTTTCTGTTGTACCTGATAAAGTGGGGTTGTATTTTAGTGTTGAGACAAAAGGTAATGATTCAAAATCTGCGAATGACGCGAATTCTGAGATTACAGATGACTTAATTACAGCTTTGGTCAAAGAAGGCTTTGAGAGAAAAGATATTCAAACAATTAGCTTGAATATTTACGAAGACTTTCAATATACTCAATCTGGCAGAAAATCTTTAGGATGGAAAGCAGTTCATTCAATTGTTGTGAAGATGAATACTTCTCAAACAGATAAAATTGGAGAAGCAATTGATGCTGGAATAAACTCTGGTGCGACTTTAAGTTACATAAACTTTGAATTAAGTCAGGCACTTGAGAACCAGTATAAAGCTGAAGCAATTAAGTCTGCGTCTGAAGATGCGAGAATCAAGGCGGAGGCAATGGTTGCTGGACAAGGTAGGACTTTAGGGAAACTTGTTTCTATTTCAGATTCGAGCTTTAACTATAATCCTTGGAGAGCTTATGATTATGCTACAACAGCTTCAGTAAGTGAAAATGTTGCAATGGCAAAATCAGCTACTTCAATACAGCCAAGTTCGCAAACAATTTCTGCGCAAGTTTCTGTAAGTTATAGAATAAATTAAACTTTTATTTGGGACGTTCGTCCCTATTTTTATTTTTTCGCGATTTTCCAAAGAAGGTCGAAATGTTTTTTGAACATTGTAGCGACTAATTTTGATTTTATAACTATTGCGATAAGGGATGGCTCCCAAATATTAATATTTACTTTGTCTCCATAAATAAATGTTGCAACTGGTCCGGAATTTTCTTCTGCTACATATTTTATTTCAGTAATATACTTGGGAGGATTGTCTCTTTTTGTATAAATTCCATAAAAAGGTATTTTCTTTAATTTCGCATCTCTTACCCATTGTTCTGCAAAAGTGGGTAATTTTTCTCTTAATTGACCTCTTATTCCATAGCCATATAGTGGTTTTGCTTCTTTAATCATATCTCTCCATGCGGACTTCATTCCTTCTTGCCCTTTATAAACTTGAACTAAAGTTTCCTCCCCTGAAGAAGAATATAAACTTTTTAATTCTGGGAACAAGGAATCTAAAATTTCATTTTTTTCTTTTAATAAATCATAAAGATTGGTTGGGTCTGTTGGTGTGTAAATAGTTGTTTTGCCTTCTTTAGAAATTGTTGCTAGACCCTTTTCTCTTAGTTGTTCTAAGACATCGTAGATATTTGTTCTATGAAATCCACATTCTTTAGAAATATCTCTGACTGTACAACTTTTTAGTTTGAGTAGTGCCTCATAGATGATAGATTCTGCTTCTGTTAACCCGAGTGCAATAAGCTTTTTTGTTTCCATGCTATAACGATGTTTTTGTTCTTTTTAAAGTTGTCTATTTCTAGACACATGAGATTTATATGCTGCTTTGTTATTACTCTATTGTGACAAAAGGAGATAAAGATGATACAAAACAAAGCAGAACTTGAGAGAAAGGTGAACTATTCAAAAACTCATCAGGTACATGGAAAGACCTTTGATGATTTAATTGAAAATCTTGAACTTTATTCAGGCGCAAGAATCTTAGATTTTATGGGAGGATATGGCGAAGTAACAAATAGAATTTTAGATTATTGTGCAACAAAAGGAATAGTTGTATATCCTACTCTTTCAGATATTTCCCTAGCTCAAGTCAAAAAAGGAAGACCAGATATACAAAAAGTTGTGGCAGATGCGAGAGAGTCCTGCTTTGCTCCAAAATCTTTTGATAGAATTGTAATCAAGATGGGGCTTCACGAAGTTTGTGAAAATGACCAAGAAAAAATAATAAAAAATGCGTACAATATTTTAGGCAATAAAAGTTCTTTGTTAATCTGGGACTTTATGCCCGAAACAGAGGAAGAACGAGGAGTCTATGCAGATATTTTCAAAAAAAAAGATGCACTTTCTGGTTTCAAAAGAATGGTTCTTGAGAGATGTTGGACAAGAGAGTCACGAATTCAAAGATATCTTGCTGATGCAGGATTTGCTCAAATAAATTCAATACACAAATCTCCCTTCCGAGCAAAAACATCCCATTGGCTTGCAAATGATCTTGCTAGCGGAGTAGATGAAAATGAAGCGAAGAACAGATTACAAATTTGGAATGATTACATAAGAATGAATATACCAAGTCACCTAAAAGAAAAATGGAGCTACAAAGATAATGGTGATTTTATAGAACTAGAATTTCCTAATATGGTTAATATCATTAAGGCGGTAAAAAATTAAATCTTAATCCTTCCTTCTTGCCAGTGTCTCAAAATTAATCTAGCAGCTCTGTCTTCGTCAACTAGACCACCTTTAACTAAAAGTTTTTTTGTTTCACCAATGTGTTGAATTAGAGCATCGGGATTTCCTTCTGCTTTAAAATCATAATATTTATCAAAAGCTTCTGGATATTCTTCCATGATTTTACCAATGACAAATTCAGGATTTTTTACTTTACTATAATCTCTTGCATTAAGTTTTGCGTGTTGACTGATAAATTCCATTTTTTGATGAGAATATTCTGCGTTTGGAATTACTCCTGGTGTATCGAGAACTACAATATCTGTACTTAGTTTTATTTTTTGAATTCCTTTTGTGAAACCAGCTTCTCTTCCAACTCCAGCTGAAGATTTTCCTGTTAGAACATTTATCATTGAAGATTTTCCTGTATTTGGATAGCCAATAATTCCGACCTGGACTCTTTTCATTCCTTCTGCTGGTAAAGTTACTTTTTTTGCTGCAATTTTAATTTTTTCTCTTAAATTTCCTACTCCTATTCTTTTCAAAGAGGAAACGAAAACATAGGGATAAAGTCCGAGAGTTTTTAGCTCTGCTTTTTTAGTTTCTATTTCAACTAAGTCACATTTATTTAAAACATAAATGATTTTTTTTCCTTGCATTTTAATTGCTTCCTCTAGTTCGATGTTTCTAGTTTCGGTAATAAATCTTGCGTCTAAAACTTGTAGAATTATATCTGAAGTTTTTACTATTTCGTCAACTATTGCGGGATATTTTCTTCTTTGTTTTTCTATGTGTGCTATGTTCCCAGTTTTTCTTGATGAAAATGAATATCGTACTCTCATATTACTAAAAAGCGTTAGGGGTTATTAAAGCTAACGAACACAATAATACTTAAAAGAAGAATGTTGCTTGAGATTTTATGGGGATTATTTATGTAAGAAAATGTCTTGGAAAAGATTTTAGAAAAATTGATGTCTATAAGATTAGAACTATGAGAGACGGAGCTGAAGAAGAATATCGCAAAATGGTTTTAAGCGGCGCAAAACGGAATAGTTATGGAAAATTTATCAATGACCCTAGGATTTCAAACAATTTTCAAAGATCTTTAAGAGAAAGGCGTATTGATGAGATTCCCCAGTTGTACAATTTGTTAAAGAAAGATTTAAAATTTGTTGGAATACGACCAATGACTCCTGAAGAATGGGAGGAGTATCCTATTCTTCTTATGGTTCAAGCACTTAGGCAAAAACCTGGCTTGAATGGAATTCATCTCGCTTTTCCTCTGACGAATGATATTGCGGACAAAGCTAGGAATATGGAGACGTACTTGAATGACTATGAAAGAGATCCTGTTAAATGTGACAGGGAGTATTTTTTTAAAATATGGACAAATATTTTGTTTCATGGTTTTAGAAGCAGATAGCAGAAATGCTTAAAAAGGAAGAATTTATGTAAAATTAGGGAAAAAAGTTCTGGTGTGTTTAGAAATGAAAGGATTAGAAATAGACAGGCTATATGATCCGGGCAAGGTAGCTCCAAGAGACAGACAGATGATTAGGGCGATTTGTTGGGCATATAAGCAACATGAAGGACGTGAGGGACCCAATAACAGAATGCTCTCCGGAGTTGATCCTTCTTATATTGCAGCAAACTTTATTTTACGTGATGGGCTTTGGAGTATGGATGTTGGAACTTTCGATGTTCCTGGAAAACCTAGATTTGACTGTTATTATAGAATAGGCGCGCTTTTTGAAATGGGCGAAGAACAAACTATTTATGATATTATTGATAAAGAAACGGAATTTTTGGGGCAACAAACCCAAACTATTATTGACAAACAAACAGGATTTAAAAAACAATTAGTTAGCACTGTTAAATTATTGATAAATGGAGCTCCAATACCGCGTGCAACCCTCGAAGCAAGAAATGATGCTGGAGAAGTTGTAGGTACCGTTGTGCATGAGTATTGCTGTGGAATTCTTCCGACAATTAAGCAACGAGGTCGTGTGGGCGATGATTCCAAAACATCTCTTTTAGGGCTTGCGCATTATGGAGATAGTGAAGTTCCTCCAAGGACTAACGAAAAAGATTCTCCTATTAGATGTGCGTATCGTCCATTCAAAAAATTTACGCAGAGTTTAAGGGCGCTGGCTTCTACAGATTCAAACGGCCTTCCAGAACTACTAAATGGTGTGGAAAATTCTATGCATGGTGTTGACTTTCTATTGAGAAATAATCAAGGTTATATGAACAGCACGCTTCCAAACAAAGGGACTAATTTGGGGGCTCTGGCTACGAATCCAGAAATTGCAGGAGAATGTTAGACTTAAACGAATACGCAACTAAAGGACGAAAAGTAATTTATTCTTCTATTGGGTATGAAAGTCAGGGATTGATTCAAAGCTCGAGACACCTTTTGGAGTTAGTGTGGGTAAAGGAGAAGGACGTTCTTTTGTATGTTCCTTACACTAGTGGTGCACTTGCAGAAACTCCGAGTACACTTGAATGGGAATGTTGTGAAACGGTCCCTCAAGTTTCCATAAAAGATGCTTTGTCTGCTAGATTTTTTGATGAGAAAATACCTAAAATAATCAGATTGCTAAGCCAAGATAGACACAGAAATAGTTGGGAAATATACATTGAGCAAAAACCTAGCGTGAGAAAAAATGCTTTAAGAAAAGCACTTGCCTCTACAGAGATAACTCCACAATCTAAATAATTTTAAACCCTAATTTTTTGATAGATTAATGAGAGAGGAGTATTGTGATTTTATAGAAGAGAATGAACTATCGCCATTTAATAATCTTAAGACTGCTTTAGGATTTTCCACAAATTCAATTTATAAAACTAAAGACGGAAAAGTTGTTCATAATAAAGTTTTGTCCCAAATTTCTTCAAGTTTTAATTTTGCTGACAGTTCAAATCTTTGGCAGTGTTTAGGATTTACATCTGATATAAATGAAATAAAAAGAAGGCAAGATTTTTTCAGGAAACTTGATTTTGTTGACACTAAATTCTTTTCTGAATTAAAAAAACCTCGCCCAAGTTGGTCTCCGAAATATGAAGTTGTTGCTGTGACTGAAGATGAAGATACTTTTGTTAAGTTGGGAGAGTTAGGTTGTGAGGTTAAATTCCTTAATTCCGATATGGATTTAGCTGAGCTAAATAATTATGATATCGTACAAGTTATTGATTGCGATGCTTTTAGTCGTGCTCTAGAAAGTTTGCCTCAATCTGTTTTTATAGATAGAATTGAAGATATTTATTTGGAAAGATATTTGGAGATTTTGTCTGGGTGGAAAGAAAATATATTAATTTTGGATAAAAATTTAGTTTCTGGTGAGATGAAGGAAATTATTTCTGAGCTTTTGCCTTTATTTTCTTATTTTGAAGAAAGTGCTTCTAAAATCGTAAAAAGAGAAGAGGTTGATAAGATTCTTGAAGAGATAAATGATAAGATTGGAGCTCGGATAAAAGATATGACTATTTCTGGTGGTTCTTTAATGAAAATGCTTGGAGAGGGGAAATTGCCTGAAGAATTTCAAAAGATTATTAATGAAGCAATTGAAGGAAGTAAAATTCCTAAGTATGTATTTAATATTGCAATTCCGGTTTCTGTTGATGAAAAAGAACTTGATTCGCTTATTAAAAGACAGAGTTCAAATGAATTTAGTGATTTAGCTGAAGAAATAAAATCTAAAGCTGAGCTTTTGAAATCAATTCCCAAGCTTTTACAAAGAATTTCTAGTTTATTGGTTGTTGAAGACTTTTTGAGCGGTATTTATGAATATATGAAAACAGCTTCAAGCTTTCCTGAGATTTCAGAAGAAGTTTACATTGAAAATTCTAAGAATTATTTTCTTGAGAATCCGCAACCAATTAATTTTTATTTAACTAATTCTGCAAGATGTTCTATTCTAACTGGGGCTAATTCTGGAGGAAAAACTACACTACTTGAACATTTTATTCAGCTGATTAGTTTATTTCAGCTTGGATTGCCTGTGAATGGGAAATTTAGAAGTCCATTGTTTTCTGAGATTTATTATTTTGCAAAAAATAAAGGTGCTGCAAACAAAGGAGCTTTTGAGAACTTATTGACTCAAATGTCTGAAATTAAACCAGGAAAACAAACTCTGATTTTAGCTGATGAGATTGAAGCTGTGACTGAACCTGGAGTTGCTGGAAAAATTATTGCATCGACTGCTGAATATTTTTTAAATAAGAATTGTTTTTTAGTTATTGCAACTCATTT
>Ga0247842_10005145_pt1 | contig 15710 bp, 5 predicted proteins | sample LaCruzMarch2015__3_FD_192411 | JGI IMG/M metagenome (GOLD analysis project Ga0247842, IMG submission 192411) | Freshwater microbial communities from meromictic Lake La Cruz, Castile-La Mancha, Spain - LaCruzMarch2015_19m | ecosystem: Environmental > Aquatic > Freshwater > Lake | place: Spain...
CATCAGCCAACCAGACAATTTGTAACGGCGGAACGCCCGAACCTTTATCTGCAACAGCAGCTGATGGGGGCAGCGGTTTATTCAGCTACAACTGGCAAAAGTTTGACGGCATCGCATGGAATGACCTCGCGGATGCAACTGCTATGACCTATGCGCCGGGAATGTTGACAGAAACAACCAAATATCGTCAGAAACAAACTGATTTGTATTGCCTCGGCAATCCGGTCACGGTTGTTTATACCCCGGAGGTTACCATAACGGTACATCCGCTCATGGTTCACGGAACTGCAACTGCCAACCAAACCATCTGCAACGGCGGAACGCCTGCTCCTTTAACGGCGACAGCAGCAACAGGTGGTAGCGGATCATTTGCCTGCATCTGGCAGAAATTTGATGGATCGGCCTGGGTGGATTTTACAGGCGCTACTGCCATGACCTACGCTCCGGGAGCGCTGATTGAAACGACAAAGTATCGTCAGAAACAGACTGATATCTATTGCGAAGGCAATCCCTACACGGTTGATTACACCAATGAAATAACCATTACGGTATTTCCGGTAATGATCCCAGGTTCAGCATCGGCCAGCCAGACAATTTGCTATGGTGGAACGCCTGCAGTACTGATTGCTACAGCCCCTGCCAGCGGTAGTGGCTCCTTCAGTTACATCTGGCAGAAGTCTGTCGGATCGACCTGGAACGACATACCTGGCGCAACAGCTATGACATTTGCTCCGGGCGTGTTGACTACCACCACAAAATACCGTCAGAAACAAACCGATCTATATTGCGGATTTAACCCGGCTATCTTTGCGTACACCAACGAAGTAACCATCCTCGTAAATCCTTTGCCTGTCCCTGTAATTGCTGGCGCTGACTCGGTTTGCATGGGAACAACCGGAATAAACTATACAACACAGGCTAATATGACTAATTATAACTGGTCTTGTTCACCTGGTGGAACCATCACAGGTGGTTTAACTACCAACGCTATTGAAGTGACCTGGAATACTGCAGGCGCCCAGTCGGTCAGCATAAATTACACCGACCGGAACGGTTGTACTGCAGCAGTGGCATCCGTTAAAAATATTACCGTGAACCCACTCATTCCGGTCAGCATTGCGATTGTTGCCTCGCAAAACCCGGTGATTCCCAATACCCTGGTCACATTTACCGCAACCGGCGTCAATGCAGGCACGGAACCATCATACCAGTGGAAAATCAACAATATTAATGTAGGGCCAAACAGTCCTGAATTTTCTTACATCCCCATCAACGGAGATGAGATAATGTGCATTTTAACTGCTTTTCCCGGACCTGACCTGATTTGTATCACCGGAAATCCGGCTACATCAAACACCATCGTTATGTCGGTTGTCAACATCCCGGCAACCACCAGTGTTAATGGTGTTGTGAGCGGAACCGTTTGCTACAATGCCACCCAAACGATCTATGTTGCCGGTGGGGGAACTGTTTTTACCGTTCAGAACGGAGGCAGCGCCACCATGATTGCGGGGCAGAGCATCGTTTATTACCCCAATACCACGGTTCTGCCCGGCGGGTATATGCATGGTTATATTACGCCCAACGGTGTATACTGTGGCACGCTGCTTCCATCAATCCCTGCTGTGGTCTCCGCCGAAGAAGAAATGCCTTCCATTCCGGTTGAAAAATCATCGTTCAAAATTTATCCTAACCCAACTACCGGAAGGTTTATTCTTGAGTTAAATCTTGAAGATCTGAATGAAATTGTATCTGTAGCAATATTTGGATTGCATGGGGAAAAGTTACAAACCATCGATATCACGGGTGAACGAAAACATGAGTTTTCTTTGGCTGACAAACCGGATGGAGTTTATCTGATCCGGGTCGTAGTTGCCGGTAAGGCTGAAAATAAAAAGATGATTAAGTATTAACTGGCCAGAACATGTTTGGTTTCAAATAGAATTTGAAATGAAAACATTTCACATAAGATTTTCGGGAATAAAACCAACTGTGTTATCATCGTTGATCGGCATCCTCTTATTCTCTTTTTGCTACGTAAAGCAAAAACTCCTTACCCCGAATTGTATCCATCACAATCCGTTAATCAACATGAAACAAATTAGTTTTATCTAAAAAAGGGAGGAATTATTATGAAGAAAATTCTTTGCATTTTATTTACGGTTTTTTACCTGTCTTCAGGGTTTGGACAGGATATTGAAATTGAAAAGACCTATGAAATTTCCGGCAAAGCCGACATCGGAGATGTTGCGAATGTATCGTATGATCAAAACACAGGTCAATCGGTTTACAGTTTTATTGTAAAATCAAAATCTGATTTGATTAGTATTGAAAGCTATTCTTTTGATAAAGATTTCAATTTTCTTAAAAATGACGCCGATCAATTAACATTTGAACAAGCTAAAAAAAAGTATCCCTGGTGGAATTATAATGGTGAGCATTTGGAATCGGACGACCTTATTGTTGATGAATCGGACGACATCGTTTTATTAAAGAAAAAATTCGAGTTCGATTATGACTGGAAAAAATTAGTCTATACGGTCAAATCCGATGTCAAGGATAAAATCAAACTGAAAAATGATGCTGGTTCCAAATATGTTCATCACAGAAACTGGATACCAGAGGATGAAAACAATGTGATTATCCTTTGCGGAGAAAGATCAAAATCTGATAAATTATTGCAAGATAAGACCTTTCATCTAATAAAGATCAATGATGCCGATGTGTCAATCTCAAAGGATGTCGAAATCAAATTTGATTATCCTCAGACCATTGTCTATCCGAGATTTAATGATGAAAAAACGGAAGGGCGGGGTTGTGAACTTGAAAAAGATATCATCCTTGTATTTGCACCAAGGGATGAGGGTGCAAAGTTTTCCGATCCTCAAAAAAACAATTTCACATTTATGAGGATTGACAAGGATCTGAATATTACGGACCGGATATCGTTTTCGTCTCCGAACTCTTTTTGGAGTGTTGAAGATCCTATTTATGATCAAAAACAGAATTCCGTTTATTTAATAGGAGCATCCCTGGGGGAAAATGCTAAATATTTCAACGATCTGACAAATACTGACAAATTTGATGGATTTCAAATTATGAAAATTTCAGATCATAAAATAGGCTTTATCAATTCTGTATCCCAGGATGAAATAAACAAGAATATTGTCATGCCGCCATCTCAAAAAAAAGCTAAAAAATATGAAGGGAAAAAATTTATAATCGCTGAGTACACCGTAACTTCCGAAGGATACCTGTTTCTTGTCGGTCAAAGTTGGTACACAGATGCTATGGGGACCATGAGCAACTTAAGTTCAAGTACCAGTTTGCCTGGAAAAAAATCGAGAAAAATAAAATATTCCGATTGTTTTGGGCTCGGATTTGATACTGAAGGTAGATTGATTGGTCAATACCTGTTCGACACAAAAGGTATGATGGGCGGGAATGACTTCTCCGTTTATCAGTATTTATTTGTCGGCAATAACCCGGCAACTATTTATTGGCTCATATTACAACCTGTTTATTGGACATGGAACCCAATTGTTCAGGTCTATGATTACAGACCGGTAAAACAGCCCTCTTTAAGTGATTTTATGGTCAGGCCTATTGACTATATTTATTACACTCCTGCTACCGACTTCAATCCATTATATTTCATAAATTCAAAAATTAAGTGCGATATAGTCTCCGCAAATCTCGGAAAGATTGATTTGTCTAAAAATCAAATATCCGAATTTAATAATCACCAGTATAAAAAAGAAGAAAAAAAGTTTTACTATTTATGCCCGGGAAATCCACTTCTTCTGACAAATGATAACAAACTGATCTTTTTCGGATCCCAGGCAATGAAAAAAGGGAAAACGCTTTGGTTTGCGCGGTTGAGGCTTGATTAGATATTCAAACACGGGGTTTCAACTGTTCAATTTCAATGTGTCGGGAAAAGTATACAAGCCATTAAAACAAAATTCATTCAAAATGAAAAAGTTAACAATAATCTTAATCGCCATTTTACTTGCAGGCTTCTCAATGAAGGCCCAGTTATTCAATGAGGCGTTCGATTTCAGGAATGAGGATTATTCAATCAGGGAAAGAAAAACAGCCTTTATTGAAAATCAGAAACGACTGAAACTTCAACCTTCGGAGGAAAAAAACCTGGTCGACAGTTCATACTACTACCAATGGAACGAACTGACTGGAAGCTGGTTAACCACACCCTACCGGAAAGTGAAATATGAATACAATAGTCAGGGTCATATCACAATATATAAATATTACAAATGGCAGGCATCAACAAATAACTGGGTTGATGACTATGAGGTTCGGATGGTTTATGATGCGCATGGAAATTTAACAGAATGGGTATACAACAAGTACAATACCGATCTGAATGCATGGGAACCTTATGAACATGACACCCTCATTTACGCAAACAATATCCTGATCTCTGAAACCTGGAGTTTTTATAACAAACTCAACCAGACCTGGTTTACGGGTGAATCATGGAAATACAACAACAACGGTGCGCCCATTGAAGACTGGTATATTTATTGGGATTATTTAACGTATGTGGTCGAAGGGGGTTTTAAAGCAAATTATATCCTTAACTCCCTGGATCAACCAACAGAAACTATTTATAAAGATTATGACACGTTAACGAAGGTCTGGATCAATAATTCTAAAATTGAATCAACCTATCAAAACGACTCGACACTTTTACATGATTTAATTTACGTATGGGATGATGCGAAAGGATCATGGGCCATATCAGATCAAAATCTCTACACATATATAAATAACCGGCTTTCTGAAATGCTCATGCAATACTGGACAGGTTCTGCCTGGGCAACAACCGCTCACGCATTGTATGAATTTAATTCGGGAAACCAAATTACCAGAGAGTTGATCCAAAACTGGAATGGAATTTCATGGGATAATTTTTCCCAATACATCTATACGTATGACTCCAATAATAAACTGACGGAGAATTTACTTCAATTTTTCACCAATTACAGTTGGGTAAATTACAGGTTGAGTGGCTATACCTATGACAACAATAACAACCTGACCGAACGGTTGTACAAAAGATGGGATCAGGCCACGGGTTTGTTAACCTCTGCGAGTTACAAATACCTCTATACCTATAATGCCGGTAATTTAAATACACAAACCATTTATCAACGATGGAATACCACAAATCCTGATTGGGTGAATTCTATCAGAACGGATTACTATTATTCAATCCATGTCGTCTTTGGAATCACCCCGACTGAAAACCAAAACACCCTGGCAATTTATCCCAATCCGGCAACAAATATGTTGTTTGTCAAAGGATTAACCGCAACATCCGTTATATCAATTTACGACCTGAACAGTAAATTGCTTATACGGAATCAGATGACAAATAATCAGATTGACATAGCTGATTTACCGGCCGGGTTATATACATTACGCATGGAGAATTCGAAAGGAAGATCAACGGTGAAATTTATAAAACAATAAAAAATGCAGGCTTACAGGATTCACTCGTCTACCATAAGAACGTGACTAACTATTGCCATTGATTGTTATTTTCTAAAATGTAATATTCAATAAAATCCATCTGAGAATTAAATTCCATCAAACCAAAACAGTTATTAAAAAAAGAACTACCATGAAAAAAGTACTTTTTGCTGTGGCTTTTGCAGTAGCTGCAATCCCTGCATTTGCAACCATCATCATCGTTGATATCAATGGCGCCGGGCAATTCACAAGCATTCAGTTAGCCATTGATAATTCTTTGCCGGGCGATACCATCCAGGTTTGGCCGGGAACCTATAATGGAGCGATCAATATTAATAAAAATGTTGTTTTGCAAGGATCGGGGTATGAAAATACAATCATTACTTCATCCAGCGATCCGACAATAACTATGTCGAATGGTTTGATAAAATGGTTTTTTATCTCTTCAACCGGAGGACATGGGATAAATATAAGTGGCGGAAAAATATTAAATAACGTTATTAAAAGTTGCTCCTCTGCTGGTATATACTGTCATAACTCCGCCTCTCAGGTATATGTATCAAATTGTATTGTTACAAACAATGGTTGGCATGGAATCTATATTGACAATGGTTCTGATATGTTTGTGGTAAATACGATCTCACGAAATAATGGTCAATATGGATTTGCAGCAGGAGGATATAACTCTTATTCAGAAATAAATAGATCTTATAGCAATGGAAGCGTTTGGGGCGATTATCATTGTTCTATTTCAAATGGCCAGGGTTGCATTGATACCGACCCAATCTTCGTTTCTTCTACTAACTACCACCTTTCCACCGGATCCCCATGTTTCAATACCGGGCAGCCCAGTCTTTCGGACCCTGACGGATCGGTCAGCGATATGGGGTACTTCGGCGGCCCCGATTGCCCGATTTTTCCTGTAGTTTATGAGATGACCATTTCACCCAACGGGAACAACATCAATGTGCAGGCTAAAGCGAGGGCAAACTATTAATCCTTTCAACCATGAAAAGGATCTACTATGTCATAGCGCTCTTAGCGCTTATTGACTTTACGGGGTTTGGACAGGCGCAAACACCCGGAACAATAAATAACAGCGACGCACCACTTGCTTACTGCATACCGGGCGCTAGTTTAAACGTCCAGTGCATTTCCAGTGTGAGAGTTGGCTCTATTTATAACATCACGGGCTGGTCGCCCGGGGGATATATTTATTATTCTTCACTTTGGACCTCCATGACTGTGGGCACCGGATACCCCATTTCCGTTACCAATGGCTTCGGGTACAGTACAGACCAGTGTGCCATTTGGGTCGATTGGAACAAAGACACCGACTTTACCGATGCCGGGGAGCAAATCACCGTTACAGGAACCCCGGGAATTGGCCCTTACACGGCCACCATTACAGCTCCTGCCGGAACCACCACCGGAACCACCCGCATGCGGGTGCGTATTGCCAGTACAGGTACCTTCAATTCCTGCGGGACTACCCTTTATGGAGAAACAGAAGATTATGCGGTCAATATAAATGGAACCCCGCCAACAACCGATATCGGGGTTATTGACCTGATCACTCCGGTAACCGGAACCAGCCTTGGAGCAAATGAAACGGTTAAGGTGAGAATCTGCAATTTCGGAACGGTTGCCCAATCGAACTTTACGGTCAGCTACAAAGTTAATGAAGGAACCATCGTCACAGAAACCGTCATAAACACTATCGTCCCTGGCGCTACCTATGACTATATATTCGCCCAAAAAGCCAACCTGGAAATCACAGGAGCTTACTATTCTATTCATTCCTATACCAATCTATCCGGCGATCAGAACGTTGCCAACGATAGTGTGACCAGGAGTGTCTTTCATGCCTGGGCACAAAACCAAAAGGTTGTTCAGGGTGAATACTTTATCAATACAGATCCGGGAGAAGGAAATGGCATTGCTATTGCGGGAACTTATAACCTGGTTGATATTACCGTGAATATCACCAATCTCAACCTCCCGGTGGGATCAAGGGTATATCTGAGGTTTAAAAGCCAAAACGGCAAATGGAGTCTTCCCCGGAGCTTCAGGCGGGAAAATTATCTTCCCAACATGTACGCCACCCTTTCCTACGCGGAATACTTCCTGAATATTGATCCGGGACAAGGTAATGGAACTCCTGCATCAATTTCAAACGGTAATATCAATCTCGCCAACCTGAATGTCCCGGTGGCATCAAAGATTTATTTCCGTGTTAAGGATTCATACAACCGTTGGAGCCAACCAATTGGCATTGAACGGCTTGGTCATTACACCATGACCGGGGCAGAACTTCAAACCGGGGAATATTTTATTGACAATGATCCCGGACAGGGGAATGGAACTCAACTAACATTTTCAGGAGGAGTAGCCAATCTCAGTGATTTTAATCTGCCGGTAGGATCAGTTGTGTATATCAGGGTAAAAGATTCCTACAACCGCTGGGGATACCCCAAAAGCTATAAGCGACCAGCTATAATTAATACATGGGGGTCAGACCTTGCAGCCGTCGAATATTTCATCAATACCGATCCGGGACAGGGAAACGGAATCCAACTACCCATTACTACGGGAACCGTTCATATTGACAGTCTTGAGTTGCACCAACACGATGTTGTGTTTATTCGGGCGAAAGATTCGTTCAACCGGTGGGGACCTCCTAAGGCATGGAAATACCATTTCAAGGATTTTCAAAAAGCAGAATACAAGATCAAACTGGCATCGAACGGAACAACGACACAACCAATGCTCATGCAGCTTATTCAGCCACCTGACAGTACCTGTGGATGGATCGGGAAGAGAGATACTTTAAACTGGCATACCAACGATACCATCTGGACGAGGTTCCAGGACCAGGACGGGTTTTATACAAACTGGAAACGCGGGGTAGTTGCTAACGCAGGCATGGATGTCACCATTTGCGAGGGCGGAACCACAACATTGACAGCAACTGGCGGAGGGTCTTACTTATGGAATACCGGTCAGGCCGGTCCTGTTATCCAGGTTTATCCTTTGTTTACAACCAAATACTGGGTTGAGGTGACCGATGGGGCCGGGGCATTTTCAACAGATACGGTTTTGGTCATGGTCAGTCCTTTACCATTTGCACCTGGCCCAATCACCGGGTTAACAGAGGTGTGCGCAGGAATAACAGCAACGGTTTACACAGTCGCACCTGTTCTTTTTGCTACTTCCTACATCTGGACATTACCTCCTGGCGCCACCGGTGCAAGCAATACCAATAGCATCCAGGTCACCTTTGGCCCCACAGCCACCTCAGGAAATATCCTGGTCAGGGGATCCAACGCCTGTGGTCAGGGTTCGGGTTCATACCTGCCAATCGTAGTCAATGCTTCAATTCCCGGTCCCGCAGGGACAATATCCGGAAATTCGATACCTTGCAAGGGCGATCAGGTTATCTATTCAATTGCCCCGATCAGCAATGCTTCCACCTATTTTTGGACGTTACCCTCAGGAGCTTCCGGATACAGCGCAACCAATTCTATCACAGTAAATTTCGGCAATACTGCTGTTGATGGAAATATCTCTGTTATTCCGCAAAATAGTTGTGGTAATGGAACAGGATCAATAAAATCTATTACTTTAGGCGCCCCACCTGCTGCCCCAAGTGTTATCTCAGGCCCTAACGAGGTGTGTGCGGGCATTACCTCGGCAAATTATACAATAACCCCTGTTGCATCAGCCACGGCATATATCTGGACATTGCCATACGGCGCAACCGGAAACAGCAGCACCAACAGCATACTTATTACCTACGGGACATCGGCTGTTTCAGGAAACTTGTTGGTTAAAGCGGCCAATGCCTGCGGGACAGGCCCTGATTTAACTACCGCAATCACTGTGAATACATTAATTCCCGGAGCAGCCGGCGCTATCGCAGGAATGAATGATGTATGCGCCGGGGCCAGCGTTACAACCTACACAACACCTATAATTCCTAACGCTACATCCTATTTCTGGACAGTGCCCCCCGGAGCGCTGGGATCAAGCGCCACAAACAGCATTTCGGTCTCTTTCGGCAGTGCAGCAACTTCGGGAATGATTACTGTTAATGGGGTTAATAGTTGCGGTCAGGGACAACCATCTTCTTTTTCAGTCCAGGTTAACAACTGTGCAGCTGGGCCTGCCGGCTTCATTTCAGGAACTTCTGTCGTATCGCCGGGCATGATTAATAAAATTTACTCTGTTGAGCAAATATCAAATGCAACATCCTATATCTGGACTATTCCTGAGGGTTCGTCAATTATTTCCGGTTTTAACACTAACAGCATTGCCATCAGTTATTCTGACACGGCGAATTCAGGCATCATCCAGGTTAATGGTGCAAACGCTTGCGGCAATGGATTATCATCTCCTGCGTTTTATGTAACAGTGACTAAACTTGTTCCATTAGTAAGAGAGGTTACAAACCTGAACATCTTCAATGGTGAAACTGAATGCTATGATGCCACTCAAACTGTTTATGTTGCCGGAAATAACACAATTTTTACCGTTGATAATGGAGGAATCGTGAATGTTATAGCCGGTGAAAACGTTATTATCAAGCCTTTGACCAAGGTGTATTCCGGAGGACATTTTCATGCATTGATAACAACAGCTGGTGATTTTTGCAACCCGGTTAAAAGCTTCCTTGCATCAGACTACAACGACACCTCAATTTACGGGGCAAATAACAAATTGGCAATTACACCAGCTATCCTTGTATATCCAAATCCGACAACGGGGAAATTTACATTGGAGTTTAGTGATAGTTCTCCTTTAATTACAAAAGTTGCAATTTTCGGAATGCGCGGGGAAAAAGTATTGGAAAAGGAAGCAATGATTAACCAACGCATGGTGATCTCAATTGAAGGAAATCGACCTGGGATTTATTTCATTCATACCTTACGGAATAACCAGGTATATAATTCTAAAGTAATTATACAATAATCTGATTTTTAGTACTTTTAAATTTAATACTTGAGTCCGCTCCGAGAAGTCTCATGATAAAAGATATTTTAACTAAAGCCCAATGCATCAACCACTTGAATTGTCCCGGCCTTAAGGCCGGGACAATTGATAATCAATCGATTGCATTATTACAGCATTAGATTCGATACTTTTCAGAGTGGACTCATATTTCACCAACGCTTAAACACTAATAACACAAAGAATCATCAATAACCCAAATGAACTTCTGTGGCTTCGTCCTTGGGAATAAAGAAAACTCACTAAATCAACCAACCCATGAATCGATATGTACATTTTTGGATAGCGCTGTTTATAGCAATTCTACCAACTTTTTTGGCTGCACAGCTAACAGTAAATTTTTCATTTTCACCAGATTATGCCTATTCAGGCAAAACGATTCAGTTTCTTTCGCAGGTTACCGGTGGAAATCCCGTCAAATATGTGTACGAATGGAACTTTAACGATGGCTCGGCCGTTTCGGCGCTGAAAGACCCTACGCATATTTTTACCGTATCCGGTTGCGGAATTCAGAATTATTATGTCAAACTCAAGGTAACTGATACCGCACTTCATATAAAGGATTCGATCACGAGAACGGTTCATGTAAAGAAACTTCATGCGCCACCCCCTACTGCCGAATTCATCTTTACCCCCGATAGTGTCTGTTCCGGTACACCCATTCAGTTCACCTCAATTGTTACAGGCTGCGACAGCAATCTGTTCGTTTTTGACTGGAACTTTAATGACGGAACCAATCACTCATATCAAAAAAATCCATCACATGTTTTTAATTCGTTTGGGTGTGATATTCAGAATTATAATGTTGATCTGTTCGTTACCGATACATCTACTAATACAACAGTAACTGTACATTCGAATAAAACGGTCCATATTAAACGACGCCCCAACCCTCAGTTGCTGGACACTGCGAATTATATCCCTTTCAGCAATTGTTATAACAATCCGCCACCTACACCAAGTAATCCTGATTTCAGAATTAAGGTAATAAATCAAACTGAAAACGGCACTTGTATTGTTGCCAATTCATATTCGATCGACTGGGGAGATGGTGATAGTATTTCAGGGTTAAGCAATTCGAGTTTCCCGATTGAACATATTTATCATGAACTGGGATCCTATGTTTTACTTTTCAGGGCCGCTGGTACAAATGGGTGCCAGGGAGTAACTACTTACCATGTAAAAAATGAATCCAATCCAGGCATAGGTGTAACATCAGCAGGGCAAACAATGGGATGTACGCCAATTACATTCCCTTTCCATATACGTCAATTTGCAAACAACTCACCTTCAACTATATATACCTGGGATTTTGATGATGGCACGCCGCTGATAATCTGGAACAATGATTCAATTTATGCCCACGACAGCGTTATATACCATGAGTATAATCAATCATCCTGTATAGACCCGGATGGCACATTTACAGTAACGCTTACAGCTACCAATTCCTGTAAATCAACCCAATCTACGGTTGATGGAATCGAAGTTTGGTCAAAAGGCTATACGATGATCAGCGACACAATTCCAACCGGATGTGCAGGTCAATGTATATTGTTTACCAATATTTCGACACCTGGTTATGGACCTGGCTGCACCACTACAACAACCTACGATTGGGATTTTGGGAATGGCAATACCTATTCCGGGGCTTCGCCACCTTGTCAATATTACAATTCGCCAGGCATCTTTACACTCACTGTAATCGGTACCAGTCATTGCGGAAATGATACCCTTGTTTGTCCGGTTACAATTTATTCGCTTGCAGATGCCATAGCCGTTCCTACTCCATTGAATGGGTGTAACCCTTTGGAAGTCACTTTCAATAATCAATCCACCGGAGATTCCATACATTACACCTGGACCGTAACGCCCAATTCATTTCAATTTATCAATGGCACAACCTGCCAATCAAAAAACCCGGTCATCCGTTTTACTGCAAAGGCTGATTATACTGTAACGCTGAAGGCTGAGAATATTTGCAGTTCTGATACTGCTATTTATCATATCAATGTTTTTGATATACCGGGAGTAGTACTTCCCATGGTGGCGGGTGGTTCTGCCCCTTATGTTTATAGCATGAATCCTGACTATACGAATAACGGCAGTCCGATTACAAATTATGCATGGTATATTTCACCCTCCTCAGGATGGATTTTTGTACCACCTTCTGACTCCAGCTCTTCGAATCCTACGCTACGGTTCGATTCTGCCGGTATGTATACCATGGGCGTCAGCGTTATGAATAGTTGCGGGATTACACATGTGGAGAGTAACACTTTCCAGGTAAGTTCAACAATAGGAATCAATGATAAGGATTTGAAGGAATTTACCTTATATCCAAATCCAACAGCCGGGACCTTTATAATAGAATTGAGAACAGCAAATCTATCGGAAAAGATAAATATTGAAATTTATGGATTGTACGGAGAAAGTGTGCTTTCCACCGAATCAGCCGGGGAACAGAAACATGAACTTTCACTCATTGGCAGACCGGCCGGCATTTACCTGCTCCGGATCATAAAAAACGGAAAAGCAGAATCCATAAAGATCATCAAACAGTAAATGATATGAATCTATCAGGTATAAAACGTATATTTGCAGTGTATGTCCAAATGCGATGATTAGAAATTTTCTTTTTTGCATAACTTTTATTATCGCTCTTCTACCTGATTTTTTAGCAGCTCAGCTAACGGTCAACTTCTCTTTTTCACCTGATTATGCCTATTCCGGGAAAACGATTCAGTTTCTTTCCCAGGTTACCGGGGGAAATCCCGTCAAATACGTTTACGAATGGGACTTTAACGATGGCTCACCCATTTCAGCCCTAAAAGACCCAACACATATCTTTACAATATCCGGTTGCGGAATTCAGAATTATTATGTCAAACTCAAGGTCACTGATACTGCAATGCATATAAAGGATTCCATCACGAGAACGGTTCATGTAAAGAAACTTCATGCCTCTCCTCCTACCGCCGAATTTATCTTTACCCCCGACAGTGTCTGTTCCGGTACGCCTATTCAGTTTACCTCAATTGTTACCGGCTGCGACAGCAATCTCTTTGCTTTTGACTGGAACTTTAATGACGGAACCACCCACTCGTATCAAAGAAATCCATCCCATACGTTTAATCCGTTTGGGTGTGATATTCAGAATTATAATGTTGATCTGTTCGTTACCGATACATCTAATAGTTCAACAGTAACTGTACATGCAAATGATACGGTCCATATTAAACGACGCCCCAACCCTCAGTTGCTGGACACTGCAAATTCTATTCCTTTAAACAATTGTTATAACAGCCCGACACCCGACGATCCTGACTTCAGAGTGAAAGTTATCAACCAGACCGGTAATGGCCATTGTATTGTCGCCAATTCATATTCGATCGATTGGGGAGATGGGACTGTAATGACCGGACTCAACCCATCGAGTTTTCCCATTGAGCATACCTACCATCAATTGGGAGCTTACAATTTAATCTATCGTGCCGAGGGTATCAACGGGTGTCTCGGAGAAACCCATTATTTAGTTAAAAATGAAGGAAATCCAGGTGGCGGCATAGTCTCGCCCGGACAAACAGCAGGGTGTGTGCCCAAATCATTTCAATTCAAGGTGGAGGGAATTCTGAACAATTCTCCGGCGACAACCTATACCTGCGATTTTGATGATGGCACCCCTTTTATCGTGTGGACAAAAGAAGAGATTTACCTTAATGATACTGCGTTTACCCATACCTTCCTGCAATCTTCCTGTTCGGAGCCGGAAGGTTCATTCACTGTGAAACTTACGGCAACAAACTCTTGTAAATCAACAATATCGACTGTTGATGGCGTCGAAATATGGTCAAAAGGTTATACGATGATCGCAGATACACTTCCGGTTGGATGTATTGGCCAGTGTGTATGGTTTACAAATATTTCAACCTATGGAAATGGTCCTCCCAATTGCTCTTTAAACTCAAATTTTTATTGGGAATTTGGAAATGGCAACACCTACAATGGATTTTATCCGCCCTGCCAGCATTACAATGCTCCGGGCATCTATACCCTGACACTTATCAGCACAAGCTATTGCGGAAATGATACCCTTGTTTGTCCGGTTACCATTTATTCGCTTGCAGATGCCTTAGCCGTTCCGACTCCCCTGAATGGCTGCAACCCTTTGGAAGTCACCTTCGACAATCAATCCACCGGAGATTCCATCCATTATATATGGACAGTTACACCCAACTCTTTTCAATTCATCAATGGCACAACCCACCTGTCAAAAAACCCGGTCATCCGTTTTACAGCAAAGGCGGCGTATACCGTAACGCTGAAGGCTGAGAATGTTTGCAGCGCTGATACCGCTATTTATCATATCAATGTTTTTGACAAACCGGAAATAACCTTGCCCACCGTGGCAGGTGATTGTGCGCCATATATTTATACAATGAACCCGACCTACGCGAGCAACGGCGATACAATAACAGGTTATTTATGGCATGTATCGCCGTCGACCGGATGGAGTTATGTTCCGCCATCCGATTCAAATTCATCGAATCCAACGGTACGGTTTGATGCTGCCGGCACCTACACGATGACAGTTGAAGTTACCAATGGTTGCGGGACAACGCAGGCAGTGAGCAATCCATTTATTGTAATCTTGCCTACCATTGCCCAGGCAGGATCAGACACCAGCGTTTGTTTAAACGTACCTCCTTTCCTGTTACATGGTACTCCTGGCGGAGGTTTGTGGACAGGACCCGGAATAATCAATCAAACTACCGGATTGTTTGATCCCGAAGCAGCAGGAATAGGCAGTGTTCAGGTCAAATATGCTTTATCCGGTAATTGCCCGTCAACAGATTCATTGTTGATTACCGTAAAGCCGATACCTGTTGTAACAGTTGGGAATGATCTGGCCATTTGTATTGACGCAAACCCATTCCTGTTAACCGGTGACCCTGCCGGTGGAACCTGGACCGGAAATGGTATAACAGATCCGATAACTGGGTTATTTGATCCGGCAGCAGCCGGAAACGGAATCGCCATTGTCACCTATACATTTACCGACATATTAACTGATTGCAGCAATTCTGATCTCATTCAGATAACTGTTAACCCCCTACCTGTGGTAAGCGCACCCGATACAGCGTTCTGTAATCAGCCCGTACCTGAACAATTGATCGGAAATCCGCCTGGCGGAAGCTGGT
>Ga0247842_10005151_pt1 | contig 15704 bp, 19 predicted proteins | sample LaCruzMarch2015__3_FD_192411 | JGI IMG/M metagenome (GOLD analysis project Ga0247842, IMG submission 192411) | Freshwater microbial communities from meromictic Lake La Cruz, Castile-La Mancha, Spain - LaCruzMarch2015_19m | ecosystem: Environmental > Aquatic > Freshwater > Lake | place: Spain...
AATCAGAACCCTCGGACTGAGGGGGATAGCCTGTGGAGAACCGACCTCCGACTTTGACCTATGTCCAAAGTAAGCGCCGGTTCGTCGAAGCAGGAAGCCCCATCCTTTAGGGTGGGGAGGAAGTCACGGCAAAAGGAGATGGATGATATGATGCCAAAGATTACGACAAAGGATGCCATTGAGACTGTAAAGAGCTATTTCAGCAAGCTATATGGCGAGGATGACTTTGCCAGGGCAGCCGGAGTGCCCCCCACAAACCTCATTGGATTTGGCCTGGTGGAGGCTCTGGAAAAGGAAGGATATTACCTCATAACCTGTGAGGTGAAGGATGGCATATTCTCTCAAAATAAGCGCAGGTACACGGTAAAACTGGATCTGTCTGGGGAACTGAAAGAGGTCAAGCGGGATGAATCCAAGACTATCCCGGTTTAGAGAAATCGTCATCGATACCGGGCCGCTTCTGCTCTATCTGGTTGGCTCCTATGATAAGCGCTATCTTCCCAGGTTTAGCTATGACGAGTATGAGTTTTTGCTGCTCATCAGGTATCTATCCAGCTTTAAAAAGGTCTATGTCACGCCTCAAGTTCTGGCCGAAGCCTCTAATTTGGCCAAAAGAAGGCTAAAGGAGGAACATTACTCGATCTTCATTCGCCGATCCATAGTTCTTCTCGTTGGCCTTTGGGAAGAATATATCGCCAAGGATGAGATTTTAAAAAGAAGTGAGCTGCCTCGTTTTGGGATAACCGATGCATCGCTCCTGAGTACGGTGGACAGAGATAAGCTGCTGCTCACAGATGATGCACCATTGTTTTGGTACTGTGCTGGAAAGGATATGCCGGTAATGCATCTCGATGGAATCAAATCGCTAATTTGGTGAGCTACGCCAAAAGGTCTAAATTCCTTCTGCCATCCTCTCATACACCCTCTCTATCATCGCCATGGGTGACACCGAATTCATGAAGAGCCCCAGCTCCTCTTGCCCCAAACCCAGCGCTATGCCCGCCAGTTGCGTCACATAGAGCACAGGAATGCCGATCTTCTCCCCGTGCTTTTGCTCCAGCACCTTCTGCTTGGCGTCGAGCATGAGATGGCAGAGCGGGCACACCGTGACGATGACCTCCGCCCCGGCTTTCTTGGCCTCAGTGAGGATTTTAAAGGCAATATCATCCGCCGCTTTTTCCTGGGGCATGAAGATGGGCCCACCGCAGCAGAAGGTCTTGAGCCGGAAGTCCACCGGCTCCGCCTGCAGCCTCTTGATCAGCTCTTCCAGGATAGTGGGAAACTGTGGGCTGTACAGCCCCGCCGGCCGGGTGAGCAGGCAACCGTAGTAGGGAGCGACCAACAGTCCCTTGAGGGGCACCACGATGCGCTCATCGCCTTCGGTCAGGGCCTCAAGAATGACATCCAGAGCGTGCCGAACCCTGGCGCCGCTGTACTTTTTATCCAGTACGGCGTTCACCTTTTCCAGAGTATCGGGCTCCTCCAGCCGCTGCGCAGCAGCCCTCAGGTTGCTGTAGCAGATGGAGCAGGCCGTCATGATCGGGAGGTCCGTCTGGGCCATGTTGCGGGCAGCCAGGCCTGTTGCCACCAGCTCATTGGAGACGTGCGTTGCCCCGCAGCAGTTCCAGTCCGGGAGCTCCACGAGCTCAATTCCCAGAGCAGCAGAGACGGCCCGCGTGGAGGTGTCCATCTCCTTTCCCGTCGATTGGGAGACGCAGCCCGGATAGTAAGCCAGCTTCATTCTTTCCAGAGCTCCTCTATGATCCTCTTGACCTCATCCCTGCCTTTGATCCTCTCTATTTCCAGGCCGATCTTGCCCCTGGGGAGTAGCTCAAGGCCCATCTGCATGGACTGCACCGCCCCCTGGGGAAAGATGAGCAGGAACTTCGCCGTGAGAGCCAGCTCGGCTATCCGGCCATAGTCCTTGATCTGCTCTAAGAAGAATTTCTCGTAAGCGGCGTCCTTGCCTTGCAGGCCCGCCCGCTCAGCTATATCTTTTAGAGCCGAGACCACTGCTTTAGGCCGGATGCCCCGCGGACAGCGCACAGTGCAGAGAAGACAGGAGGTGCACAGCCATAGTGTCTCATTGTGTGTAGCCTCCTCCTTTTTGCCCTCCAGGCAGAGTTTGATCAACCTTCGGATGCTGGGGTTCATAAGACGCGCCGTAGGGCAACTGGCGGAGCAGGTGCCGCATTGAATGCAGGTCAATACCTCCTGCCCGGCCAGGCGCAGCACCTCTTGCTTGAATTGTTCGTCTCTGGCCATTCTCACTTTGCCCCCTCGCTGCTGCTGGTGGTATCAGCTCCCGCAGCCTTCTTGACCTCATCCTTGCGTAGCCGCTCTACAATCTTCCGGCTGGCCTCTTCGGCAGGCTCCCTCTCGAAAATTTGCCGAACTTTTGGCTTTCTCAGCAGTGCCTCCAGTGGCGATAGGGCTTCATTCACCAGCCGCTGAAGCTCAGGATCTATCTTCGGCTTCTCCGGTGCTTGCAGGGGCTGGCGTTCTATGTCCGGCGGAGAGACGGCCCCGCTCACATCCGGGCGCACTCTCTGGCCCGTCTTTATGGCGGAGATGGCCTGCTTCCATTCCTCGGCCCAGGGAGTCTCCATTATCTCCGTGTGCCTGACATCGGACCGCTCGACCTCTATGGCTGAGACGGGACAGGCTTTCTCACATGCCCCGCAAAAGATGCATTGATCTTTGACCGGCGCTGCCTTTCCCCGTTCGTCCACATACCAGCACTTGGCCGGGCAGACATTGAAGCAGGCCTGGCAGCCCAGAGGATCGCAGCGCACCAGGTTCTTTTCGACCAGCTTTATATCGCCCTGGAAGGGTTTCTTTATGTCCATGGCCTCGTAGGGACAGACCTCTGCACATCTGCCGCAGCCGATGCACAGGTCCTGGTCGATCTCGATCTTGCCCGCGAACTCTTTTTCGTCGTCTTGCGCCTCTACTTTTAAGGGCTCGCCCTCTACTTTTATCGCTTCCTCGGGGCAAAGGGAGGCGCACAGGCCGCAGTAGTCGCAAAGTTCCTCATCCACCAGGAGCTGCTCATAGGGCACCAGATTGCGGGGATCTTTCTCTTTCTCGCCCTTGTCCAACAACAGAAAAGCCTTGCAGAATTTGGCGCACCGGCCGCATAGGTTGCACTTCTCGGCATCGATGGCGATCGTGCCCTTTATTTCCGGGCGCAGGGGGCCAAAGTCTTCCCGAGTTTTATTGAAAGTTACTTTTATGGCCTTGGTGGGACAGACAGGCTCGCAGAGCAGGCAGGGCAGGCACTTAACGTTAGGCTTGGCCTCTGCCAGCAGCCGGGGATACCGCTCCTGCTTGATGAAATCCATTGCTTCTGTCATAATTGGGCCTCGGCCGCTTCTGCCGCCTCTGGGGCGGGTATCCTTTCTCGCACCGTCATTCTAAAGGCCTTCATGGGACAGAAATTAACGCACATGCCGCAAAAGGCACAGGCATCCAGATCGATAAGCACGGGCGGCGCGTCCAGGCCCTTGGCAATCTCCTGCAAGGGCCCCTCCTGCAGGGCTTTTTTCGGGCAGAGGGCCACACAGATGGAGCAGCCGGCGCACTTCTTGTAATCGTAATCAAGGACTATCTCTCTCTCTTTGGTTTTCTGTTTGGCCAGGATATGGGAGCCCTCAACATCCATGTCTTTCTCAATTTCCATCATGGAAGTGCAGTCTCCTCATTCTTCTCCTCTGCCCTTCCCTTTTTCAGCTCCGTTCCGATGGGGCCCATGGCCTTCAGCTCGCCTATGAAATCCCTGAGATCTTTGGCAAAAATCTCGCCTTCGCTGGCGGCACACCAGACTATTTTGACTCTTCCCGGATCAAGGCCTATCTTCTCCAGGATGCCTTTGAGCACATTCACCCTCTGCAGGGCCTGATAGTTGCCGTCTCGATAGTGGCATTCGCCTATGCGACAGCCGGCGATGAGCACTCCGTCCGCACCCCGCCGCAAGGCTTCCAGGACGAAGCTTGGGTCCACGCGCGCCGAGCACATCACCCGGATGTTGCGTGCGTTGGTCGGGTATTGAATGCGCGAGGTTCCGGCGAGATCTGCCGCTCCGTAGCTGCACCAGTTGCAAAGGAAGGCCACAATTGAAGGAAACTCTCTCTTCTCTTTCGTGGCGGCCTGCACCTGGGCCATGATCTGCTCGTCTGAGAAGAAGCGCATGTTGATGGCGTCAACCGGACAGGCGGCGGCACAGGAGCCGCACCCCTTGCAGGCTGCCTCATCCACGTAGGCCGGGCTTTTTACAGAAATGGCCTTCTTGGGACAGAGATCGACACACAGCTTGCACTTGATGCACTTTTCCGGATCGACATAAGCCGAGGTGGGCTCCAGCTCCAGCACGCCTTTATGAAGCAGCTTGACTGCCTTTGCCGCAGCGGCGCTGCCCTGGGCGATGGAGATGGGAATCTCTTTGGGACCGGAGGCGCAACCGGCGATGAAGACTCCGTCGATATGCGCATCCACGGGCCTCATCTTGGGATGGGCGATCTCAAAGAACCCGTCCGGTCTTCGGGAGAGGCCCAGCAGATTGCCTAAAACGTCCGCTTTGCTGTCCGGCTCCAATCCCACGGAGAGTACGGCCAGATCATGCTTCACCCTCTTCATCTCGCCTGTCTGGGTGTCCTCAAAGATGAGGAAGAGCTCGCCCTCCACCTCTTCGATGCAGGAGACGCGAGAGCGCACAAAGTTGATGCCCAGCTTCTGGGCCCGCACGTAGAATTCTTCGTATCCTTCCCCGCAGGCCCTGATGTCGATATAGTAGATGGTGATATCAGTATGCGGATACTTCTCTTTGACCAGTTGCGCGTTTTTGAGCGAGGCCATGCAGCAGATGCGAGAGCAGTAGAGGTTTCCCACCGTCGAGTCGCGCGAGCCGACGCACTGCAAGAAAGCTACCCTCTCGGCTATCTTGCCGGTGCTGGGGCGCACCACCTCGCCTTTTGTGGGTCCGGAGGCGTTGAGCATCCTCTCCATCTGCAAGGTAGTAATAACATCCCTGTACCTGCCAAAGCCGTACTCCTCCTTTCGCGTGGCATCGAAGGGCTGCCAGCCGGTAGCCACGATGATGGCGCCCACATTCAATTTGAAATCCTGGGGCTCCTGATCCAGCTTGACCGCCTGGGCTGGGCAGGCCTCAGCGCAGCGGGCGCAGCCGATGCAGGCCTGGGGATCGACGCAGGCAACGAGAGGCACAGCCTGGGGGTAGGGAACATAAATGGCCTTTCTCTTGCCGATGGCAAAGTCGTACTCGCTGGGCACCTCCACCGGGCAGACGCCGGCGCACTCGCTGATGCAGCCCTTGCACAGCTTCTCATCCACATAGCGGGCCTTGCGAACGCCGGAGACGGTGAAGTTGCCCACGCTTCCCTCCACGCCCAGGACCTCGGCGTAGGTGATGAGAGTAATATCAGGATGATTGTAGACCTCGGACATCTTGGGCCCCAGCACGCAAATAGAGCAGTCGTTGGTGGGAAAGACGTCGGTGAGCAGAGCCATGTAGCCGCCGATGGTAGGTCGCCGCTCCACTAAGAAAACGTGCAGGCCAGAGTCGGCCAGGTCCAGAGCAGCGGCAATGCCGGCCACGCCGCCCCCCACCACCAGCACGTTTTTGCTAACAGGTATGCTCTCCGGCTCCAGCGGTTGGAGGAGCGCGGCTTTGGCCACGGCCATTGCAATGAGGTCCTTGGCCTTCTCTGTGGCCATGGCCGGCTGCTCCATGTGCACCCAGGAGCACTGCTCCCGGATGTTGGCCATCTCCAGCATGTAAGGATTCAGGCCGGCTTTGGCAATCGCCCGGCGAAAGGTTGGCTCGTGCAGGCGGGGCGAGCAGGCGGCCACCACCACGCGATCAAGCTTGAACTCTGCAATATCCTTCTGGATCTGCTCCTGGCCGACATCAGAGCAGGAGAACTGCAGATCGCGGGCTACGGCCACATCGGGCAGCTTCTCGGCAAAGCTCAACAGATCTTCCATGTTCAAGACGCCGGCGATATTCAGGCCGCAGTGACAGACGTAAACACCAATGGGCATGAGACTTCAGAGATATGATCGTCTTAAGTCACTTAAAGTTTTGCCATTGAGATTGTTACTTTGCCGTTCGCGCCCTCTCGCATACGTAAGCCATCCCAGATAATGGCTGGCGTTACCACGGCATAGCGTTTCGCACTGTCAATCTCCTTGGCCCACAGGTGGCGTTATCGTCTGCCTAACTGATGTAATAAATTTAAATAAGTCTCACGAACTATTAGCCAATAAATCGGTCTATTTGGCTCCTATTTTTCTTGATCGTTCCCATAAGTTTATATCTTACAAATTTTAATTATTATTTGAGTTATCAAAATGAACCTGCTTCATTTGTTCTCCATCTTGCTGGAGGCGGTCGTGGCGGCCCTGGGCGTGATGCTGGCCATCAGCAAGAAGAAAATGTACGGCTGGTGCATAGCCGTAACCTTTGTACTTTACGTGGTCTATGATCTGGCAAATCTTCTGGCTCTGCACATCTCCGAGGATACTTTGTATATGATTTTCTTCATGGCCACCCTTTCCATTCTCTGGGCGGTCTGGAACATCTTCCTGGAAGCTTAAGGGCAACAGTCAGCCTTTTCAAGAAAGCATACTAATAATAACAAGATGATCTCCAAAGTCTACATCTCCCACAGCCCTGCTGATGAGGAGATGGCCCTGCAGCTCGCTCGCGCCCTGTGGCGGGTGGGCCTGGAAAGCTACGTCGCTCTCTATAATCTGTCACCAGCCATCTCTTTAGCCGAGCGGGCCTCATTCGGCCTTCGTAACTCTGAGTGCCTGGTGGCCCTGCTAACCGAAAAAGGCTCACTGTCCCCGGAGGTCTGCCAGGAGATCGGCCTGGCCCGGGGCCTGGATCTGCTCATCATCCCCCTGCAGGAGGAAGAAGCAAAGCTGCCCTTCCTCATCGAGCACCTGCGGCCCCTGCTCTTCCGGGAGGAGAGATATGCCCATGCCATAGGGCTTTTAATCAAGACCCTGCGGGAGCTCTCCCGGCTGGAGTGGCTGAAGGTGACCTGTCCCAAATGCGGGGAGGAGATGACGCAATATCTCACGCCCCAGGAGGAGGTGGAGGAGGCTTTGGCAAAGGGCGCTTTTTTGGAGACGATCTGCTCCTACTGCCAGAACAGGATCCGGCTGGATGCGGGAACGTTTGAGCCTGTTTTATTTAACGGCGATGAAAAAATGTGATATCTTTTTTGAGCGTGGTATATGCATAATAAACGAAGGGCATCCTGGTCGGATGCCCCCTCCGCTTATTTCTTTTACGTCGCTGCAACTCCTGTATGCTGCAAATTTTGCCTGATCATTGGCCAGGCAAGCTCTCCATATTTTTCAGATATCTTCCAGGCATATAGCTGGCCGTCGTTGGATCCAACCACCAGTTCCAATGAGCCATCGTTTTCGAGATCTCCCAGTGTAGGAGCAGTCTCAATGTCATCCAGAGTTACCTTGGGGAAGCCCTTTGCTTCTGTGCCATTCAACTTCCAGGCATGAACTCTGTTGTCGCTAGATCCTCCGAGGATCTCCTGGAATCCGTCATCATCGATGTCTCCGAGTGTCACCTGGCGAACATAGCCGCCGGTCTGTATGGGGAATCCTGGCATGTCTGTGCCGTCACAGCGCCAAACATACAATCTGCCATCCATTGCTCCTGCAACAATTTCTGGCTTATTGTCTTTATCAAGATCTCCTACGGCGAGGAAGCTATCCTGGCAGATGCCCTCAACCTTCTTTGGGAATCCTCGAACATCTTCCTGATCGTCATCTGAGGTCTTCACATATATACCGTGAGATCCTGCAACTACGATCTCCATTTTGCCGTCTTGATTAGCATCAACAAGTATCGGCGAGGAGTAACCAATGTCGTTTGCTTGCGGCAATGATTTCGGGAAGCCCTTGAGAGAGGAACCTTTGCTGTCAAGAGAATAGATCTCGCCACTGTAGCTGCTCAATTGATACTGGGCCAGGCAATCTACCAGTCCTTTGCAGACTGATTTAGATCCTATTGCGATCTCCTGTTTACCATCTCCATTAAGGTCGCCCAGAGCTGGAGAGGACCAGATCTCTCCACCGGCAGTAATTACCGGATAGCCGCACAATGCCGATCCATCGCTGTGCCAAGCATATATGCCTCCATCCCTTGAACCAACTATGATCTCAGGTTTTCCGTCTCCATCCAGATCTCCAATGGCTGGTGATGAGTGTATGGACCCGGATGTTTTCTTGGGAAGGCCTTCCTGCATTGATCCATTTCCCTTGAACGCATAGAGCATGCCATCATCGCAACCGACTACGATCTCTGGATATCCATCATCGTCCAGATCGCCTACGGCGGGAGACGATCGGATGAAATCGCTCAGCTTCACAGGAAAGCCTGCTATATCAATGCCATCGTTGGCCAGGGCGTGAAGGTTACCCTTATTCGTGCCAAAGATGGCTTCCAGCTTTCTATCACCGTTGATATCGGCAAGGGCGACGGATGACCAGATCGCCTCTCCGGTGATTATAGGAAAGCCAGGCAGGTTGCCTTCCACGGTATCGTTGACGGGAAATGTCCCAAATGACATGATGGCGCTCCCGAAGTATGTCTGATTAGCCTTTCTGAACTTGCTTTCCGTGGCTCTGCATGATATCAGGTAAACTAAATCGCCACCATCGACGAATACGTCCCGTGTCCTTTTTCGATCTCCGTCTTCGTTTTCAAGAATGGAGTCCACAACCATTGTTTTTTTCCCATTTAGTTCAAGATCCTTCGATCCCAATTCGGTGAAATTATAGTCATCCTCATACTTGGATAGAATAATCGATTTGAAGTCATCCAGGGATCTTTGATTGCGCTCCAGAGCTTCGATGTATATATCCATGATATCAGGTACGAAAATGTTTACAACCGGATCATCCATTCCGGTAATGGATGAGACATCATAGGCATCGACCTTTGCCTCTTTTGGATAATCTATGGAGAATCCGTACTCAAGGCTCCTGAAGGTTTCTTCCACTGCCTGGCACGGCAGAAGAAGTATCAGCGATACAAGCAGGACAATGCAAAACCATCTAATTATCATTGATTATTCACCCTCACAATCCGGCTAATTTATTTAGATTTATCAACCCATATCCATATCCATTGTCAGGTCCCGATGGACCCAGGTCTATGGTGCTGTTCAGGACCATGCGCTCAATTTTCGTATCTGAAAGCCCGAGCTTGCGACCTTTCTCCAGTGCCAGGGCAAAGAGGCCTGCCACGTAGGGGGCAGAGGCTGAGCTCCCACGGAATTTGTCTGGCATGTACGATGCAGTGGTAACATTGTCCGGGGCCACCAGCTCAGGTTTCAGCCTTCCGCCAATCGTCGGCCCCCTGGAGCTGTAGTTTTCCAGCCGAAGAGTCGATGCATCCACGGCACCTACCGTTATGACTTCGGGGCAACTGGCCAGAACTCCCAGGCTGGAATTCTCAAAATTGTATTCAGAGATGTTCTGAGATGCGAAAAGCTGGAATTCCATATTCTCCTTCGATGCATTGTATTTCTTTATCTTTATGCTGTAATTTCCGCTTACAGGAGCCATTAAGGAGATTGCTTCAAGTGGCTTTTGGCCTTCGTATCCCTTCTGAGGATTACTTGATAAGACATTGGTGCCGTCCGGAGCATGGAGATAAAGGTCATAATCCTGGCGGGACCTGGTCCAGCTATCGTTCCAGCTCAACCATACGCTCAGACTCATTCCTCTCTTCAGGACCAGATTCAATGTCTCATCGTCCAAAGCGAACTCATTAAATCCATTGCCATCCTTATCTCTAAATGTGCCGTTCCAATGCTTCAGGGCGCTGCCGCCTGCAGCGTTTACCCATATCGTTCCATTCCTGGTGAGGTTTCTCACGGCACGGCAAATGCTGTCCTGCCCTTCGAAGAGGCCTGAATAAGAATCAACTGAGCAACTAACGATATCTATTTTTCTATCCAAATTCTGCAGCTTGTCAATGGCTTCCACGAATCCATCCTCGGATACATCACTCAGGCCCACCATATACAAAGTCGCATTCGGAGCTACGTCGCCGATAATCTCGGCGCAGGCTGTACCGTGACGCTCATCCTCTGAGAACGGCCCGTCGAAAATCTCGATTCGCTTGCGTGGCAATTCTCTTTCCGACAGCCTGTCCATGTAGTACTGGTAATCGAGGATGGCAATGGTGATGCCGTTGCCTGTGAAATTCTGGGAATGAAGAGCGCATATGCCCAGCGTATCTTTTCCGCCGGTGCAATTCGCAGGCTCAGATAGGATGACATTGAATTTATCATTCGATGAAACAGGGCGTCCTGCCCTAGGCTTGGCTTTAGTGGACTTTGAGCAGGCTATGAAAGTTCTTTCATCGATGGAATCGCCCCACATTCGAGTCGAGAGAGGGCTCAGCTCGTCGAATTGATCTTCGGCTGGGTTCGATCTCGGGAAAAATGTTTGAATGTGGCTGAACTTGATTGGCGTGAAATTATATACAAAATATACTTCTGGTACTTCATCCACCTGATAGGGAGCAGTTGCGTGGGTCAGAGTTATTTGGTCAAAAACGCATGCGTATAGCCCCGAAACTCCTGGCAAATTCGAATGCCCTGCAAAGCTCAGGCTTAACAGAATAATAAATAATAGTAGGTGTGGCTTTAAGCTCATTGAATTCCTTCCTTACTGCTCGACCTAATCTCTGAATACTCTGCGCGATCTGCAAACTCCGATCCCTGACGGAATTGATATGATTGGCTATGGGCGAATGACGGCTCTGATATAATGCTCTCACTAGGTCGCGACATTGGATACAACCCTATATCTATCACAACAACGCTTTAGAACTTTCTTCTTCTCTTTATCGGGTTCCTCCAAGTATGCAATTTCATAATATTTTTTAGCATTCGGTCTATCTTGTATCCTGGCGTAAATATCTGCAAACGTCTTAGCAAATCCCCCAATATGCATTAGATTGGATATATTGGTGGCATCACTGCATTTTTTTGCTGCATCCGATACTTTTCCGTCTTTAATCAATTTTTCTGCATCATTTAGGAGCTGCTGCACATCTGTGGCTTGCTCTTGTGGCAACGGCTTTGCATTTGCATTGTCTGAGGATTGCTCGTGTGAATCTGGTGCTTCTTCGGGATTTTCATGAGCAAAATCGTTCTGATTGCTTGCTGCTATGGCTAATGGCAATATGCAGGCCAAAACAAGCAACGAGATCGTTATCTCCTTAAACAGCACAAACTTTTCCTTTCACAAATCCGATAAATATACCTTTCGATTAAAAAATTATAAGGCCAAACGAATGACATAACAATAATAAATTTATATCTGCTTTGCAGTTATAAATAATGTGCAAAGATGGAATAAGTTTAATAAGTATTTGAATCACATCGATGGATTAATGGCTAAATTAATTGCTCTGTTTGCCATCTTAATAATGCTCGGCGGGGCATCGGCCACGAAGCAGAGCGTTTGCATGAGTTTGCCTCATAAAATGACCAATCTGGAGGCATTAGATAATATCTCTAACGGTCATCCCATAAAAGAAGCTTTTATCGAGGGTGATTTAGACCTTTATAAATTGGGGAGAAAAAGTCTCGATGCAATCGCCATCCAAGGCTGTTGCATCGGGGGCAAGTTCAATATGTCTGATCTCCATTTAAAAGCAAATGCAGATTTTTCCAATACCACCTTCAACGGGGATGCTAATTTCAAGGGAGATCGGTTTGATGATAGTGTCATCTTCAATGATGCTAAATTCCGTGGTTATGTCAATTTCACGGACTCCACTTCCACGAATGGCATTGGATGCTCCAATTCGACCTTTTGCCTCAATGCACGCTTTGAAAATATTACAAGTAGCGGATATGTAAATTTTTTTGGTGCAAAATTCCTTGGGCCATCAGAGTTTTACGATGCCACGTTCAGTGGACTCGCAGTCTTTCATTTTGAAAGAGCTTTCTTTGGAGGGAAATCAACATTCCAAAATATTCTTGTAGAGAATAGCATGTATTTCTCAGATGCCAGTGTATCGGGTGACATAGAATTTTGGAACTTGACCATTGGATTTGCGGATTTCAGATCTACGTGCTTCTACGGTAAGGTTAATTTCGAGGACAGCTCGTTAGGCGAGACATTATTCCGAAATTGCACATTTAAGAATAATATTGAATTTAATAAAATAATCTTTAATAAATATGCCGATTTTTTGGGGGCTGATTTTAGAGGTGATGTAAGCTTCTCGGTTGCAGAGGCTGCAGAGTTCAATGGTGGTACAAGCTTCCAAGAGACTCATTTTTGGGGACGTTCTTTCTTTGACGCTATAAAGTTCAAAGGCGGCAAGTTGAATTTTTTCAGGGCACATTTCGCAAATGATACCTGTTTCGATTCGGCAGAGTTCGATGGCGATGCCAATTTCAAAGAGGCTCAATTTGAGGGAAACTCCAGCTTCTACTCGGCAAATCTTAAGGGCGATACCAGCTTCAGAGGAGCAAAATTTGGAAATGCCATGTCCAAAACGATTGCCAATTTCACCTTGGCTGAATTCGATGGTGATACAGTCATGACTGATATCTATTTTATTAATTCAAGCTCATATATATCCTTTAATGACGCAAAAATCTCCCGACTGGATATCGAATGGGATCCAATCAAGGATCATTTGGAATACGATGGTTCAACATATTTGGCTCTGATTAAGAATTTTCGGGAGCTTGAGCAGTTTGAGGATGCAGATAACTGCTATTATGAATATAGATCTAATAAGCAAAGAGATTCCATTGATTTAATAATCCTCGACTTCATATCACACTGGTCATGCGGCTATGGAGTTAGTCTGACCCATACCATTGGCCTAAGCATAGGGATGATGCTGATATTCGCGATATGGTTCTGGCTTTTTGAGAGTAGCTTAGAGGATGCTGCACTATTCAGTGTAATAATATTCTTGCAGGCACCCAGGAGTGAAAGGTATTCCAGCATGATGAATCGCCACACGTATGCTGTGATCCTCGAACAGATACTGGGCTGGAGTTTGATGGCGGTATTCATTGTGGTATTGACCAGGAAATTGATATTATCTTAACCTCAAAATCGGTTGAATCCTGAAGATCGTGTGCCTTTGCGGCATGGCATATCGGTCTATAGCCTATGAACCATCTCTTTAGCCGAGCGGGCCTCATTCGGCCTTCGTAACTCTGAGTGCCTGGTGGCCCTGCTAACCGAAAAAGGCTCACTGTCCCCGGAGGTCTGCCAGGAGATCGGCCTGGCCCGGGGCCTGGATCAGCTCATCATTCCTCTGCTGGAGGAGGGAGCAGCGATGCCCTTCCTCATCGAGCACCTAAGGCCCCTGCTCTTCCGGGAGGAGAGATACGCAGATGCCATTGGCCTGCTGATCAAGACCCTGCGGGAGCTCTCCCGGCTGGTGTGGCTGAAGGTGATCAGTCCCAAATGCGGGGAGAAGATAACGCAATATCTCATGCCCCAGGAAGAGGTGGAGGAGGCGCTGGCCGGAGCCGGGTGGCTGGAGACGGTCTGCTCCTACTGCCAGAACAGGATTCGGCTGGACGCGAGGACGTTTGAGCCGAGGATCTGAATTATCTTTAACGCTGATTGAGGTGGATTGCCGACATCACAAATCACAATTCGGTCGATTGAAAGCCTGTTTGCAGAAGTCTAATATATGTTGGTCTAAACATTTCAACGAGGCCGAAGTTTGAAAATCCGAGCTATCATTAAGCTGGTAGAAGAGGAAGGATGGTTCCTTGATCGAACAAAAGGCAGTCACAGGCAGTACAAGTACCATTTAAAAGGGGGCTGGTGACCATCTCAGGGAAACTGGATGACGGGGTTCCGAGAGGTACTTTGAATAGCATTCTGAAACAAAGTGGTCTTAAGGAGGTCGGGAAAGATGACTAGGTATCTGATCATCATCGAAAAGGCTGAAAATAACTATGCAGCCTACTGCCCGGATTTACTGGGCGTCATAGCTACTGGCTCAACGAAGGAAGAAACGCTGGAGCTGATGAAAGAAGCAATAGAATTTCACCTGGAAGGACTGAAGGCCGAATGCCTCAGCATACCTGAGCCAACTACGATGGCTGCATCAGTAGATGTGAGCGTTTAATAAATACCTGGTGGCGTAGTTTCGGAGAACGATCCATCGACCGCCAGCGCCGCCGCTCCCACTGTTCCTACGCAAAACTCAGGGCGAGATGGCCTTTAGCCCAGGTACGCGCCGGAAATGGCTATCTCCTGAAACAATTGCTGCCCCGTTGGTCAAAGCAATAGATGCTATCAGTTCATCAAAGTCACCGATCGCCTCTCCTCGTCTTCTCAGTTCGGCAGATAGTTCTCCGAACATCTCGTAGGTGTCTTCATTTATGTCAAGGATGACGAATGCATCGAGCAGCTTCCCTACTTTTTCCAATCCTGCCTCAGACTTGGTGGGGCAATAAACTCCCCTGTAAAGCTCCAGCACATTTATTTGCGTCGTGCACAATGTTTGGCCCGTTTCCTCCAGCTCCCGGATCTTTCTTAAGGCGGCTGGCTTTCTGTGAAGCGCATCTATCAGGACGGATGTGTCGATTACTATCATTACACCTCTACGTCGCGCATTTTGGACCGGCGCATCTCAATAGAAGCAGCTTCAATTCTATCCGCCAGCTCGTCATCTCTGCCGATTTCGTCCAGGATCTCGGAGAGCTTTCTTTTGGCAGGCAAATTGTGGAGAATGGCTTCAGAGAAGCTCTGGTTCTCGCTCTTCCGGCTCTTGAGCCGCTCGTAAGCTTCTTTTGTTATGGTGATGGTCTTGGTGGACATTGGCAATGTACGTGTATTTACTTGTATATCGGTGTTTCCCTTCGTGGTGGTGCCAATACAGCGGTTCTGAAGGCATATGATGGAACTGCAATTAGTGAGTCGTCTCATGCTTGCATAATTGCAGAAGGCTTATTATCTAATAAATCATCTGTTAATTGAGGATCCAGATGAAGCTAAAGGTTCTGATCAGTGAGGGAGAAGACGGATGGCTTGTCGTGGAATGCCCGTCTATTCCCGGCTGCATCTCCCAGGGAAAGACCCTGGAAGAAGCCCTTGACAATATCAAAGAGGCCATAGAAGGCTGTTTGGAAGTAATGGAGGAAAGGGTCAAGGCAATTAGCGGCAAGCAAATGATGGAAGTAGTCGTCTGATGTCCAGACTGCCGCACATATCAGGGAAGAAAGCAGTCAAGGCCTTCAGCAAGGCTGGGTGGATTATTTGCAAAAAAGCAGCCATATTATTATGACTAAATCGGACTCGATTGTTATTCTGTCTGTCCCGCTTCACGATGAGCTGGATAGAGGAACACTGAGAGGACTGATCGGGCTGGCTGGATTGACCGTCGAAGAGTTCGTAGAGCTTTTATGAGCGATCCCTCAGCCGCACGGCCCCAGTCGCACGTTTTGGCTCATGCAATCTCGGAGTGCGGCTATTACTGGCGGCCTGAATCTGCCCAATTTCTGGGCAGCCATTGATGAGGAGATCGGCCTGGCCCGGGGCCTGGATCAGCTCATCATTCCTCTGCTGGAGGAGGGAGCAGCGATGCCCTTCCTCATCGAGCACCTAAGGCCCCTGCTCTTCCGGGAGGAGAGATACGCAGATGC
>Ga0247842_10005155_pt1 | contig 15695 bp, 11 predicted proteins | sample LaCruzMarch2015__3_FD_192411 | JGI IMG/M metagenome (GOLD analysis project Ga0247842, IMG submission 192411) | Freshwater microbial communities from meromictic Lake La Cruz, Castile-La Mancha, Spain - LaCruzMarch2015_19m | ecosystem: Environmental > Aquatic > Freshwater > Lake | place: Spain...
GAAGAGCGGGAAACCTCAAAAATCCAAAATCCAAAATCAAAACGATAGCTCAAAAATCAAAACCGATGAACCAAAAATTTCTCTGGTTCAAAATGCACCAGATCCCCAGCTCACCAACTCATCCGTATACCAGTCTCCAAGCTCACCTGTTCACCCCTCACCGGGTCAAACCGCAAGTCTCCACGTTTCTCCCCTGGCCAGAAAAATTATGGAAGAAAAACTTGTGAATCCTGAAGATCTGAGTATTGCCTCCCCTGGGAAACGGATTACCCGAAAGGATATCGAGTCATTTATCAATCGAAAAAAAGAAAGCATGAATCCAGTGACTTTGACTAGTTCAAGGGAAGAAAACCGGAAGAAAATGACTACGCTGAGGTTGAAACTTGCTGAGCGGCTGGTTGCAGTAAAGAATCAAACGGCCATGCTCACCACCTTCAACGAGATCAACATGCAGGCTGCCCTGAAAATAAAGGAAAAATACAGTGAATCCTTTAAAGAGCGTTATGGCGTTGGATTTGGACTAATGTCAATTTTCACCAGGGCGGTTACCATTGCCCTCAGGGATTTTCCACAAGTAAACTCGATGATTGATGGCGATGAGCTGATCACACCCCGTTACGTTGATATTGGAATAGCAGTAAGCGCTCCAAAGGGATTGGTGGTCCCGGTATTACGAAATGCAGAAATGATGAGCATTGCCGAAATTGAGTTAAAAATCAAGGAATTGGCAGGAAAGGCACGTGACAATAAAATTTCCATCGACGATATGAAGGGTGGTACCTTTACCATCACGAATGGCGGGGTTTTCGGTTCCATGATGTCGACCCCTATTCTGAACCCACCGCAAAGCGCCATCCTCGGCATGCATAAAATACAGGAACGCCCTGTTGCGATAAATGGGCAGGTAGTCATCGCTCCCATGATGTATGTGGCTCTTTCCTATGATCATCGTGTGATCGATGGACGCGAATCGGTGAGTTTCCTGGTTAAAGTCAAGGAATTGATTGAGGATCCCGTAAAATTGCTTACCGAAGGAATTGATCCCATAAAACAGCTCCTTGATCTCTAAAAAAATATGAGAAAATACGTTGATTTCCTGGTAATTGGCTCAGGCATTGCCGGGCTGACCTTCGCCATCAAAGTGGCAAAGTACGGTAAAGTATGTGTTGTCACCAAGTCGAAGATGGACGATACCGCCACCAGCTGGGCACAGGGAGGCATAGCTGCGGTGATGTACACTCCCGATTCCTTTGAAAAACACATCCACGATACCATTATTGCAGGAGATGGGTTGTGCGATGAAAACGTTGTACGTTTTACGATCAGCGAATCAACTGAACGTATAAGGGAGCTTGTAAAATGGGGTACAAAATTCGATAAAACCACAACCGGCCGTTACGACCTGGCGAAGGAGGGCGGGCATTCAGAGTATCGTGTCCTGCATCACAAGGACAGTACCGGCAGGGAAATCGAGAATAAACTGCTCGACCAGGTGAAGAAACATCCGAACATCGAAATCCTGGAAAACCACTTTACAATCGACATTATAACCCAGCACCACCTCGGCGTAGAGGTTAACAGCCGCACACCCGATATCACCTGTTTTGGAGCATTCGTCATGAATCCCAGGACCCGCCTGGTCGATACCATTTTATCGAAAATCACACTCATCGCAACCGGCGGCGCTGGAAACGTTTATAACAATACAACCAATCCGCTCATTTCTACCGGCGATGGGATAGCAATGGTTTACAGGGCAAAGGGAACTGTTGAAAACATGGAATTTATTCAATTTCACCCCACAGCGCTTTATCATCCGGAAGAAAAACCAGCCTTTTTGATTACTGAGGCCATGCGCGGATTTGGCGCTGTTCTGAAAACACGCGATGGGAAGGAATTCATGCATAAATATGATGCACGACTTTCGCTTGCACCCCGGGATATTGTGGCCAGGGCCATCGATAATGAATTAAAGATTAGTGGTGAAGATTATCTTTTTCTCGATTGCCGGCACCTGAATAAAAACGAACTGATCAACCACTTCCCGACAATCTACGCAAAATGTCTCTCCATCGGCATCGATATCAGTAAGGATATGATCCCGGTTGTTCCTGCAGCCCATTATACCTGTGGCGGTATCAAGGTGGACGAATGCGGACGCAGTTCGATTGTAAACCTCTATGCCTCGGGAGAATGCTCCTCAACCGGTTTGCATGGCGCCAACCGGCTGGCCTCCAACTCGTTGCTTGAATCACTGGTTTTCTCTCACCGTGCAAGTGTTGAAGCCATTAACCAGGTTCCACACATCGGATTGTGCCATGAAATTCCTGACTGGAATGCTGAGGGGATGGTGCTTAATGAAGAGATGGTTTTAATTACCCAATCACTGAAAGAACTCCAGTCAATCATGAGCAGCTATGTGGGTATTGTTCGCTCAAATCTACGTCTGCAGCGCGCTTTCGACCGGCTCGAATTGTTGTACCGCGAATCGGAAGACCTTTACAGCAAGTCGATACTTACACCAAAACTCTGTGAATTACGCAACCTGATCAACATCGGCTACCTGATCATCAAGGCTGCAGGCCGCCGGCATGAGAGCCGGGGTTTGCATTATTCGCTTGATTATCCAAGAACAAGCCCGAGATAGTTCGCACCCTGACAGGGTGGTGGACCCTGACAGGGTGGTTAGATTAATCTGAAAAGCAAAAAATATGGCGCTCATCAAATCCGTAAAAGGTATACTGCCAAAATGGGGGAAAAATTGTTTTCTGGCCGACAATGCCACAATCACAGGCGATGTTGTATTGGGCGATGACTGCAGTGTATGGTTCAATGCCGTGGTTCGCGGCGATGTTCATTCCATCAGGATCGGGAACAACGTCAACATCCAGGATGGTGCAATCATCCATTGTACCTATCAGAAAGCTCCGGTAAATATCGGCAACAATGTTTCTATCGCTCACAATGCCATCATTCATGGTTGCACCATCCACGATAATGTGCTTATCGGCATGGGGGCTATCATAATGGATGGCGCTGTGATAAACAGCAACTCAATCGTTGGAGCTGGCGCCCTTATTACAGAAGGTACTACTGTTGAATCGGGAACAGTGTGGGCAGGACTCCCGGCAAAAAAGGTGAAAGATATTGACCAGGCACTGCTTGAGGGACAAGTCAACCGAATATCCCGTAATTATAATATGTATGCATCCTGGTACGATAAATAATGATTTTCCATATTAAGGAACATTACTCATCATTCCCTAATCCGGGAATTATCTTTCTACCGGATAATTATTTCATCCACGAATAACCAGCTCTTACTCCCCGACCCCGGATGCCAGTCGGGGCATGTTCTCCGGTTCGTTGCCCTGATCCTGATATACCGGGCAGAAGCCTGTTGCAATTCAATTGAAAAATCATGAATGACCGACCCGGCTTGTCGTTCAGAAATTGTATTCTGAGCCGTTCCAATCAGCTTATAGATTTGACCGTCATCAGATATTTCAAACGTCACAGAATCTGGCATGAATATCCAGCTCTCCTGATTCTGAAGAAAGCCTGCAGAAATGTATTTCAATGATTGCACGATGCCAAGGTCAGCCGTAGTAATAAAATCAACGCCTTCATATCCCTGCCAGTTATTATCATCGAAATCATAACTACCGCGGATGTTATCAACAACGGCATCGGGTCCCCCGCCCGTGTACCGGGAACTGTATTCTGTTCCCGGCATGACCTTAAATTTAATAACACCCTGCTTTTTGTTATGATGCGGCGCTTTGAACAATCCAAAGGAAGAAATTGCATATTTGTCGCGCGATTGCTCTATTACAATCCTGACCCTTTCGGCCGTCATATCAGGGAAACGTAACAATCTCCGGGAACCAACAGTAGTCGCCTTCGAAAAGATGTTCCACCTTTTTCCGTCCCATGCTTCAAGGCGAAACTTGCTTATCCGTTGTCCGATGGTTATATCCTCGGCGATCATCGCAACATTGAAAATACCCGCCTGCTTCATAATATATTCAATGGTCGTATCCGACCTGATACACCTGGCTCCATCCAGCAAATTTTCTGCGAAAATGTCGTCCAGCATTTTGCGCATTCCCTTCAGGCTCCTGACATCATTTTCATGGATCAGGCCTGATGTATCAGGTGGTATATTCAAAAGCAGCACAGAATTCTTCCCGACAGAATTGAAATAAATATCAACCAGTTTTTCAGGACTTTTTACGCGGGTATCTTCTGCTGAATGATAAAACCAGCCCGGGCGAATGGATACATCGGTTTCTGCAGGGTACCATACCAGCGTTCCTGCCCCTTTAAGTTTATCCACACTGCCCAGGTCTTCAGCGGTCAGATCACCAGGGATAAAGGCGCCGTCAGCGGGATTCTGTTGCGATGCTGAAGCAATATCAACCTGGTTCATGCTGGCGCCGGGGAGCACACTCCACTCGGTGTCGCGACCATAACCCGATTCGGTTCCAACCCAACGGACATCGGGCCCCATTACCGCTATCACAGCCCCGGGCTGCAGATCCCTGATAAGTTTGTAATACGATTGCCAGTCGTAAACCTGTTTCTTCCCGTTTGCACCTTCACCGCAGGCTCCGTCAAACCAAACCTCCGACACCTCGCCATAACCGGTAAGCAATTCGCGAAGCTGGTTCAGGAAAAATTGATTGTATTTTATTGAATCTCCATATGTTGATTCATGACGGTCCCATGGTGACAAATAAATACCAAACTTAAGTCCGTATTCTTCGCAGGCATCTGCAACTTCTTTCACAAGATCGCCCTGGCCGTTTTTCCACGGACTGGCTGACAGGTTGTAATCAGTGTATTTGGTCGGCCAGAGGCAAAATCCGTCGTGATGCTTGGCCGTGAGAATGACCATTTTCATCCCGGCATCCCGGATGGTCATTACCCATTGCCTGGCATCCAGGGTTGCCGGATTGAATCTTCGCGGATCACCATTCCCTTCACCCCATTCCCGGTTATAGAAGGTATTCAAACCAAAATGAATAAAAGCAAAGAACTCCATTTGCTGCCATGCCAGTTGTCGTGGTGAAGGAGTCACGTGTGCAGCCATTTCAATAATTTTATCCAGGGGCTTATCCGGATCAATTTTTTGAAAATTGCCGGAAGAAATCGTTATTACCCTGGCCTGATTATCCTTTCGTACAACACTGTCTTTCAATCTATCATTTACCATTTGATCATGATTACCCGGCAAGGAATTTGCTGCGAACCGCGAACCGCAGAATGGCGGGACATCACTAGTCGTAAGGGGTTGCTGTGCGGTAAGCTGTAAACCCATGAACAATAATGATGAAAATATTGTGAAGCTGTACTTGGATGAAATACTGAGACAGGCAAAGTCAAATATTTTATTCACCCTCCTGAAAAATATGGAATTAAATCGTAAGCGTAGCAGGAATGTGGAAAATCTGATTACAACGATCTTCTGCATAAGACTTCCTGGATATAAGTTCGTGTATGAATGTAATCTACAGGCAATATTAGGAAAAAAGTCAACTCAATTGTTAAGTTTCTGCTACTGTGATCGTCGGACTTTTCGGAGTGGGCTCATGTATTCATTTTTTCAGTAGCCAGGTATCAAAGAAGAAATCATTGTGCAATTTTGTATCTGTTCATTTTTTTGTATTTTTGATTGTTAAAGCAAACCCGACAAAGGGTATTGATTTTCAATAAATAAACTCAGCTGTGAGAAAAGATATTACTGCTGCCAACGAATACCATACGCCTGATAACACTCCGCATATACTCATAGACAGGCTAACCTTTAATTCCCGATTTATTTTCACCGGGCTTTTTTTAAAAACAGTTTTCAAGTCGAGAAGTCTGGCGCGCAGGGGATTATATAAAACCCAGCAATGGATTGAAACCTCCCATGACATTTTTACCGATGTAGAACGATGCGGGGGGCGTATTCATATAACAGGAATGGACCATATCAGGAATTGTGATGCTCCTGTTGTTATATTAAGCAACCACATGAGTACCCTCGAAACCATGATTTTTCCCGGAATTATTCAGCCGATGAAAAACATAACCTTTGTTGTTAAGGATGCACTTGTGAATCACTGGGCCTTTAAAGATGTTATGCGGTCGCGAAACCCCATAGTTCTGAGCCGTTCCAATCCCCGTGAAGATTTCCGTATTGTCATGGAACAGGGCGTCGAAAAACTGAAAAACAACATCTCAATTGTTATTTTTCCACAAAGCACACGACGAGTAGAGTTTCGTCCTGAAGAATTCAATTCACTGGGAACAAAACTAGCTTCAAAAGCCGCTGTTCAGGTCATTCCGGTCGCAATTAAAACCGATTTCTGGGGTTTTGGAAAGTCTTCAAAGTATCTTGGTCCCATCGACAGAGGAAAACCGGTACACATTGCTTTTGGTGAGCCAATGAAGGTGAATGGCTCAGGGAGGGAAGAGCATCAGAAAATCATTGAATTTATTCAAACCAACCTCGATAGCTGGAGACATATCTGACCCAAACCCTCTCCTTAAGGGTAAGAATTTAGCGAGAGTTGTATTAATGAAAAACCAAGCCTATGGAACCCTGGAAAAAAAATCCTGTTGTTTATGAAATAAATACCTGGGTCTGGCTTAGGGAGTTAGGCACCAAAATGGGCATTCCGATAACGCTGGCAAATGTTCCTGATGAAACCTGGGATGAACTGGTTCATCTGAAAATTGAAGCGCTGTGGCTTATGGGTGTCTGGCAGCGGAGCCCCAGGGGAATCGCCATTTCAAATATGCATCCCGGAAACCTTGCCGATTTCCGAACTGCACTACCTGACTTCACCTTTGCTGATAACGTTGGCTCTCCCTATTGCATCAGGCGTTACATGGTCGATGAAGAACTTGGCGGCAATGATGGCCTGGCAGTGGCACGTTCAAATCTTGCGAAGCGTGGGATCAAACTCATCCTCGATTTCGTGCCGAATCACCTGGCGCACGACCATCCCTGGGTTGCCGAATTTCCCGATTATTTCATCCAGGGGAACAAGGAGGATTTGCGCGATGATCCCGTTACCTATGTACAGATAGGCGGGACTATTTTTGCATGCGGAAAGGACCCATATTACCCTGCATGGCAGGATGTACTGCAAATCAATGCATTCCATCCGGGTTTGCGGGAAACTGTGATCGAAACTGTTATGCATATTTCCAGCCAGTGTGACGGTCTCCGCTGCGACATGGCCATGCTTGTTATGAACGATGTGTTCCAGCAAACCTGGGGAAAACGCGCCGGTTCACAACCGGAATTTGAATATTGGGAAGAGTTGATTCCTGCAACCAAGCGAAGTAACCCCGACTTTATTTTTATTGCCGAGGCTTACTGGGATCTGGAATGGAAACTACAGCAACAGGGATTCGACTATTGTTACGACAAACGGCTTTACGACAGGTTGGAACATGACAGCGCACAGAACATCCGGCTCCATCTTACTGCTGATACCATTTACCAGTCAAAAATGATCCGCTTCATTGAAAATCATGATGAACCAAGGCATGTTACTGCATTTCAACCAGGTAAAAACAGGGCGGCTGTTGTGATTTCATCTACCCTGCCCGGGGCAAAACTGTATCATGAAGGACAATTTGAGGGTCGTAAGGTTAAATTGCCGGTATTCCTCCGGAGACGCCCCGAAGAGCATGCTGATGCGGATTTATATAGTTTTGTCCATCGTTTACTCAACGCGATTCACCACCAGGTTTTTAAGGAAGGATATTGGCAGTTGTGCGTTTGCACAGGCTGGCACGATAATGACAGTTACCGGAATCTTCTTGCATGGTGCTGGTGTGATGCCGACGATCGGTTCCTGATCGTAGTAAATTATTCCAGCCAGGCAGTGCAGGGGAGAGTCTTAATCCCCGGGAGTGATTTGCAGGGCAAAAATTGGCGGCTTAATGATGTATTGTGTGAGGTCACCTTTGAACGAAACGGAGATGAAATGCATCATGAAGGACTTTACGTGGCGCTCGGTCCCTGGCAATATCATTTTCTGCGGTTTTTTCCGATGTAACCATTCTAACTAGCGAACCATCTGCATGACCGGTAATTCGCGTGGATTCTTCCACATGCCGCGGGTGAAATCAGGAAATTTATATGTTTTGCCTTCTCTGGCAATTGATTTTTCACTTAACACCCTCACGGCGCTCATTAATACTGCATCATACACATCCATATCAGGTTCGGTGCCCTTCAGCAAAGCCTGCACCAGCCTGTAATCTTCAATGAAATCCATACCACCATGGCCGGCTCCCTGGCTAACTGCCTCAAGCTCGGTCCAAACAGGATGCTGATACTGTTTCATATAATCATTGACCGGCTCCCATCGGTCATCCGTTTTGCTGATGCCTTCAATATATATTTTTGGTTCCGGGTATTTTCGTACCAATCCCCTGGTTCCCTGAACCATAATATCACGGCTGTATGGACGAGGCAAACTCGTATCGTGCGTAACTACAATGGTTTCCCCATTCATGGTGCGGATTAATGTAGTAACCACATCACTCAGTACAAACTTCTCGCGGGCCTCGGCGCTCTCAGGTCCGAACCGGGCCACCGCATAGTCATGCAAACCCCTGGTTTTTGAACCAAAGGAGACCATATAATCGAAATAATTTCCGCGGTTTATGTCCATACATTGCATAACAGGGCCAAGGCCATGGGTTGGATATAAATCACCATTATTGTGCATCGAGAAATCACGCCGCCAAACACCTTCCCCGTCCATATCATGTTTTACAGCCCGCAAATCGTGCAGGTAACCGCATTCAGCATGTACCATCTCCCCGAATAATCCTTTTTTAACCATATTCAGGATCATCATCTCCATCTTGTCGTAATTGCAATTCTCCATCATAATACAGTACTTCCCTGTTTTCTCAGCGGTTTCGACCAGATCCCAGCATTCATCCATTGAAATGGCAGCCGGAACCTCAGTCGCTGTATGCTTTCCATTATTCATCGCGGCAAGGCAGATCGGGACATGCCATTGCCAGGGAGTTGCATTATATACAAGGTCAACATCATTTCGCTCACACACACGACGCCAGTCATATTCCGATTGAGAATATCCTTCAGGCCGTTTAAAACCGGCTTTTTCAATCATGTCCTGCGCCCTTTTCACCCGGCTCTCAACGATATCACAAACGGCAACAATCTCGGCCCCTTCAACTTTCAGAAGATTTTCAACATGAGAGGTCCCCTGTAGCCCTACGCCAACAAAACCAATCCGCACCTTCTCCATTGGTTTTCCCAATGGTGTTGGCCTGAAGGGACTACTTTGAAAGTCGGGTTGAACTGCTGACAGGATGTTATCGCTGATGGTAAGGCCTATGCCGGTAGCGGCCACGCTCTTAATGAACTGACGGCGGTTAAACTGCTTTTTCATGCTGAATGGTTGAAAGTGCTTTCAAAAATAATGAAATATCCATCGTTGGTTATGCCATATTTCAAAAATTTGACAGCAGTTAGTCCTATCAACGAAAGAAATAAATCAATGGCATACAGATAGAATAAAAAAGCCGGTACTTTTAAAATACCGGCCTTTAAAACGTAAGCATAAATTATTGGATGCCAAGTTTTTTCTTTACCAGGGCCATTACATCATCAGCCTCATCCTTGTAGATAACCACATCTTCAATCGCATTCAGGATATAAGTGAATTTATTTTCCTTTGCAACATCTTTTATGGCAATCTTAGCCTTGTCAATAAATGGAGCAACCAATTCTTGTTGCCTCGTCTGAAGATCCTGGCTGGCTTTCTGCTGGAAAGCATCAATACGAGCCTGAAGATCAGACAATTCCTTTTCCTTGGTTTGTTTGATTAAATCCGACATGCTAGTGGATTGAGATTGATAATCCAGATACTTATTTTCAAATTCTGCTTTCATAGCATCCATCTGATCAGTAAGCGTCTTTTGATAGTTCTGAAGTTTGATCTTAACAGAGTCAATTCCCGGCATGGCGGCCAGCAGAGTGTTAAAATCAATGTATCCAATCTTCACCGGATTTTGCGCTTGCGATGCGAATGAACAACCAATGATCAATGCAACGATGGCGAAAAGCTTTGTTAATTTTTTCATTTTCAATAATTAAATGGTTTATACTATACGTTGTGCAAAATTAAGATTATTTTTTTATTTTTTTATTTCCTTTGATTCAATTCCTCCTCCGGGTTTACCTGAAGAACCTGAACCAGGACTTGTAGTTGTACTTCCGCTTTTCCCCTTACCTTTCCTGTTGCTGAGACTGGCGCCCATATTATCAAGAACATCATCACTAATGTCATATTTGGGATTTGCGTACATCATGGTTAAACTACCCCCTTTATCGAAAACTACAGCATAATTATTATTTGTAGAAATTTCCTGGATGGCATTGTATATTTTTTCCTGAATTGGTTTCACAAGTTCCTGCCTTTTTTTAAACAAATCACCATCTTTTCCGAAACGTGTACGCTGAAGCGCTTTCGCATCCTTCTCCCGGTCAACTATCTCCTGCTCTTTTTTCTTCTTCATATCCTCTGGAAGCAGAATAGCCTGGGCCTGATAGTCTTTATACATTTTATCGATATCCGCAAATTTCGCCTCAATCTCCTTTTGCCACTGGTTCGACAGTTCATCCAGCTGTGCCTGCGCCTCCGAAAATTCAGGAATATTGTCCAGTATATATTGCGTATCTACATAGGCAAATTTCTGTGCCTGCAATATAGCAACTGAAAAAACAATCGCCATTATTGTTAAAATCAGCTTTTTCATAGGTTATTTATTTGGTTTTTAATGGTCGCATGGAATATCCATAAATTAACATTCACATTTTGCATAAATATTGTACTAGTGGATATTTCTTATATTTTAGTCCACTCCGAAAAATCCGATCAACTGGATCCTGAGCGGAGTCGAAGGATGCAAACACCTGATAATAAAGACACTTCGACTTCGCTCAGTGTCCGGTTTTCCGTTAAATTGACTTTTCGGAGTGGACTCATATTTTAATTTCCCGAATTTCACACTTTTTAATATTTCGCTACCTCGCTATTTCGCTACCTCGCTATTTCACTACCTCAATACTTCCAACTAGTCTATCGACGAATTTATAGAGAAATGGAACTGTCCTCCTGATGCACTGGGAACCCCTGGTACATTATCAAGACCATACCCCCAGTCGAGCCCAAGCAAACCAAACATGGGCAGAAAAACGCGGACTCCCACTCCAATTGACCGGTATACATTGAAGGGATTGAAATTACTCCAAAGCAGCCAGTCGTTACCTGCTTCAACAAATCCAAGTCCGAAAATAGTGGCGCTCGGGTTGAGTGATATTGGATAACGTAATTCAAGTGTGTACCGGGTATAAACAGTTCCTCCAATGGTAGTCGGATATCCCGGGGTAAGCGAATTATTGGCATACCCGCGCATACCGATAAGTTCACGGCCATCCATGTTGTTATAACCCGACAATCCGTCACCCCCGAGATAAAACCTTTCAAAAGGTGTTACACCAAGACTCTGGTTGTATGTTCCCAGGAACCCGAACTGGACGCGTGGTGTCAAAACCAGTTTTTCAATCATGTTGATATACCAGGCGCCCTTGAACTTGATTTTATAATATTCGACCCATTTGTAGCGCTCACTCGGCAACATATTTTTATAATCGACATTACCACGGAATAACGAGTAAGGAGGGGTTAACTCCAAATTCAAAGAAATTTCTGACCCGTTCCTTGCAAAAATCGGAGCATCCACAGAATTTCGTGTAAGACCAATGGTGTAGCTGAATGCATTATAAACACCGTTACCTCCGCCAAATGTGAAGATCGATGAATAATTATAGGTATTATATCTGTTGTAATTCAAGCTTTGGTAGAGCGAAAAATAATCATCAGGCCAGCGAAGCTGTGTCCCCAATCCAACAGAGATCCCATCTATTTTAAAATAAGCAAAACTAACATCGTTGGCAGCCAAACCGTTGGTATATCTTGAGTGAAAATAGGATAAACTAAGTGCAAGCGGTTTGCGACCTCCCAGCCACGGCTCGGTAAAGGAAAAGCTGTAACTGAAATACCCTTTCCCATAAGTCTGGAAACGCAAACTCAATTTCTGGCCATCTCCTGCCGGGATAGGCTTCCAGGCTTTCAGATTCGTGATATTCCGCAATGAAAAATTGTTAAAAGACAATCCCAGGGTCCCCACGATACGCCCATACCCCCATCCTCCTGAAAGCTCAATCTGATCTGCCGATGTTTCGGTAACGTCATACGAAATGTCAACAGTGCCGTCTTCAGGAATTGGATTGACATTGGGTGTAAGTTTCTCAGCATCAAAATATTTTAACTGCGCAAGCTGGCGTTGAGAGCGGATAAGCCGGTCACGGCTGAAAAGCTGACCAGGTCGGGTTTGAACTTCACGCAAGGCAACATGATCATTGGTTTTTGTATTTCCCTTGATAGATACCTTGTTTACAGTAGCCTGTTTCCCTTCATGCATCCTGATTTCAAGGTCGATAGAGTCATTCTGTACCCTTGTTTCAACAGGTGCGACATCGAAAAACAGGTATCCGTCATCCATATAGAGCGACCGTATGTCGGTTCCATTAGGATTGTATGAAAGGGCCTCGTCAAGCGCTTCGCGGTCATAAACATCACCCTTCCCTATCTTCAATATCCGGTCGAGATAAACAGAGGGATATTTGGTGTTTCCAATCCACTTGATGTTCCGCACATAATATTTAGGCCCCTCTTCAACCCAGAGGTCAATATTGATGGTGTTGTCTTCGTTTTTCGAAATCGAATCCCTGATGATCCGGGCATCCCGGTATCCCAGACTGTTATATTTACTGATAAGCAATTGTTTATCAGCCTGATAATCTTCATCGATGAATTTAGAGGATTTAAAAATCCGGATTCGTATGTTGTTGCTGGCGTGCTCACCCAACTCATTCCCGATTTCGACAAAATCAATGGTCGCTGCATCCTTTGCCGTTTCGTATACCAATTTGTCAACATCATTCAACGGGTTAAAAACACTCTTTTCCTTGGTTTTCTTAAAAGACGCTTTGATTAAATCTTCAGCTATAGTTTTATTCCCATGGATATTTATAGTTAACACCTTAACCTTTTCATTCTTGTCAATGTTAATGTACAAAGTTACCTCATTGGCTGAAGTGCTGTCCTTCTTCGGGACTACATCGACTTCACAATTTAAAAAACCCTTATCATTGTAAAATTTCTTGATAATATTTTTCGTTTTCATGATCATGTTATCGGTAACATAATCACCCTTCATTAAACGAATTTTCTGCCTGATGTCATCAGCGTCTGACTTTTTAATTCCATTGAACTGGAATTTGGATAAACGGGGACGTTCTTTTAAATAAAAATCTAAAAACACCTGATTATCAACTTCTTTTGTGACCGACACCTGGATGTCTTCAAATAATCCCTGCTCCCACAACTTTCTTACTGCCTGCGATATTTTATCTCCGGGTATTTTGACCTTGTCTCCTACAGTCAATCCTGACAGCATGATCAGGACGTTTCCATCCAGGTATTTCACACCACTAACGGTCATCCCGCCAATATAATATTCTTTGGGCTTGTTATAATCGTATACACTTTGTTCACCGAGACTTATCTGGGCAGACAAGGGTTGAACAGCAATCAGGAAAAATAGTATTATCAGCAGGTTGCGAAGTCTCATCCGGGTTTATTTACGTAGTTTTCCTTCAATTTCATTAATCTGTTCACTGGTGAGCCCGAATCTGCGCTCCCTTTTCTGGAAGTCAAGAATGGCTTTATAAAAATCTTCTTTCCCGAAATCAGGCCACAGGGTGCTTGTGAAGTAAAGTTCTGCATAGGCAATTTGCCATAATAAAAAGTTGCTGATCCGGTATTCCCCGCTTGTCCTGATCAGAAATTCCGGATCAGGAATATCGGATGTGGCCAGAAAAGATGTTAGCGTTGAAATATCAATCTTTTCCGGGTCCAATTCATTGGAAACTGCTTTACGGGCCATCGACCGGGCTGCCTCTACCAACTCCCAGCGCGAACTGTAACTCAAAGCCAGTATCAGTGTCATTCCGCTGTTTCCCGATGTCTCATCAATGGATTTCATCAATTCACGGTAACTTTTAGCCGGTAAACTTTTCAAATCGCCAATTGCCCGCAGCCTTATGTTGTTACTCATCAGAGTTTTCATCTCCCCGTGAAGCGAATTGACCAGTATCCGCATCAAAGCATCTATCTCATATTTGGGCCGCTTCCAGTTTTCAGTAGAAAAGGCGTACATAGTGAGGTAGCGTACACCTAGTTCAGCTGCAGCTTCCACGGTATTTCTAACTGCATCAACACCCTTTTCATGACCAAGGGTACGTACAAAACCTCGCCGCTTTGCCCAGCGTCCGTTACCATCCATAATCACTGCCACATGAACCGGCAATCTCTTTCTATCAATCTGATCTTTGATTTCCATATTAGTTATCGCAACTCAATGATTCAGGTCCTTGCATTTGTTGCTCCCCGGTAAATAAAATTTGTAGCTCAGCGATACTCCGGCAAAGGAAAACCAATCGTTGGTGTTGGGATCGCCAACGATCATTGTACCACCTGGCAATAAATCACCATAAACATCATCCAATTTATCGAAAAAAGTTTTGTGCATCTCCCAGTAAACCTGCAATCCCACTCTGTTTGAAATACTATACTTTGCTCCAAGTCCAAAAGGAATGGAAAAGTTTGTTCCATTCATTTCAGACACAGACTTACTGTAAGTTGCCACTCCGGAATAGTAAAAACCAGAAATACCGGCGTAAATATATGGAGATATTCTGTGATGCTGGCTCCCAACAAAATAGGGAATGAAATTGAACTCGACCACTCCGGAGATATCTGTGATCGTGTTGTAAAATGAAATAGCTTCATTCCTGATATTGGGCGTACCATTCGATGCATCACCTGTGATTTTTCCATGAACAACAGCGACCCGAAACGCCCACCGGGTATCAAGACTGTACCTGGCCAATAATCCATACGACAGTTGAGTGTTCTGAAAAGGTTTAACAGGATTGAGATCGCCAATATAATATGAACCACCACCGAAAATGCCGACCTCCATATCCTGCGATTGCGCAGATTGAACCAATATAAATAGCAAGAAGGCCGGAATTACTGACCTTCCAAAATAAGTAGACATGTGTTTGTGATCTGCTCTGATGATAATTATTTTCAATACTGCTAGATAACGCTCAAATAGCTGTTTTATTTGATACTAATTATGAATTTCATGAATTTTCCAGGTAGTTCCGGTTATCCAATCCCCAATTTAACTTTTCACGGATCGTTTGAAAAAAGTTCTTATCAACCAGCCTTAGCAGATTAATTTTAAAGGTTGCTTTCCGGATGATTAGTTCCACTGAGTGATCAACCGTGGCGATCCGTGAATCGAGGCTTAACAGGAAACCGGCTCCCTTTCCTTCAACCCTTATCTTTATCTCACTGTCATCCCTGATCACAATTGGTCTTACAGTGAGGTTATGACTCGCAATAGGAGTGATTAAAAAATTTTCTGAATCAGGGGTGATGATCGGGCCTGTACAACTGAGTGAATAGGCTGTTGAACCTGTGGGCGTGGCAACAATCAGCCCATCAGCC